>JAEEGF010332238.1_pt1 | contig 13134 bp, 11 predicted proteins | sample 9134171 | NCBI WGS metagenome assembly JAEEGF01 (sample SAMN16246542, study PRJNA631951) | gut metagenome | biome: gut microbiome; feature: rumen; material: AP-attached | host: Bos | place: Iran: Karaj | collected 2018-10
GCATACGGCGAGCTGCTGACGGGGAAGGTCTCGGGCTACGGCTACAACGGCGAATACTACGACGCCGCCACCGGTATGCTGAACCTCCGCGCCCGGCAGTACGAGCCGGCCCAGGCCCGCTTCAGCCAGCGGGACAGCCTGAAGGGCTGGGCCACGTCGCCCCGGTCTCTGAACGCCTATCTCTACTGCCAGAACGACGCCGTTAACTTCTTCGACGCCAGCGGCGCAGCCATGGTGGCCGTCAATATGACCGACGGAGGCGGTGGTAGGAAGAGCGATTCTTCTACGTCTAGCTTCTTACAAAAGGGCAGTCAGATAATCAAAACTGTTGCCTCTGTAGCGGCCAGCGCAGCGGCTGTAGCGAAAGCTGTCAACGATCAAGCTCTGGCGAACGCTCAGGAAAGCAGCATGTTCGGGGTAAGCAGTGACCCTGCTACGGTCCGACATAAGGCGCGGACGAATCGCGTAAAGGCTCAGACCGGTACGCCTACCGTGAGGGGCACCAAACAGGGTGCGTGCATGTCACAAGAAGAACATGATAGCTTTTGGAAGAAGCTATACAACTATTTGTTCCCATCCAGTTGCGCGCCTCAATATTCACCGGAGCCCACGCCATCTCCGACGCCGATGGCTGAAGTGATTCATATTGCGATTCCTGAACCATCGGCAACGTCTAATCCCATATTTGTAACGATTAGCAAACCTAAGGCGACGCCTACGCCCCCAGCGCCAACGATTCCTCCGACACCAAGTCCAACACCGACGACTTCGCCATCACCCACTCGTCCTTCATGGGAGTATTACCAAGGAGACGACGAAGGCGTTGCAAGGGCATTGGATATTGCAATAGAAATTCAGCAGAATAACACCAGAAAGTATCAATATGGTGAATGGGATTGCTCAGGGTTTGTAAACACCGTTTTATGGAATTTTTTTCCGCGTACAACAGAAAAGGGAAAAGGCATAGCGGGGGGAACTGAGATACAATATGATTTAGGAGTAAAACTGGGATGGGAACATGGTACGGATATGTCAGAAATTCAACCTGGAGATTTGATTTATTGGTGGAAGGCTACTGATGGCAAATATAATCATGTTGCAATTTATATGGGGAATGGTATGATTATCGATAACTCGTCTGAAGGAGATATGAGCATTCGCAGTATAGATGATGTGCGCATGAAAACAAGAGGTCGGGAATGGCTTCGTCCGAATTATAATAATTAAAATGGGGTATTGTTTTAGATGAAGCGTTATACTATTTTATTTCTCATTGTATGCCTGGTGTTGGCCATGGGATCACTTTTCGTTTTATGCCTGGGATTGACGATGGGCTGGTGGTCGCCGCTTACCATCGAGCAGGACGACGGCGTTTCGGGGATCGGCATCGTTCGAGGCAACACCAACGGCAATCTTCAAAACAAAGGTCGGGCGGTATGCGATGGGAAATACATCTATTACGTGGATCAATACGCCCAGCCTGTATCGATCTGTCAGTACGATCTGGATACGAGGGAAAACAAGGTGTTGAGAGTAATAGAAAAAGTGGATTGGCCGCGGGACGTAGAGTGTTTGAATCTGATTGGGGATTCTCTGTATTATGTCATAGGGTATTATATCACAGGCCATAGTAATTATTCTTACCAGGTATGCGTTCTTTCTTTGAAAGATGGATCTGTGCGAATACTTGGCGAGTATAAGTTGGTTTTTTATTTCTTGATCGCTTATGACAGAATGTTTATAACCGATGACGGAAATACCATCATACGAGATCTGAAGACGAATACGGAGCAGACGATCGAAGATTTTTGCCTTTGTGGGATCATGAACGGGGAACTGTTCGGCTATCGGAAACACGAAGACTTTTGTGTATCTTTGGATCTGAACGGAAATGAAACGAACAGATACGAGGGCGTTATCAGCCCTATTCCGATCTGCGGGTATCTTGTGGATTTGAACAATTTAAACGAGGATTATTATACACATATAGGGACGATCAGAATAATCGATACGATAACGAACGAAGAAAGAACGTTCATCGTTCCGGATATCCCTTGCGCGGGGTATTTCAACGTCAGCAAAGAACACTTCTTTCTTCAAAGGTATTGGGACGATGAATGCGGCGAGATATTCCGTATGGATTGGGACGGAGAGAAGATAGAACAGGTGGACGATCGCGTGTTTGGAACAGGCGTTTCCCTATGGGGGGATACTCTTCTGGCAGATTTGGTTCCCTGTGATGAGTTCCTGCGCATAAAAGCGGAATAGGTGTCAAAGGGACGGTTCTGCTGGCAGATCCAAAAGCGAGTAACCTTGCAAAAAAGTGTGGAACATGGTAAAACTTGAAAAAAGGGAAAGGCAAGAACGACCGACCGCACCTTGAAAACTTAGAACGGTGAATTGCTGACGGAGAAGGTCTCCGGCTTTGGCTATAACGGCGAATACTACGACGCGGCCACGGGTATGCTGAACCTTCGCGCTCGGCAATACGAGCCTGCTCAGGCCCGCTTCAGCCAGCGGGACAGCCTAAAGGGATGGGGCACCGAACCTCGCTCCATGAACGCTTACCTCTACTGCCTAAACGACGCCATTAACTTCTTCGATGCCAGCGGCGCGGCCATGATGGCTGTGAACATGACCGACGGAGGCGGCGGCAGGAAGAGCGATACTTCCCCGTCAAGCTTCTTCCGAAAAGCCGGTCAAACGATCAAAACAGCCGTCACGCAAGCCGTCAGCAGCGCGGCCGCGGCATCAGAAGCTGCACAGCAGAGCGCTTTGACGCAGGCTCAGGTAAGCAGCATACTTAAAGAAAGCAGAAATCCCGCCAATGTGTGGGAGAAAGTGCGGTCGAATCGTGCGCAGGCACAGGCAACCACGCCTACCGTGAGCAGAAATTCCTTCCTGCGCAGCACAAAGACATTCGCCTGCATGACGCAGGAGGAATATGATGCCGATCTGGAAGTATATGGACCGCAGCCCTCACCTATCACGTCACAAGCAACTCCACCCTCTACGCCGCAACCTACACCGAAGCCAACACCGCAACCGGGGTCATCACCGACCACACCGGTAACTCGGCCGGAAAAAGCAAGTAGTAATTCATCGTGGAAAGAAATTGCGAATACTTGGTTCGGCGCTGAGAGCAGAACAACGTATCAGCAAAATGGATTCTCAGAGACCATTTTTGATCTGATTTTTGATAATCAATCGGTGATCGAATGGTATAACCACATGTCCCCAATCAATATTGAAGCTGGGAGAGGCACTACTGTTGTGTTGTCATCTTCAGGAGATTCATCCAAAACTACTGCATCCGGACATTAGTCTTTTATAGTGATTTGGAGGTCGATAAAGAATGTAGAAGTACCACATTGTTCCAATAGCCCTTTTTGTAGTCATATTTTTGGTTATTCCTTTGATCCTATTTGTCTTTAGCGGAACACAGGCATATAGTTCACCGGAAGAGTACTGTCGGGCCAAAGGATATGGATACTATCAAATCGTGCCGGGAGAAAGCTCGGTATTTATCGTATATCAAAAGAATCCCAGCAAAGTTGATTACACGGTATTAAGCCATAAGGAAGGTGAATATGTGTCGATTGGCTATAGCATAGTATCATGGGATCGCTCCAGCCCTTATTCCACGATGATCGTGAAAGAGCGCAAAGGAAATGACACCTTTATTTATATGAGTATAAGCGGGAGGTATAAAACAAAAACGGTAAAAGATGTACGCGACTCGAGTTTTTATTTCCTTCCAATTTATGTTACAGCAGAAGAGAAGATAGAGCTTTGTAGCCTTGTTTCTGCCTATATCGGCGCAGAATCAAAGGATTACTACAAGAACGACTACTGGTACAAGGTAGAAACAAAGGACGACGCGAACTAACCTTGCCAGGATGAATGGACAGAGAATGATCGGGAGGTAACGCTATGGAAAACGATCAGGAATACGGATTGGAACAAACAACTGAGGACAGGTCGCTATTCACGTGCCGGTATCTCTTTGATCTGCATGAAGAAAGGAAACTAGAAAAGTGCTTTCATCGCTTGTATCGTTATCAAGTGCTTTTAGCGACATATCGCAATATAGCTGTTTGCTTTTTTCTGTCACTTCTGATTGAAGAACCAAAGTCGGCATTGTTCCTTTTTCTTTTCCTTGAGCTTATCATTGTAATTGGCTTGGCAATCAAGCTGGACAGCAATCTTGAAAAGCGTTATTCAGAACGGTTCAGTGAAGATCTGGAAGGAGAGTTTGAATTCTACCAGGACTATTTCGTTTTAAAAACAGAGAATATAACGTCTAAAACCCAGTATACCCGGATCGATCGGTGTATTGAAACGGATACCAACTTCTATCTGGAGTGTAAACGGAAAAATACCACGTGTGTTATCCAAAAAGAGGTGTGCGATCCGGCACTGATGTCTTTTTTGCGAGAAAAGATGAACGTTGTCGAAAAGCATGTGCGCGGCATAAAACGTGCGGAAAAAAGTGGCGGGGCAAAACGGACGGGTAAAAAGGAATATTACGATCCAACCGTCGTCAATACAATGATGAATTTATTGTTTATACTGACAATTGCCTGTTTATGGCTGGCCCAAATTGTTACGTACAAGATCTCCATGGCCGTCATTCACACTTATGATATGGTCAGGTTCTCATGGATAGATTGGTGCTTCCTGCCGATACCCATAACGTCTGTCGTTTTAGGGTACAAGTATCAGGACGCAGGCTTCAAATGCAAAAAGAATATAATCGCCGGATATATCATTGGATTCATTTTGGCGATATTCGGTAGTTATTGGCTCATTTTTCCATGAGATGGAGATTGTAGCGTAATATATTTTCTGTTAAAACAGGTTTGCAGAAGAACCAGCACGACCGACAGTAATAGTATTCAAGGCATCAATCCTTTCTTTCATATTCGTTCAATGCCCGCCGAAGCGGCGCGATTTGCGGGCAAAAGAAAAAACAGCGCAAATGCCCTGCCGAAACGGTTAACTGTATTGATTTTTATTTGATCACCTCTCCTGTTCATGCAAACGTGCCCTCTGCATCTGCTGTTCTTTGACAGGATGCTTGACTGCAAATTCTGCCTGCAATTCCGTTTTCAGCAGATTCAGCAGGCGGGGTGTATCCTTTTGAATGCGTTCAAGACGCTTGGCACGTTGACGAAGGGGCTTGATCTGGTCGGTGATCGCGGCCCGCTCCGCCCTGTTTTCGGCCAGGGCGGCAGGATCGGTCTCATGGCGGACCCGGTTGCGGAGCTTTGAGCGCTGCTGTTCCAGGGCGGAGATGCTTTCTTCCGTCTGCCGGATGTCCCGGTCAAGGTCAGCGATGGAATGGAGCCCGTTGTCCTTGAGAAAGCGGTAGTCAGCATGGAATTGGACCACGTTCTTCATTTCGTGCCGCAGCTCCGCCGACAGGACCACCTCCCGGGTATAGTGGGTCGCCAGCTCAACCAAGGCGATCAGGATCGCAAAGATGGCATCGGCCAGGATCGTCGCCGTGTCGTGGGTATGGTTGGCCTCGTAGACGAGATCATCCAGCAGCTTTTCCACAGGAGAGCGATTGTCCTGCTTTGAGCGAGGTTGCTGCTCATACGCCTGGGACAGCGGAAGTCTGGTCCTCCGGGTCTGGTCCATCTCTACCACGACTCGCATGAGCACCCCGGCTTTGCTGACACGGGGGCGGTGATCGTTATAGCGGTATGGGAACTCCGGGTCGGCCTCGTTCTTGTCCCACTGCTCATACATGACCTCATCGGTAAACCCCAGCCGGTCCAGCCGCACCGCCCGCTGCCAACCGGGGGCTTTAACGGACAGACGGGTGCGATCGAACGTGTATCCTTTTGCTTCCAACTGCTGTATAAACGATGGCCAGTCCATGCTGTACCGCAGACAGTATTCCACATCCTCCTTTAGCTGCTGCCGGTGGGTGGGCTGGCCCTTCTGCTCCTTCCAGTATGCCCCCTTGGACTGACTGCCGTAAAACGGCGCATTGGTCAAAACGGACAGGCCATGTTCTTTGCATACTGCGTCCGACACCTCCCTCAGCTCCCGGTGCTGCTCTATGCTGTTGCGGAATTTGTGCCCGTCCCGGAAGGAAACGGAATTGATCACGAAGTGGCAATGAAGATTGTCCGTGTTCAGGTGGGTGGTGACCAGGACCTGGAAGTCCTTGCCCCACATGCGTCGGGCGGTCTCCAAGCCGATCGCATGGGCCTGCTCCGACGTGACCTCCCCGGTCCTGAAAGATTGGTAGCCGTGGTAGGCGATGACCTTGCCCCGCTCACCGAACCGATGTTTGACGGCCACCATCTCCCGGTAGGCAAACGCCGCCGAGCAGTTGACACCGGAAACGTATTTCTTCTCATCAGTCTTTTCATCCTGTTCCGTATACCGGAGCGCCTGATACAGGTCCTCATTCAGATACTTCCGCTCCGTGGTCTTGTCCGGGTTGTCGGCATAGTCCAGGACCTTCTTCAGCTTGCCCCTCACGGGCCAGAAGCCTGTAGTCGCCATACGATCACCTCCTTAACCCAAAGAGCCGTTTCCTGGGCTTCGGATCTTCTGCCGGTTTCTCCGGGACTTCGATCTTATCTTGGGGCTCCGGCTCCACCGGGCTATCGTATCCGTTGGTGAGGATGCTCTGCATTTCGTTCAGCAGAGCCAGAGCCTGTTCATTGGTTTCCTTGGAAAACGGTGGCCGACACAGCCGGTCCAATCGTTCACAACATGCAAAGAAGGCGTCGGGCAATGTCCCTTTCGGTTCAAAGCCCAACGCCCTCTGGCGCAGATACTCGCTTTGGCTCAGGCCGCACTTGCAGGCCAGGCCGGCGATCTGCTGTTTCTGTTTCTCCGTCACGCGGATCTCGATCCGCGCCTGTCGGGTCTCGTTATTGGCGGGTATCGCCTCCTTTCTAATAGCATGGTGTTCCTGGCGCGCAGCGCCATCCAGGGGGTTAGGGGGATGTGCCCCTTAAAGCAGAAAAGCCGGGTAGCGCGAATTGGACGCGCCGCCCGGCTTTCGACATTTGTACACACAAATGTCCTGCTTGCTATCCTCTGCGACAGAAAAAAGAGTCTGCGACAACGGGACCCCCTTCAGCCCATCGCCGCAGACACCTGAATTCAGTTCAAGTTGAACTGCGTTTCTCACCGCAACGTTCCCAGCAAAACGCCCGACAATTTGTCGGGGATTCTGCCGTAGAGACCAGGGGTCACTTTTGACGTCAACCGCCCGCCGAAACGAGCGATTGACGTCAGTATTGGGGTCACATCCAGGCATCGAGGAACTCTTCGGCGATCTCCATGCTCCGTGCCTGAGTGTCGGCATTTGGTTCATGAGCCGGCTCTACAGAGGGAGCAGCGAGTACGCCTGGCAGCATTTCCACCACCAACTCTGCGACCCGCCTGGCCAACCGTTCCCTTTCCGCTGGCTCCACGGCATACGCATGGATGGCTTGCAGGATGAACTGGTTGCGCTGCCCGGCGGGGATCGCCTGCAGGGCGTCCCACGCTGCCCGGTCCGTCGGCTTGTCCAGATTGAACCGGAGCTTGTGGCTTTCAACTGACATGATGGTTCCGTTTCTCCAGCGTCAGCCTGGCCAGATACTCATACCCCTTGGCCGTAGCCGAGATGTCGTCGTTGAAGGTGACCCGGCGCTTGTCATAGTCGGCGAAGTTACGGATCAGGCAGCCGCCTCCGCCCACGATATAGAGGCTCATGGCCCGGGGGTTATACTCATGTTCCCGCAGGATGCGGAAGACACCGGCGGTGTAGGCTTTGGCTGCTTTCTCCATGACAGTCAGATACTCGTCCGAGGCGTCCGATGTGCCGTGGATCAGGAGGTCCGTGATCAGCTCCTCCGGGACCTTCTCATGGAAGGCATCCATAAGGGCGTCCTTGATAGCGCCGATGCACTGCTTGACGCCGTATTCTTCGGTCCACATCCGGGTGATGTCCGGCTTGCCGTTCCGCAGGAGCATCAGGTTCATAGTGCCGTTGCCCAGGTCGCAGAGCATAGTGGTCCCCTTCAGTTCCGCCGCGTTGGCTGCGACGGCGGCGAAGCCCTGGGGATAGATCTCGCAGCCCACGAAACGGATGTCGTATTTCTTGAAATTGAAGATGAACGATACCCGCTCCTTCTGCAGGAGATACGCCCGAAAAGCCTCCTTCTGGGTCCCCGCCCATTTCAGGGGGAGACCCGCGGCCAGGAACACGTCCCCGCCGGTCAGCCCGGCGTCCTTCAACTCCATGGCGATGCCGGCCAGCATGAGCAGATAGTAGTCCAGGTCCAGGGCCTTGTCCGGGCGATACTCCTTGTGTCCCACGCCGATGGTATAGTACCGCCCCTCATAATACAATAGGTTGTCCGGGAAGGTCGGCTCTCCCTCGTGGGCCAGGATGCCGGAGGGGAAACAGTGGTTGGCAGTCTTCATATTGCCGTAGCCGTGATCCACGGCGATGATCAGTGTGTCGTTGTGTCGCTGCATGTAGTGATTCCTTCTTTCTTTGCTGTAGGTTTTCCGTTTTCGGAAGAAGCGACGATAATGGTCCGTTCCCGCAACTTGTGATCATGGTGAACACAAGTTGGAGGTGTGAAAAACAACCGACCCACGCTCTGTAGATCGGCTGCCATACTGTTCCGTATTCTGTTCTTGATCGTCATTGTGCTGCTGCCTTCAGCGCCTCCTTTTTTGGCTTGACCTTGGTCATATAATAGTTGTGGAAGTAGGCTCGTTTCCTTTCCTCCGGCGTTTGCTTCTTTTTCGTTGCGGGCTGGATGGGGCCCATCTCCTCCGGCAGCTCCATCTTGCCGATGTGGTTCAGATAGATCTCCACTTCCTGCATCCGCTCGCCGTCGATCTTCTGCGATTCGTGGACCAGTATCCTGTCCACAAAGGCAAGGATCATTTCATCGGTCAGGACAGAAAAGTCCGTGTATCGCTGAGCCAGGGCAAGAAAACGGTCGGCCCGGTCCGTGTCCTCCGTAAAGGCGGCTGCCTTCGCCTGATCCTCCGCGAGGGCCTCTTTCAGCGTCCTCTGTTCGGCCTCGTAGACAGCCGCCATCTGCTGATACCGTTCCAGCGGAATGCGTTCCAGGGCGTAGTCCTCGTACACCTTCATGATCAGCCGGTCCAGCTCCGAAATGCGCCGCTGAGACTTGGCGATCCGCTTTTGGAGCTCCTTCGCCTGTGCTTGCGTCTGAACCTGGGATTCCTCGCGCACCCGCTGGATGAATCGTTCCCTGTCGAACAGAGAGAACTGCACCGTTGATCGGATGGCGTTCAGGATCAGCGCCCGCAGAGCCCGGGAGGGTACCCAGTGGGAGGAGCAAACCTTATCCGAATGGTATTTGGTGAGGTTGTACGTGGAGCAGATGTATGAATCCAGGGCGTTCATCCTGGTCGAAGGATCGACAGACAAGTTCCGCCGCTTGGCTTCCGAGTTTCTTCGGTGGTTGTACATCTTCCGTCCGCAGTCGGCGCAGAACACCAGCCCGGTCAGCGGGTTCGGTTTCCCAATGGTATCCGTGCGCCGGACGACCTTGCGTGTCTTCTGGACCAGATCGAAGGTCTCCTGGTCGATGATGGCCTCGTGGGTGTTCTCTATGATCTGCCACTGGGCAGGATCGTGGAAAACCCGCTTGTGGGTCTTGTAGGATTCGACGGAAGATCTGCCATTGACCGTGTGGCCCAGGTACTCCGGGCGGCACAGGATTTCGGCGACAGTCCGGCTGTTCCAGTCGTAGGGCCGCTCGTGAACAAAGGAGCCGCCGCAGTTCCAGATACCGTGGGTCGCCATATAGTAGGACGGCTTTTCGATCTTCCGATCCCGAAGCTGGGTAGCGATCTGCTGGGGGCCGTTCCCCTTTGCCGCCAGAGAAAAGATCTCACGGACGATGGCGGCGGAGCCTTCGTCCACGATCCGTCTGTGCTTGTCGTTAGGGTCCTTCTTGTACCCGTAACAGGGGGAGGAGGCGTAAGGGATGCCGGCCTTGCCGCGAGCGAGGAATGCCTGCTTCTGCTTTCGGGAGCAATCCCGCAGATAAAAGTCGTTGATCAGATTCAGAAATGGCGCGATGTCGCCGCTGCTGCGGTCGTTGCTGTCGATGTTGTTCGTGACAGCGATAAAGCGCACATGGTTCTGCGGGAAGAAGATCTCGGTATAGTAGCCGGTCTGCAGGTATTCTCTGCCCACCCGGGACATATCCTTGACGATGACGGCAGCGACCTTTCCGGCCTCAATGTCAGCAACCAGGTCCTTCCATCTCGGACGGTCAAAGTTACCGCCCGACCAGCCGTCGTCGGTATAGTGTTCAAAGGGCACAAAGCCGTTCTGCTTGGCGTAATCCTCCAAAAGGATCTTCTGCGCCTGGATAGACACACTGTCCCCGGCGGCTTCGTCGTCCCGGGAGAGGCGCTCGTATAGGGCTGTGATCTTGTTGGTGGGAATGAGAGTTGCGTTTTTCATGAGATCATCCTTTCAGTCTGCGGACGATCCCTCTGCGGTACTGACAGTATACCACATTCGCCGTCGTTTGCAAGGGCTTCATCGCGGACCAGCCGCAGCAAAATATCCTCTAAAGTTTGCGTACCGCTTTCGTTTGCCACGATCTTGACGCGATACGTGGTGTTTCCGATCCGTTGGGTCAAATACATATGGGCAGCCATGTCCTCCTTTCCTGAAAAGTCTGTTGGGTGAGATAAGCGGCAGCACATAGATGTTTGTGATCATTGTTGTTTCTCCATTTCTATAAAATGATAGTGTCGATTTCGTTCGCTTCCCGAAAATCGGTGCGAGGCATTTGACAAAGCAGCAGCCGGTCCGCTGAGTGCGAACCGGCTGCGATAACGAACGGGGCGATCATGGCAGGGCCACCAGCCGAGGTACGGCGGGCTCCCGGCGCTGCCCATGCTCCCGGAGCAGGTCGAGGATCGCCTGCTCCACCTCCGCGTCCGTCATCTCCTCGGAGAAATACGGCGCCAGCGCAGACCAGGGGAGCCGGATCACCCGTTCCGGGACAGCCGGGGCGTCTTCCATTGCAATAGATGCTGTCTCCTCTGTAGTCACCGACTCCTCCGTACTTTCACAGTCGGCGTTGCGGGTAAGCACAGCGTGGTCCGGTGCAAGCAACGCGGCGCTTTTCTCCTTCGGTTCCTCAGCGACAGGCTTCGCGGGGCTTTCCAGGTCGATCTCTTTCCCGGTCAGTACTGCCCGCAGGTTCCGGATGGTGAAATCGCTGCTGCCGGCGAGCTTGCGGATACGCTTCGCCTGCTCCGTAGACGGCGACACCTGCTCCTTCAGCATGGCCGACCACAGGGTCTTCTGCTCCGCCGGGGAGAGGTAAGACAGCTCCACCCCGGCCCTCATGCACATGGTGGCATTATCCACCTTCTTCTGGAACTCGGGGATCAGCTTGTTCAGCCGCAAGTACCGCTGCACCTGGGCTCCGCTGTCGCAGCCTTCCATCCCGACCAGATCTCGGGTTTTTCGGTGCTCCATTGGATCACCGTTGGCTCGTTTCTCCTGGATCGCCTCCATCTTCAGCTTGTAAGCAAAAGCCTTTTCACTGATCTTCAGATCTCCCCGCTGGTGGAGGTTGCTGTCCACCATGCAGATCATGGCGTCCTGGTCGCTCAGCTCGCGGATGACGCAGGGGACCGTCTGGATGTCTGCAAACATGCACGCATCCACCCGGTGATGGCCGGAAATGATCTGAAATGTGTCTCCGCCTTTCAATGGCCGAACGATGACCGGAGTGATCACGCCGTTTTGCCGGACGTTTTCTACCATCTCCGCCATCTGCTCATCCGTGTACACATGAAACGGCAGATGGTCGAACGCCCTCAGACAGCGTATATCCAGCTCCCGCAGGATGCCTTCCGCTTCGTACTCAGCGGCGTATACGCCCTCCAGAGCTTTTTCAGCGTCCTTCTTGTTTCCTGGTTTTTTGTTGTTCATGTTTTGATTCCTTTCTTTTATCGTAGTCAGTTCCATTCCCGGCCGCAGCCGGTGCGATACGTCTGTTCTTCTCCTTTCTGAGCGGCACAAGAAAAGCCAGCCCGAGGGCTGGCCGAAGAGTGCCGTTCGATTCGTTTTTCTTGCTGTGACCTTCCCACTGCGGCGGTGCGAAGCTATCTCCAATGCCACTATTGTCTGGAGGTGGCACATGGAATCTGATTCTTTTTACCTCCCGAGGAATGGACATCGGGGATTGTATCCACAGTATTGTTTACTGGAAGGGAGAACAGTGAGAAGGCTGGCACCCGGTCCTGGACCGTATGGCCATGGCGTTTCTTTTGGGATCCCAACAGCATGATGTGTATCCGTTGCTTTCCTTCCCAGCATACCCGTAGATCCGGATCGCTCGTTCGCGGGCTTCTGTTCATTCTTCGGCAGGTATCCTCCCGGCAGGTCGCCCGCTCACTCGCTCTCTATATATTAGGAAACGAGGGGCCAAAAATCGGTACCATTTTTCAAAAATAGATTGTGAACTTTTGGAGGCGGCATCTCGAAGTCCTGATTATAGGACAATTACTTTTGTATAATTGGGATGCTGAAGTAGGGAAAAAAGCCCGGATCATGTCGTTTTTGTGATTTGCGAAAGATCAAGCGGAGAAAAGAAGATGAAAATGCTGGATGAAGCGATTTATCTGAATAAGCGGTTGGACTACACGGCCTGGAATGAAGGTGCGGAAGAATCGGAAGAACAGGTCGTTTCCTTTGTCGCCAACGATGCGCTGGACCAGGCGCGGGAGGAGATGGCCGCATGGAATCACCGTCCCCGGGAGGAGACCGAGGAGGAGAACGAACCTCAGACCCTGCGGCAGGTGAAGAAGGAGATGCTGCGCCGTATGGAGAGCGGCGCTCGGACCGAAAAGGACTTTCGGATGCTGGTGACGGAATATGACCGGATCGAGGCCAATAAGCAGCGGAGCATTCGGGGCAATGAGCTGCCCCGGGGGGACCTGCCCTGGGAGTATGAGATCTCCGCCCTGCCCACGATCTTCCCGGAGTGGATGAACCAGCCGCTGGAGAAGCAGCTGCGGAAGGGCAGCTTCCTGGACGTGATCTTCGATTGCCCGTATGAGCTGCGGGAGCTGGTCACCAATCTTTGTTGCAGA
>JAEEGF011119747.1_pt1 | contig 13134 bp, 11 predicted proteins | sample 9134171 | NCBI WGS metagenome assembly JAEEGF01 (sample SAMN16246542, study PRJNA631951) | gut metagenome | biome: gut microbiome; feature: rumen; material: AP-attached | host: Bos | place: Iran: Karaj | collected 2018-10
AGACTTAGCCGACGTCTTTGCCCTCGCCTTCGTCTACGAAAACGGCATCCGCTGCCACGTCTCGAATGGACACATGGACGACCCCGTCTTCAAGTTCCACAACGGCGTCCTCTTCCATGGCACGGAAGGCGACCTCCTCGTGCGGCGCGGCTTCATCCAGCTGCCGCCCAAGCTGAAGAAGTGGCGCGAAAAGAAAGACCTCAAGGATACAGACATACACCTGCACAAGTCGCGCGGATCGCACGAGTCGGACTTCATCGACGGCATCTGCCTCGGCACGCCAGTCGCCGCGCCCTGCTCAACCGGCCACCGCTCCGCCACGCTCTGCCACCTCGCCAACATCTGCGAGCACCTGCGCATCAATGGCCTCAAGTGGGATCCGGTCGCCGAGCGCGTCGTCGGCAACGAGGACGCCCAGAAGCTCACCGTCGTCCCGCACCACAACGGCTGGACGCTAGGAGCGTAACGCATCTACGCCAGGTTGGCAATGCGCTGCAGACCGACTATCGCAGAGTAGGGATCGGCGCTCTGGCATACGGCGCGGACAACAGCGAAGTTGCGCGCGCCGGCGGCGATCACGTCTGGCAGGCGTGCCGCGTCGATGCCGCCGATGGCGACGGCCGGAAACGGTACCGAAGCGATCATCTCGCCCATAGTGGCAAGACCGAGCGTCGGATCAGGGATGTCCTTCGTAGGCGTCGCGTAGACGGGGCCGACACCGATGTAGTCGGGGATTGCTGCCGCGCAGGAGCGCGGCCCTCCCGTATGGAGAGCCGCAGTCCCGGCGGCGGCACGGGCCTGCGCCGGGTTATGCGTTGACAAGCCCACAATCTTGAGCGACGGGAACTTCTGCCGCACTTCGGCGACAGGCATGTCGTCCTGTCCCACGTGTACGCCGTCCGCCTCCACCTCTGCCGCGATCGCCGGATCATCGTTCACGATGAAGAGAGTTTCCGTGCCGCGCGTGACGCGCCTCACCTCGCGGGCCTCGCGCAGGATGTCCGCGCGCTCCGCGTGCTTCATGCGCAGCTGGATTATGCGCACCCCTGCCTTGACGGCTGCCTCCGCGCAACGGGCGTAGCCGACCAGCGGATTCGTCATCACCAAATAAAAACCAAAATCTATCATGTCAACGCCAATCTCTCGGGGAGCATTAGAAACCACGAAACACACGAAATACACGAAAAGCGATGTGCCATACTTTCGTGTGTTTCGTGTATTTCGTGGTTGCCAAGAATCATCTTCTATTTCTTCGTGCCGATCACGCGGCCCTGCGCGTCTCGGTATGTAACACGTCCGGAACTGTCCTTCGTCGAGGTACCTGTCACGCGTCCCATAGAGTCGCGGTAGGTGGTCTTGCCGTAGCTGTCCGTCGTCGCCGTGCCGGTGGTGCGCCCCATCGAATCGCGGTAGGTCGTTTTGCCGTAGCTGTCGGTGGTGGCAGAGCCCTGGTTGCGGCCCATCGCGTCGCGGAAGGTGGTCTTGCCGTAGTTGTCCGTCGAAGCAGAACCCTGCGTGCGCCCCATGGCGTCGCGATACGTCGTCTTGCCGTAGTTGTCCGTGGTGGCCGACCCCTGCGTGCGCCCCATCGCGTCGCGGTAGGTGGTCTTGCCATGGTTGTCCGTCGTCGCAGACCACTGCGTGCGGCCCATTGCGTCGCAATAGGTCTGGCGGTTGGGCTGTGCCTGAGCGCCTGCAGCGAACCCGCAGACGATGCTGGCGACCATAACGATCTTGATGAAGTTCATGACGTTGTTCCTTTCTGCCGATTGCGGCGCTATGGTTGGCTAGGGATTTTCAGGAGACGCTTCTGACAGGGAAGAGGACAGAAGACAAAAGACAGAAGACAAAGGGCGAAAGCCGCAATCATTTGTCTTCAGTCCTTTGTCCTCTGTCCTTGATCCCGGCTTTCTGCCTACTGTACGACAGGCGTGATCGTGACGGTGCCGCGATGCGCGTCCTCGTCCGGCGCCGGGCGGGGCGGGATGTCGTTCATCTTCTCGTCAATCGTGCGCTTGTCAAGCGTGATGGCATTCTTCGCGGCGTCCGGACGGTCGCCCGGCTCGAACGCGCGCTTCTCCACGTATTCGCGCCCACGCACCGCGTTCTTAGGCAAGCCAATGTCCTCCGGGAGGTTCGCCGGGTCGGCGATGCCCACCGTCACGAAGATGAGGATTTCGGTCTGCACCTTCTCTCGACTCTTCCAGCCGAAGAGCTTCTGCCCGATCCAGGGGATCTTGCGCAGGTACGGTATGCCCGAATCGATATCGCCCTCTTCCGTCTTCGAGAGGCCGCCGATCACTGCTGTCGCACCGTCCTTCATCGTGAAGTCCGTCATCAGGCGCTTGAACAGCAGGATCGGATAACGGCCGTAAGGAGCGTCAGACCCTCCGGAGATTTGATAGAACCCGTCGGATGTGACGCTTCTATCAAGTTCACTGATGGACGGCACAATCTCCACGCTGATCAGGCCGTCCGGTGAAATGCGCGGCTTGACAGAAAGCGTGATACCCCATGAGAAGAACGCAGACTTCGAAAAGAGATTGTCCTCACCTGGAATAATTTCCAGCTTGGCGTCGCTCTTGGTGTAGCCGGACTGCGTGTCGTGCTGGGACGTAAGCGTAATGTTGGGAAATTTTGTCGTACGATCGAAAAGAGCTTCCTTGCCGTTGGAGACGATGATCTTCGGGTTGGAGAAAATCTTGACGTCGTTCATGCTCTCGAATGCGCTCATCGCCAACCGGAAGTCGTCTGCCGACAGCTGTCCGGAGAACATACGCGAGTTCCGCCACGCCATGGCCGAGTCAGACGCAAGGGTAGAGCTTTGCCTGAGAAGATCGGTCTGCCGATAATCAAACACGGAACGCCCGTCTGCCAAGTCAGTATAAGTTGCGTTTTGAGAAGTTGATTCTGAAGTCATTCCGTTACCTGTTGAAGTGGTTTTGGTCGTGTTGTCACCGGTATGGACCATGTTCTTGCGGGTATAGAAATTGTCGGTGTAGCCGTTCTTGTACACTCCCGCGCGCCCGTTGGCATAACCCATGCCACCGCTAAGATCGTGTACGGACGCGCCCCAGCTCTCGAGCTGGTTCCACTGTATGCCGAGCTTGTGCATAGCCTCGTTGGAAAGCTCGATGAAGCGCGCCTCGATGTAGATCTGGGGCACGGCCTTGTCGACCGCCTTGATGATCGACTCGCAGTCCGCAAGGATGCGGTCGCTCGCCGTGACGACGATCGTGTTCGCGCCCTGGAACGGCGTGGCGACGCCTTTGATGAACTTGCCGTCCTTGCCCTTGGTCCCGTACGACTCGTTAAAGAGCTTGGCCAGCTCGTCAACGGACGCATGGTTCAGCTGGAACGTGCGCGTGAAGATCGGCTCGGCCACCTTGTCCTCCTTGATGAAGTGGATGCCGCCGGTGGACTCGACGCGGAAGCCGCGCGAGTTGAGGATCGACTTCATGCCCTGCAGCCACGGCACGTGCTTGAGCGACACGGAGACGCGCTGCTGGAGATTGGTGGATTCTGCATAGATGATGTTCGCCCCGGTGGCGCGGCGGAACTGGCGAAGAATGTCCGTAAGAGAAGCGTTGTCTGACGTGATGTCCACAAGCGCAGTCTCGTCGCTTGCAAGGAAGCGCGCTGCGATCTCCGACCCGGTAGCAGGCGCTGGCGCGGCCGGTGTCGACGACGGAGCGGCGGCAGGAACAGGTGTCGGCGCTGGAGCCGGTTCCGCAAGCTTCACGACAGGGCGTCCCTTCACCGCCTCCGCGGAATCGTCGATCTCGCTCAGGTTGATCTCGTCCGCCTCCTCAGCCTCCGACTGCTTCTTTTCAGCGGGCTTCGTCTCAGCCGTTTTCGCCGCCACTGGAAGAGGTGACTTTGCAACCGGCACCGGTTCCTTGACGGCAGGCTTCTCGGTAGCCTTAGCCACCGGTTTCTCCGCAGGCTTCTCGACGGGCTTAGCCACCGGTTTCTCCGCAGGCTTCGCGGCTGGCTTTGCCTCAGGCTTGGCGGCAGGCTTCTCGACGGGCTTTTCAGCGGGCTTGGCCACTGGCTGCGACACTGCTTTTCCGGCGGGTTTAGCCTCGGGCTGTGGAGCTGGCTTATCGGCTGGCTTCGTGGCGGCAGCCGAAGAGTCGGCATCAGGCACCAGCAAGTCGCTCAATGAAGGCCCTTGCCCCTGCCCGACAGCCACTGTCGCCCAAACACCCGCACATACAGCGAGAAGAACGCCATTGATCTCTTTGCGGAATTCCATACCTGTACCTCTCTTTCGTTCAGTTTTCTTTTTCGAAACCTCATTTGATGCGACGAGCCCTGACATGCTCCAGCCGCAGCTTCTGACCGCCATCCACCCACCTGACACGCCAGGTGAACCGGACGCCGTCCAGCGTCGTGGACATGTAGTCGCCGTCGCCGTAGATATTGCCGTTTATGCAGATGGTCGCCCTAACTTGCCCGTCCTGCGTCTTCACCATGGCCGGATTGCTGAACTTGAGCGACTTTCTTGCCTTGTTCCATTCCTCTGGCGTGATCTCGCGCTTGCGCTCGGCCTTCTCCGCCGCCTCGCGCGCGGCCTTTTCCGCCGCCGCTTTCGCAGCGGCCTCCTTCGCCGCCGCCTCGCGCGCGGCCGCTTCCTTGGCTGCAGCGCCCTTCTTTGCCGCCGCCTCCTTCGCGGCCTTCTCCGCCGCCGCGGCAGCCTTTTGATCGACCTTCGGCGCCTGCGGTTTCGGCTTTGGCTTCGGCTTCTTGCGCACCTCGGCGGAAATGGGAGTCCGCTCGCCTTCATAGCCCTTCGGCCAGAAGGGGTTGCGCGGACCCTCGGCGGCAGCGAGCGTCATCGATGCCAGCAACGGCAACAACAGGAGTCTTGCGGAAGCTCTCATTTCTTCGCACCTCCTCCCGGCGACAACGCTGGCACCGACAGTTCGCCTTTTGCCGGCCATTCAAAGACCAGTTCTGCCGACTGCACATCCGGATCCTTCTGCGCCTTGATCAGCAGCGATTGAAGCGTCACGTACGGCAACAGCTTCTCGACACGCAAGATGAAGGATGCGATCTCCGCATAACTGCCCCTGCAGACTACGCGGACCGGGTGGCGCGCATGGAGCTGGCGCGGGGCGGGCTTCGGCAAAGGCAGCGCCCGCACAGGCTGCTCGGAATAATCCAATATGCCCAATCCCACGTCGGCCGCGATGGGATCCAGCAACGACTTCGCGCGCATCGCCCAAGACTCCAGCAATGGCGTAAGCAGGGCGTCCAGATAAGGCTTCTGCGCCGCGTCGATCTCAGCCAGCATCCCCTTCACGCGCGCGGAGTCCTTAAGGTCTCGCTCCATTATGCGCTGCTGTTCCGTCAGGCTTGCCAACTCGCGCTTTGCCTTGTCTATCGACATCTGCGCAGGCTGCACGGCGAAAAGGTATATCAATGCCGCCCCCGCAAGGATCAGCGCGGAAAGGAACATTGGGTTCTTGAAACCGGCGGCAGGTTTTGCGGAATCTGCGCTCATTTCTCGAACCTCCTCTCCTTGCAGCGGAATTCAACGTCGAAGGCGAGCATCCGCACGCCGTCCTCGCCCGCCCGCGTCTCCTGTCGGATATTGATCCGCTTCTTCTTGCGCGCGGCGGACTTCTTCTTGTCCTTGTCAACGACTATCCATTCGGAGAACGCGTCGCTCTCGACCGCCTCCATGAGCGCCGTCACGGAGGCAGTGGCGGCAGTACGGCCCGAAATGCGGAACTGGACGTTCTCTACCGTGTTTGTCGGCCCCAGCAGCGGCGGGAGCTTGGGGTTCTTCGGATCAGAGAGCTTCTGCGGCGGCGGCTCAGGAATCGTGAGCGCGGTCAGCTGCACATCCTCCGGGAGAACCTCCGCCAACTTCGCCATCAGCCCGCCGTACTTGTGGCACCCTCTCTTGTAGGCATCGAGCTGGTCTAGCTGGGCCTGGCGCTCGCGCATGTCGGCCATCTGGGCGAGGCTTGCAGCATGGGCGGCCTTCCTGCCCTCGAGATCGGCGCGCACAGAGGTCACCTTGCTGTTGAGGAGCAGTCCCTGCATGAAGAGAATCCCCCACCACACCAAGCATGCCACGCAAAGCAACAGAGACAGAAGCGGCAACATCACGCGAATGCGGACAGGAGAGGACGAAGCCACCTCCTTGGGGTGAAGCAGGTTCAGATGGAGGTTAGGCGTTTTCATCCATGTCCCTCCATGGCGGCGCGCGCCGCCCCCAATGCCGTCAGATACGCCTGCGACGAGCCGGGCGTCAAGTCGTCCGGCAGCTGCACGCCCTTAGCCAGCTGCGGGAATCCGGCAAATGCGTCCGGCGACACGAACGGCACGCCAAGCGTATCCTCGGCGAAGGAGTTCCAGTGCCCGGCGCCGGCCGGAAGCCCCATAAGGAACACCTTGTCGACATGCACGTCATAACGTTGCGCCAGATAGTCAAGTGAGAGCTGCAGCTGCTGCAGGACCGGACGGACCAGCGGCTCAAGCGCAGGGCGCGGATCGATGAGCGTTCCATCCAGGATCGAATCCACCAAGTCGTCCGTTACGCCGAGGCCAGCCTTCACCAGCTCGCGCATCACCTCGTAGCCTGCAGCGCCGGGGCACTCGCGGAACAGGAGAAGCGCCCCCTTGCGGTATCCTGCAAAGTATATGGACGTGCGCGTGACGAACACAACCATGGCCGTGCCGTCGGCCGCGACGAAATCGGGCTGGCTGTGGAGTGCCGAAAGCATTGCCGCAGGCGCCACCTGCAGGGAACACGCCGTGGGACGATGCCCTTCCGGGAGTAGGCGCGAGAGCCACAGCACCTGATATTCCGGCAGACCAGCCTGAAGGATGAACGGATTCTCGTCCAGCGGCGCGATCACGAAGCGGTTGCCGTCATGCGATGTGGGGACGAACGGAACTGGCGCCGCAACGGCCGAAGAAGCAGACTTCTTCTCCGGAGACGGCGGAGGTGCCGCGTCACGACGAACCCCCAACTTCTTCTTGGCCGGCGCGGCAGCTGCCGACGGCTGCGCCTTTTCCTCCGCCACCAGCGCATCCACCGTCGTCTGCCGGATGAACATGTCGGGCGAATAGACCGCCAACGCCGCCTGGGGCGACTGGAAGGCAGACGGTAACGCCCATCTGGCCTGATCCCTCAGATCGTCCCACGATTTGGGGAACTCGCCGTCTGGCGGCGGCACGAATCCTGCAGCGGCGACATAAATCTCGCCCTTCCGCCGCTGAAGGCGCACGGCCGGGTATCCGCGGGGATCGCCAGAATCCATGAAAACGCCGGTGACATCGGACGGTCCACGTCGGCCAAAGCCTCCCCCTGCCGCAGACTTCTCCCACGGCATCTTGACGTCAATCGTCTTGTCCTTTGTCAGTTGCAGTTTCATCCAGAGGAAATATTAGCAGTTTTTATGCCAAAATATAGTCGAGGCAAGACATCGTAGCGGAGCGGAATATGCCGGAAACCGCAACTTTTCGACCGATTATCCCGCATTGCTTGACGGAGCACCGTCTCTTGCAAAGCGCAAGACATCTGCGGCGACAAGCGGATTCTGAAACGTGAACAGAAGCACAGAGTCGGCCAGCGCGAAAACGATTCCGCCAGGCGCCACGGAAAAGCTCTTCAGTTCACCGAACGGCACGTCGGCATCAAGTCCTTTTCCATCGAACGCGACACGGCGATTCGTTATGTAGCAGTGCGTTCGCTGGCATACATAGAAGTCACGCTGGTTCTCCGGAAAAGCCACATCGCTCGGACGCCCGACGGGGCGTGCGGTCACGTCGATTCCCTGGAATCGCGAAGAGGCATAGAGCGTACCCTTCTCATGGAAAAATATCCGCTCGTCGGATTCTACCTCCATGAATTTGACGTTCCTGTTGGAGATCGGCCTAACGTTCGCGAGGCCGCCCTCGTCAAGCCATTTCCGGTAACGTGCCATGTTCTGTGCGCGCCTACGGCGGATACGACACCATACAACCGCCATCGGGATCAGCAACCAGAAGGAAGCGAACGCAACTGTTATCAAGCCAAGCGCATGCATGAACCACGGCTGGTCGATATTGCCCAGGTCTTGATAGATAAACCAGAACATACCGCCGAGGAACACGAATGCTATCAGTTTTCGCAGTGCGTAGATCATGGCTTGTAATTATATCATAATTAATGCGAAGCCACACATCGAAGGCCACACGCCAAATGGAGCCATACGACAAAAGGGACGGCTTTCTAGGCCGTCCCTTCCGTTGGCTGAGACGACGAAGCCGTTACTCGCCACCGCCGCCGCCCCCTTCGCCGCTGCCACTACTGGCGGTATGCTTGCTGCACGTGCACTCCCACGCGCCGGAGGTAGCGTTCTTCGAAATCGTGAAGGTGCCGCCATCAGGACACTTCGGCGCCGTCTTGAAGTAACCAGAACCATCCGTTGGAGCGAGGGTCGTAAGATCAACTGATGTCGCCTCTGCGTTCGCAGACTTGGAACCCCAGTTTTCCGCCGCAGTGACAATCTGGGCGCGGGTCGATTCGCAAGAAGCCTCCTGCGACTCCTTACGGTACTTGACGAAGTTCGGGATCGCAATCGCAGCCAAGATGGCGATGATGGCGACCACGATCATGATTTCTACGAGGGTAAAACCCTTCTTCATTCTTTTCATGGTTGTGTTCCTTTGTTTTAACGCAATCGACACCATGCCGACCGCTACTGTATTGACATGCAATTTTCATGCCAATAGCCAGATAAACTGTAAGGTTAAAGGGTTAAAATGTTAAAAGGTTAAAGAATTAGAATTAAAGATCATGGCAAGCGATTGCCATGAAAGAAGATGTTGTGCGTCAAAGGACAGAAAACATCTATACGTTGTTGTCTTTGTCTGGCGTATCGCGTCTCGCGCCTATCCTTGTCTCGCATCGCCCCGCCATGCGCCTCGTCCTAGCCATTCTGCTTTGCTTTTCTGCGGATTCGCATTTTTGCGAAAAGCCCCATTCTCATTTTTGCGAATCCATTTCGTACTATCAGAACAGCCATTTTGACATGGCAAGCCTCCTCCTCCCTTGGCAGCAACCACTAATCGTCCGCCAGCTTCCTGTACAATGTGCTCAAGTTGACATCAAGCTTTTCGGCGGCCTTTTCCTTGTCGCCGTTCGTCGTGGAGAGGATGTACTCGATGTACTCGCGCTCGCGCTGCTTGAGGAAGCTCTTGAGGGACGTGTTGGACGAGGAAAGCCCCTGGCCGAGCGATACCGCGCCTGGAACCGCCGCCATGTCCGTGGGCGTATGCCGCTGGATCTTCGGGGGCAGAAGATCGACGGTTATGTCGCCTTCCGAGAGGAACGTGAGCGCATGGCGCATGGCGTTCTCCAGCTCACGCACGTTGCCGGGCCAATCGTAGGTGGTAAGCACGCGAGCCGCCTCCGGCGTTATGGCTGGCACCGGTTCATCCTCTGGCGTCTCGGTACGTATGAAATGCAGCGCAAGCGGCAGAATGTCCTCAGGCCGCTCCCGCAACGGCGGTATGTCGATCGTAATCACCGCGAAACGATAGTACAGGTCGCCTCGGAACGTGCCGTTCGCAACGGCCTTCTCCAAGTCCGCGTTCGACGCCGCGATTACCCGTACGTCCACCGGAATCGCCTTCGTGCCGCCCACGCGCCGAATCTCGTGCTCCTGCAGCACGCGCAAGAGCTTGCCCTGCAGGACGAGCGGCATGGACGATATCTCGTCAAGGAACAGCGTGCCGCCATTGGCGGCCTCAAACAGACCCTCCTTGTCCGCATGGGCGCCGGTGAAGGCGCCCTTCACGTGCCCGAACATCTCGCTTTCGAGCAGGTTCTCCGGCAGGGCGGCGCAGTTCACCGCCACCCAAGGCCCATCCGCACGCGTCGACGCCTTGTGGATGGTGCGCGCGATCACTTCCTTGCCGGTGCCGGACTCGCCGTTTATGAGCACCGTCGCAGGCGTAGGGCCTACCTTCTGGATCGTGTCGCAAACCTTCTTCATCGTGGGCGACGAAGCGATGAAACCATCGAACTGATAAGGAATTTTCGCATCAGCCTTGAGCATCTTGGCCGATGCGGCGTTCTTTGATATCTGTTCCTCGGCACGCTTGAGGCAGGCGAGCATGTCGTCCACCTTGAAAGGCTTGGTAAGATAGTCAAAAATGCCGCTCTTCATCGCGTCGATGGCCGTCTCGATGCTCGCGCAGCCAGTTAGCATGATTACAGGCATCACCGAGGTGACCTTGCGGATCTCGTGGAAGAGGGCCATTCCGTCCATCGGCTCCATGCGCAGGTCGGTAACCGTGATGTCAATGCCACCGGCCTTGACGATCTCAAGCGCAGAAACGCCATCCCCCGCCGTCTTAACGGCGTAGCCGCTCGACTTCAGCAGGCTCTGCAGAAGCAAAAGTGTCCCTACCTCGTCGTCAACGATGAGAATGGTGGTCATGTCGCCCGTATTATACCATCATACGGCGGAGTTGACAAGAGACAGGAAAATGTCATGGTGCTTGGTGCTTAGTGCATGGTGCTTGGTGCGGGCTTTGCAGGCAAGTTATTGGTGCGCCAGCATCGCACCAAGCACCAGGCACCAGGCACCAAGCACTTAATGGGCGATGGAGCCGAGGTTGAATATCGGCAGGAACATCGCAAGCACGATCGTGCCTATGACTGCGCCAAGAAAGACCATCAGGAAAGGCTCCATTAGCGAAGTGAGCGTACCCAGCATGAGCTCCACATCCTCCTCGTAGGCGTCTGCCACGGAGTCGAGCATGTCCTCCACCTTGCCCGCCTTCTCGCCTGCGGCGATCATGCGCACCATCAGCGTAGGCATATAGGGCTTCCCCTCCAGGGACGGACTCAGCTGGTTACCCTGCTCCACCTCCATGCGAGCCGCCAGGATGGCCTGCTCGAGCACCGTGTTCCCGATTGATCCCGCGACCACCTTCAGCGACTTCAGGATCGGCACTCCAGCCGCGATCATCTGGGCAAGCAGTCGGCAGAAACGCCCTATGGTTGCCTTCTGGTTGAGCTGTCCGAACACGGGCATCTTGAGCATCCACTCGTCGAAGCGCCGCCGCCCGAACTCCGTATTCTTCCACCGCCGGAACAGCCATACAGACGCCACCACGACTGGAAGCACAATGAACCACCATGCCTTCACGAAATTCGAGACGTCCACGAGTTTCTGCGTCAGCCAAGGCAATTGCTTGCCAAAGCCGGAAAACATCTCGGCAAACACCGGAACCACGAACTGGATCAAGCCCGCAGCCATGAGGAGCGCAATCGACATGATCACCGCCGGATACGTCATCGCGCTCTTCACCTTCTTGCGCAGGCGCGACGCGGACGCGAGAATGATCGAAAGACGCCGCATCACTGGCGCAAACTGGCCAGACTGCTCGCCGGCCACCACCATGTTGACGTACATGTCGTCGAACAGCTGCGGGAAATCCGCCAGGCCCGCCGAAAGCGGCTCGCCCCGCTCGATCACGTCCAGCAGGTGCCGAAGCACCTTCTTGAACTCCGGATCGTCGCACTGCTCCTCCAGCGTCATGATTGACGAGAGGATCGACATGCCGGCGCCCAGCATCGACGCTGTCTGGCGCGAAAACGGAATCACCTGCGTCGCCGCAAGCTTTCTGGCCCTTTTGACTCTGATGACACGTCCAGCCATTGGCTATTCGCCTCCTGTGACTTCGAATGCCGCCTCCAGGGAGGTGACGCCGGCACGAACCTTGCGCATGCCCGCCTCCTTCAGCGACACCATGCCCTCCTGGAGCGCCAGCTCCCTCAGCTTCTCCGCGTTGCCGCCCCTCTCAATTATGCCGCGTATGGCGTTCGAGATCGGCAGCACCTCCATGAACGCCCCGCGCCCCTTGTAGCCGGAGTTGTGGCATTTGGGGCATCCGCCCGGCCCGTATATCTGCACACCCTCGAACGGCTTGGGATCAACGCGGTTCGCCTCCAGAAGCTCCATGTTGACCTCCACCGGCTGGCGGCAGAACGGACACAGCTTGCGGAAAAGGCGCTGCGCCTGCGCAAGGATGAGCGAGCTGGCCAGCAGGAACGGCGGCACCTCCATGTCGATAAGTCGCGGAATGACGCCGCACGCGTCGTTGGTGTGGAGCGTGGACAGCACCAGGTGGCCCGTCAAGGCCGCCTTCACCGCGATGTCTGCGGTCTCGTTGTCGCGGATTTCGCCCACGAGCACGATGTCCGGGTCCTGACGCAGCACGCTTCGCAGGATGCCCGCGAACGTCAGCCCCTGCGCTACGTTCACGTGGCATTGGTTCACGCCCGCCAGCTCGTATTCCACCGGGTCCTCGGCCGTGACGATGTTCACGTTCGGCTGGTTCAGGTCCTGCAGGCAGGAGTAGAGCGTCGTCGTCTTTCCCGAGCCCGTAGGCCCCGTCACGAGGATGATGCCGTGCGGCTGCTCGATCGCGAACTTCATCGCCTTGTAGGCGTATTCGTCAAGACCCAGCGACGCGAGGCCAGGCGCGAGGTTCGCCTTGTCGAGGATACGCATCACAACCTTCTCGCCGTGCACGGTGGGAAGGATGGAGACGCGCACGTCCACCTCCTTCTTCAGGGCCTTCACCTTGAAGCGGCCGTCCTGCGGCTTGCGGCGCTCTGCGATGTCGAGGTTCGACATGATCTTGATTCGCGAAACCACCGCAGAATGCAGGGCCTTAGGCGGAGCGGGACGCTCGACCAGCTCGCCGTCGATGCGGTAGCGCAGGCGAGACATCTTCTCGCCTGCCTCGAAGTGGATGTCGGACGCCTTCGTCTTCAACGCCTCGATCATCATGGTGTTGACCATGCGGATGACGGGCGCCTCGCCGGCGGACTCCGCCGTGGCGTCGATCGTGTCCTCCTTCTCCTCCGCAGAGGTGAACTCGATCTCCGTGTCCTGGCCCTTCATGATGTTTTCCATCGCGAGGGCAGGGTTCGCCGCGTCCTCCTGCACCTTCAGGCGCGCAAGAGCGTCCATCACGTCCTTCTCGGGCGCCACGCACGACCAGATGCGGCCGCCCGCCGCACGCGACACCTCCTCCTGCGACGGCAGGTCGAACGGGTCCGCGAACGCTATCGTGAGCCGGCCGCACAGCTTCATCACCGGCACCGCCTTC
>JAEEGF011975285.1_pt1 | contig 13134 bp, 11 predicted proteins | sample 9134171 | NCBI WGS metagenome assembly JAEEGF01 (sample SAMN16246542, study PRJNA631951) | gut metagenome | biome: gut microbiome; feature: rumen; material: AP-attached | host: Bos | place: Iran: Karaj | collected 2018-10
TAAAAAAGATTTCATTGAAAAAAAATGTCTCTTGGTTTAATATATATAACTGTCGCGGGGCATTAGCTCAGCTGGGAGAGCGCAAGGTTCGCAATCTTGAGGCCAGGGGTTCGATCCCCCTATGCTCCACCAAACGGAAATGACGGGTTTTATCCCGTCATTTTTGTTTGTGGCTAAGCGTAGGGAAGATCGAAGCCGAAAGAAAAACGGAGGCCTGTGAAGGTCTCCGTTTGCTATTGATCTGTCTGTTTTCCTTATTTCAGCTTTGTTATGCAGTCGAGGAAGGGCTTTGGATCCGATCCTTCGGGGATGGCCAGGGTAAGGACTCCCATGTAGTTGCCGCCTTCAGGACGGTACCAGACCTGATATTCGTCCATGATATTTCCAAAATCCAGCACCATGTGGAGAACGTCTCTTTCTTCTCCTGCTACCTGCAGCTTGACAGTCTCGAATTTATTAACCTTGATGTTGGTCGATTCGAATTGCCTCTTCATCTCAGACTCTACGTTCTGGAAGATCTGCTCGTCGGTATAATTATCGATCAGAGGATTCTTCGGCTGAACGATCAGGTTGTATGAACTTCCCGTAATGTTCGCCATCATCATGGTCATATATTGACCTGCACTGGAGACAGCCTGTGATACGTCCGTATCTTTATACGCATCTGCAGTCATATTGTTGACCATAGCCATCTGCTCTTCTGTGTAGAAGCTCCAGCCTGCAGGAAGAACTATGCGAAGACCGAGATACTCGTTGGTATAGGCACTGTCAGTTGTTTCGCCCTTGAGTTTCGACTCGTCGGGTTTTGCGGGCTCGTTCTGAGAACCGTTGTCCGGATTCTGCGGAGCCGGCTCGTTTTTAGATCCGCAGGATGCGAAGCTTAGCATCATACAGAGGACCAGCAATATAGTGATTACTCGTTTCATGATTTTTGATCTCCTTTATTTAAATAACACATATTTCCATTAAGTATATCAAAACGGTACACTTTTATCAACGGAACTATCTCCAGTCGTCGACCTGGATATTGTCGAGGTCTACGTCTCTTGTCTCTTTTACTTTGAGCATCATGATGATGAGAGCGATAGCAACGACAGGGAGATACGTAAGTGTCAGAACTACCGGCAGGTTCATGGATCCGGCGATCATGGTAACTACGTTATTGAATACCATATTGAAGCCGACGCCGACCATTCCGAGGAGCTGCATTGAACCTACGACGGTTCCTCTCATCTCCGTAGGTGTTGATTCCGACGTGATAACGAAGAAGAGCATGTCGGAAATGGACCAAAGACCTGCGATGGAGAATCCATAAGCAAAGCCGGTGATATACGGATTGAGAGGATTCAGGCATCCGTAAGCGAAGACGCCTAAGCCTATCGCAGTCCAAAGACCGAGGATAAGAGCAGCTTTCTTTCTGCCTAAAGCATCGATAAGGAAGCCTGCTGCAAGTGTTAAAAGTCCGTTGATGATGGGATAGACCCTGAGGATCAGCTCGGATCCTGCAGCGGTGATAGCGCCTCTTGCAACGCCTGCTTCGATCATGTTCTGATATTTACCGGTATATCCGGTGGCGAATGAAAGGAGTATCGCAACTATAGCGACGGCTCTTGTCTGATGGTTCTTGAAAATGAACTTGAAAGCACTGAATACGGATACGCTCTGTTTCTTTTCTTTTTCTGCTTCTGCCTTTTCTGCTTCAGCCTGAGCTTTTCTCTCCTCTTCCGATGCTCTTAAATAGCTGAGTCTCTTCTGAGTGAATATGGGAGTTTCCTTAACGAAGAAAATTGCGAGGAAACCGATGACGAATGCGAGGATGATGGGGATGATGAATACGCTTCTCCATGTCTCGGGATGTTCTCTGTTTACGAACATCTTGACGAAAAGTCCGAGGAGTGAAACTGAAATAAGAGCAATACCCTTTGTGATGGAGCAAAGTTTGGCTCTGTGCTCCTTTGGAGCGCATTCCATGATGTACAAGACCTGTACGTCGTTGGGCGTAAAGAAGGTCATGATGACTACGCCTACAAGGTAGACTACCACGTTGTGGGAGATTATGCATACGAGCATACCAACGCCCATTCCTATGGTATTGATGATCAGGAAGACCTTTCTTCCCAGCTTATCTGCAAGGGATTTGTAGAAGGGGGCTATCAGATAAATAAGGTAGCATCCGGTGGTGACAAGACCGAGAGTTCCGGCTGCCTTATCGTACTCCGGAGTTCCGAAGGTCGTGTTGAAGAGGTCGCAGATCGTAAACGAGTCGACGGCACCTCTTACGCTCGATGTGAGTTCGTCTACTATGTATACGATCGTGAGTACGACCACCAGTATGGCGAAGTAGTTTTTGTGCTTATGGAAAGCTTCTGCCTTTTCAAGCCTTTTGATCTCCTTAAGCTCCTTTTCGTTAGATGTCATGGTTGATTATTTCTCCTTGTGTTAGATATAACATTATGTGTTATATACTTTATCTCATATAATCAACTTAGTGTCAACCTTCTGCAGGCTTCTCCCAGGTCTTTTAGGGTGCTGCATGAAAGCATTTCGCATTTTTGAGACACCGCAAGGATAGAAGATGAATATCTCCACTTCGATTCGGGTATGGGATTGAGACAATATACCTTTCCCGCCCTGCTCCTTGCCCTGTCTAATTCCTTGCAGGTGCCCGAGATATCCATGCTCTTTCCGTCGGAGACTATTATGAGCACAGTGGCGGGAGAAAGAGCCGAAGGCCTTTCGTCGTTTATCTTTTTAAGGGCAGCGCCAAGGTTTGTCCCTCTTCCGTAAACTCCCGATTCTCTAACGTAGTCTCTAAAGGAATCCATATTATGAAGGTGGAATGGATCTGCCTCCTTTAATTCCTCTGAGAATAGGAACACCCTCGAGCTGTCCGATGCCTCGTTGAGAGCCTGTATGAACCTCAGGGCGAACTCAGAGAACTGCACCATGGAAGCTGAAACATCACAAAGCATGAGTATCTGCTTTTTTCTCTTCCTTGCCGGCTTGTATGCTATATTGTAAAAACTTCCTCCCGTCTCAAGGCCCTTCCTTATGGTCCTTCTGAAATCGAGAGCTCCGCTTTTCTTAGAGCCCTTTCTTCTCTTTGCAAGCTCTCCGCTGATCTTTGCGGAAAGATCCTGCATATACTTTACGGCTTTCGGGATCTCGTTGTCGTGGAACTCCGAAATGTCTTTAAAGAGTATGCCTATCTCGGGATCTATGGCGTCAGCACCGATGGCCGCATCTTCCATCTTGATCTGCTGCTCCAGTATATATTTCATGAATACCGAGCGTATGAAGTCTGCATATAGAGGCTCGCTCCTGTCGCTCGCTCCCTTGAATCTCTTCTTGAGTTCCTCAAGACGCCTTTTCTCTTCCTGCGAAAGCTGGGAATAGGCTTCTTTCTGCTCTTCTGAGTACATTACGTTGGGAGTCTGCTCTGAGAGAGCCTGCTCAGCTTCTTCAAGAGCCTTTCTTCTTTCAAGCTCTTCCCTCTGATGCTTCTTGTCTATAGCCCTAATGGCCTCTTCGCTTAAGAAAAAGCTGTCGAAGATCCTGTCAAATTTCAGCTGTTCGTCTCTCGATTTTGCATAGACTGTGCGAAGGGCCGTCTTTACCGACTGCCTGTCGGACATGTCAAGAGAGAGGAGTACCCTGCAGGCATCCTCGTTCTCTTTCGGACTTACTTCCATTCCTTCTTTTCTCAAAAGTCCTCCGAAGAGGAGCAGCTTTTCAAGATATACTTCAGTGTCTATCATGTTCAAGGTCTTCCGTGTGGAGATGACCGTCGCGATATTCTTCTTTGTGATGCTCGCACTGGCAGTCTTCTCCGTGATCGCAGTGCTCGCCGTGTTCGTGGTGATGTCCGCAATGCTCGCCGTCCCCGTGATGATGCGGGCAGTCCTCGTGGCGCTTTGCGTATTCTTCCGTAGGTTCAGGTTCTTCCTCTTCGGCATCGAGGGCTTCATTGAGCGTGATTATGTCCTCGTTGTTCTTAAGAACGAATCCGACTGTGCTCCTTATGAGCTCCGGGGTGAGTTCTCTTACGCCAAGGGCGTGAAGAGCTTCGGCCCAGTCCAAAGACTCGGCAACAGACGGCTTTTTGAGTATGGCTTCGTTGTTCCTTAGATCCTGTACAGCCTGGACTATCTGAAGGCAGAGCCTGTCGTCAACATGGGGGACTCTGCTCCTTAAGATCTCCATCTCTTTTTCCATGCTCGGATATTCTATGTAAAGGTAGGCGCAGCGCCTTCTCAAGGCGTCTGATATGGGCCTTGCCCTGTTTGACGTAAGTACTACGAAGGGCTTTGTCTTCGCCTTGATAGTGCCGACTTCAGGCACCGAGACCTGGAAATCGGAAAGAAGCTCGAGAAGGAAAGCCTCGAACTCCTCGTCAGCCTTATCTATCTCGTCTATGAGAAGCACTACGGGCTTTTCCGACCTTATGGACTGAAGGAGAGGTCTTTCGAGGAGATACTCGTCACTGAATAAAGATTTGGTAAGAGTATCGTCGTCGGTCTTTCCCATGTTCACCTGTATGGAGAGTAGCTGCTTTTGGTAGTTCCACTCGTAAAGAGTCTTGCTCTCGTCAAGTCCCTCATAGCACTGCATGCGGATGAGTTCTCTGTCAAGGGCTGCCGCCACTACCTTTGCGACTTCGGTCTTTCCTACGCCTGCTTCTCCCTCGATGAGGAGTGGCCTTCCAAGGTTTATGGCAACGAAGAGCGTGGTGATGAGATTATCGTCATACACGTACTTCGCTTCCATCATTTTCTGTTTCAATGTTTCAATATCCATTTGTGCTCCTATATATCTTTGCAGAGTATATCTGCTATCCTTACGCTGGCAAAGCCGTCTCCATAAGGATTTGCAGCATTGCTCATCTTTGCATATTCGTCTTTATCTTCAAGAAGAAGTTTGAAGTTGTCGTAGATGACCTTCTCGTCGGTACCCACGAGTTTGAGAGTGCCTGCCTCTATACCTTCGGGCCTTTCCGTCGTATCTCTCATGACGAGGACCGGCTTTCCAAGGCTCGGGGCCTCTTCTTGTATCCCGCCGGAGTCTGTGAGTATCATGTAGCTCCTGCTTATGAAATTATGGAAGTCGAAAACATCGAGAGGTTCTATTATATGTATCCTGTCGTCGTCACCCAGTATCTCAGCTGCAGTTTCCCTTACTACAGGGTTCATATGTATGGGATAGATGGCTTTGACGTCCGGATGCTCGTCCATGACCCTCCTTATAGCCCTGAACATATTTCTCATGGGCTGCCCTAAGTTTTCGCGCCTGTGAGCGGTTATGAGTATGAGCCTTGAGCCCTTTGCCCAGTCTAGTTCCGGATGAGTATACTCATCTCTTACAGTCGTCTTGAGAGCATCTATGGCAGTATTGCCCGTGACGTAAATTGTCGACGGGTCTTTTCCTTCATTTATGAGGTTCTGCCTGGATAAATTCGTAGGCGCGAAGTTGTACTTTGAGATTATCGATACAGCTTCCCTGTTGAACTCTTCGGGGTAAGGGCTGTAGATGTTGTAAGTCCTAAGGCCTGCTTCCACGTGGCCTACGGGGATCTGCAGATAAAAGGCTGAAAGCGCCGTCACGAAGGTCGTCGTCGTATCGCCGTGAACAAGGACTACGTCAGGTCTTTCCTTTTCAAGTACGAACTTTATCTTTTCGAGTATGCTCGTCGTAATATCAAAAAGCGTCTGACGGTCTTTCATTATGGAAAGATCATAGTCAGGCGTTACTTTGAATACTTCAAGGACCTGATCGAGCATTTCCCGGTGCTGTCCGGTGACGCATACCACCGTCTTAAGCCCTTCCCTTGACTTCAGCTCGTTTACCAGTGGGCACATTTTTATGGCTTCGGGCCTTGTCCCGAAAACTATCATTACTTTTTTCATCTATATTTCGTTCTTACTCCTTATCTAAGCGGAACGCTAAGCATATTATCAGAGAAACCTATGTTAAGATATTCGCCCTTCACGTCCACTGAAAAATATTCGCAGGAAAAAGGCAGCTCGTAAAGGCCGCAGGGAGAATCAAGATCCGTGCACTCAAGTCCCTGCTCCACGTGGAGTTCCCTTTCGTTACCGTCCTCGTCCACTCTTTTGTAATCGTAGAGCCTGTATGTGGTCTTGCTGTCCTGCTGTACTTCTATGAGTTTTATCCCGGCTCCGATGGCATGTACAGCTCCTGCGGGGATGAATATGAAATCCCCGGGACGCACGTATATCTTATTGAGATACCTCTCTATGGTGCCGTCTTCAACAGCTTTTGCAAAAAGCTCCTTGTCTATCCCGCTTGCCCTGTCAACGCCGCAGTAAAGAAAAGCTCCTTCACGGCAATCGACTATGTACCAGCATTCGGTCTTTCCGTTATCAAGACCGTGAGCCTTTGCATATGCATCGTCAGGATGCACCTGTACCGACAGCTTGTTTCTTGCGTCTATCCTTTTTATGAGGATGTCCTTATCCTCATATATCCAGTCTTCAGTTCCCCAAATATATTCGTGTATCATATCCTTAAAAAAGGGCGGAGCATCGCTCCGCCCGCGAATCACTTATTAATAGTCTTCTTCCGGATCCTTTGCGACCACACAGGCTGCAACGGATATCGCGGTAGATACGCTCGATACCGCTGTGATAAGAGCAGATTCCACAACTGCCAGCGAATCGAGAACTCCGCCTTTCCTCAGATCTTCATACTTGCTCGTAAGTACGTTGAGTCCTGAGTATTTATCCTCTGCCGCAAGGAGTTTCTCTACGGTGCTCTTTCCGTCAAGTCCTGCATTTTCCGCTATCTGGAATGCCGGCATCGTAAGAGCCTTGGCAAGTATGTTTGCTCCGAGCTTTTCATCTCCTGTAAGCGTCTCCGCGAAAGCTTTTACCGCAGGTACTGCGAGAATATATGCCTTTCCGCCGCCGGGAAGGAATCCTGACTTAAGAGCGCTGTAAGTGTTATGAACAGCGTTGTCTACGAGGTATTTGCGCTCGAACATCTCCATTTCCATGACTCCGCCGACCTTTACCTCTGCTGTGTCTCCTGCAAGAGGCGTTAGCATCTGTTCGATACGGTAGCGTTCGTCTTCGCTCTTTATATGTTCAAGATCTCTGTAGAGCTCTTGCCTTCTTGCTTCGACTATGGGATCGTCGGGATTGGGAATGCCCTGGATCACGATGTTCTTCTTATTCATCACGACTTTACCGGCGTGTCCGCAGTCCTCGAGCCTGATGTCGGTCTGTATGTCCTGCATCATCTCATCGAACACGGTGGCTCCGAACATGATGCCGAAGTTACTCATATTGGAGTTACGCACGTCTCCGTATCCCGGAGCGGTAACTGCCAGCACGTCGACCCCTGCCTTGTCTCTGACGTAATGCAGAGCGTTGATGACGTCGTCTTTGAGCTCCCTTGCTATGATGAGCATGGACTTGTTCTTTTCCCTTATCTGCTGAAGCACGGGTGCAAGCTCTTCGAACTTATTGACTATCCTGTTGATGAGAAGGATGTACGGCTCTTCGAGAACTATGCTCTCCTCTTCGAAATGTCCGAGGAAGCCCTTTTCCCATCTTACACCTTTGAAGTAGGTGATGTGGGTCTCAGCCATCTGAGAATCCTCAACTGTAACGTAGCCTTTGGGGCCTATGTGATCGTATACTTCGGTCACTATGTCTGCGATATCGCTTCTTCCGCCCGCTGCGCACATGGCAAGAGCTCTTATATCATCATTACCTTCGACCTTATCAGCCTTTTCTCTTAAAGCTTCAAGAGCGGCATCCGATGCTTTTCTTATGCCCCTCATGATAGCCATACCGTCGGCACCTGCAGCATCAAGATGAACTGCTTCGTTCCACATGCTCTGCACGAGGACGGCTGTTGCGACAGATCCGTCTCCGCCTGTCCAGAATGCCTTCTCCATAGCCTGCTTTACTACGTCGACACCGACCATGACGGCTTTGTCTTCGAAATTGACGTGTTTTACTATCTCGCGTCCGCTGTTGATTATGTACGGAACGTCCATTTTTGGGTCGAAAGCTATATTTCTGCCAAGAGGCCCTATGGTAGCCTTGACCGCATTGGCGGCATAATCGATGCCGCTTCCGATTTTTTTGTATACGTCCGGTGAAAGAATGATCACTTTTACTTTACCTTCCTGTCTTTTTTATTTTCCGGTCCGATAATAAAGGGACCGCACACTACTTTTATTCGCCAATCGTATATTGTATCACAAAGTATCAATATTTACCATATCAAGTAAAGCATTACTTGTATCTGTCGATCTCTTTAAGAAGCGCTTCTCTGCTCTCTTCGAACTTTTGCTTCATATCGGCTCCGAGTTTTGAATTGACATATTTGATCCTCTCGAAAGTCCTTGCGATGGATTCTTCGAAGCCGTCGATGGTGCTTTGTATCTCGCGCACGTTTGCTTTTGCCTGGGCGAAGACTTTGCGTCTTCTTTCCTGCAGCTCGAGTATGTTGTGTATAGCGTCTGCCGATGCGGTGAAGAACTGATCCGAGACAGCTTCTCTCTTCTGATATCCCCCCGCTTTATATTTATCGATAACGACCTGATATCTTTCGTACGCTGTCTTTACCGAATCCTCCCAGGAAAGGTAGAGCTGGTCCTGAGCATTCTGTCCAACCTTTTCCATAAGAACAAGATCGTTCCCGAGTTTTTTAAGAAGGGCGAACATGGAATCCTTGTTTTCCTCTATCCAGAAAGAATTACCCATATCCTCCGTATCTTCCGAGGCGCAGCTTCCCTTTACGAGGACGCTTGGAAGAGCGCAGGCTGCTGCTTCTCTTACCACGAGACCGTTGGTATCGAAGGTGGACGGGAAGAGGAAAAGATCAGCCCTGCAGTACCATGCCTTGAGAGCATCTCTGTCGGCTATGGGATCTACGAAGAAGACTTTGTCCATGAGCTTGAGGCTCTCGGCATAGATCACTATCTCCTTCTTGTCAGCTCCTCCGCCTATGAATACCATGCGGAAATCCTGTCCGGAAGCTTTGAGCTTTTCAAGAGCGTCGAGTATGATCCTTATGCCCTTGTACCACATCATTCGGCCAACAAAAAGATAAACGGGTACTCCTTCTGGTAAATCATAGTCTCCGGTGACAGAGTGTATCAGATCTTCGCTCACGGCGCCTTTTGGAAAATCCACTCCGTTGTGCATGACCACGTAGTCACCTTCATAACCAAGGGACTGAAGATTCCTGCCTGCGCCTTCGCTCACTGCCCATACCTCATCGCTTGCAGCTACGTTATCGACTAGCATCCTCGTGGCCCCCTCCTGAAGAAGCCTGCCTCTGATGGAATTTTGGATGTCGATGTCGAATTTCGTGTGATAAGTGAATATGAGGGGTTTGTCAATCGCGTCGCGCAAAACTCGTCCGAGCATGGAAGACGCTACAGGGCAATGGGAATGGATCACGTCGAAATCCATTTTGGACAATGCATCGATGGTCTCCGCAGCGAAAGGCACCCCCGCTCTGTAACCCACAAGGGGCGTCGTGTCTATGCTTGGAAAGCGAACGACGGGGAATTCGAATCTGCTGTCATCTGCATCGGGATAATAGGGGGTGGCGACTACGGCCTTCCCCAGCTGCGCATTTATGATGCGCGCGTAATTGGTAACTGTGTTTGCGACTCCGTCTATGAGAGGCGGAAAAGAGTCATTGATAAGACATACGTTAAGTTCTTTATTCATAGCCTATGTATTATATCACAAAATACACATTTGGGTATTCCCAGCTATATGAAGAAATGACAAAAAAGAAGGGATCAGGGGAGCACGGTGAACACCCCCTGCTGCCCTGCAAAGAAAGCTACGTATATGAAGTCGAGAAGAACGAGCATGCAGTTGATGACGACGGGAAAGTATATGAGATCGGAGAGCATCTCGTTTTTCCTTTTCTGCATCGTGATGCGCTCTTCTCTTAATATGTCAATATAGGATTGTAAAGTTCCGAGCACATCCTTAGGATCCACCTCGTCCCATCCCGCAAGAAGCTCACCAAGGCCCTGGGATATGCCGGTACCCGTCGACTCGAAAAAACAGATCTTTGCCTTTTCCTTATCTCCCGTGCTGAGATACCGGGCCATTTCTTCGTAGACAGGTTTTAATCTTACCGAAATATCGGCAAGCTCTGCAAGAAGGACCTGCGCGCCGTATCCTGAAGAACGGCCCAGTATAGCTATATTCTTAATGTATCCGAGGCTTTCATATATCTCGCGGGTAACAGCGTCCTTTAGAAACTTCGCTTTCAATTTGGCGAATAGCGATCTTTTAGATACCCCTTTTTTCCTGCCCCTGCCGGAAAGCAGCCCGGCGCGCATTTTAAGATCGAAAGGAGCTTTTTTAGCAAGGAGACATACTCCCGTCCAGAACACAATAAGCAAAAGATATGGCATATCAATAATCGGCATCGCTTCCGTTCATGATAGAAAGAAGCATGCAGTTCACAAAAAACAATATGAGTATCACAAGGAAAAGAAGAAGTCCGGTCCTGTCAGCGAATTGATTTTTCATTATTTCCTTAATATCCATCCCAAGAAGCCCGTGGGCCATGGCAAGAGTCGACAGGTACATGGCAGGGACGAGGAACACTGTCATCCTCGCTGATTCACCGTTAAGCCGCTTTCTTTCTTCAGCATCTTCCTTTACGAGGCTCAGCCTTCCGATGATGTCCGAAAGAGCCTCCGAGATGTCGAAACCTTCATAGGAGGACAGTATGGCTGAAGCCGTATTTTTCGCCCAAAGAGCTCCTATGGCTCCTGCAAAATCAGAGCAGGCAGTCCTTACTTCCCTCCTGCTTTCCGCGGATCTTAAGCGCAGCAAAAGAAGATATGCCTGCCTCCTGCATACGGGAAATTCTTCTCCGTTTTCGAAGGTCCTTTCAAGGGAGACAAGTATGTTCTTTTCATTTATGAGGTACTGCCTATACAGCTCGTTCACGAAGCCCTGCCCCTCTCTGCTGCTTCTGCTCCTTTGTTTTTGGATAATGCTTACAAGAGATATTAACGGAACAGAAGCAACGAGAAGAGCGATAATCAAAGAGAAAAAGATACTGAAACTAATGCTGGAGTAAAGAAAGCTTACGGCAAAAAGGAAGAAGCATGTATATGCCAGCAACCTGCCGCTGCCCTCTTTTCCAAAAGCCATGAAGACCATGGAATCCAGTTTCGCCTCTAGGGGCCCCGGAGCTTTTTTCTTCATACTCATGAGCCTTCTTCTCAAAGTCAATCTGCCCTTCAGATATGCAAGGACGTTGGAAAGAAGGAGATAAAGCCCGGAAAAATATGCCGTATATATAAAGAGACTTATTGCATGAGTCAAAATTCTCATTTCACCGCTCCTGCCTCCGACAGCTTTTTCAATTCGCTTTCGAATCTTCGGAAGGCTTCGGGATCGGACTCCGATCCGTAGGACCTTTGTTCATTGCTTATGATATATCTGAATTTCCAGCTTTCCGTCTCCCGGTCATATGAACAGATCTCTTCGATGTGATAAGTGCCTGTCTCATCGCAGCTCATCTGATATATGCCATTCAGCCTTTTCTGGCTTTTGTCGGAAAGCTGGATAAAGTGGAACAGGTAGTCAAAGGCGGAAGAAACCATTTGCATGGTCAAAGGAAGGTCTCCGCCCGTAGTTTTGACTATCTCTGTTGCAGCCTCAAGTGGAAAATGCCTCGGATCCCTTGAATGAAAGGTCATCTTCATCCTTTTAGTCCCTTTGCAGGCCAGCTTCACTGCAGTATCGAGGGCTATACCGTCCCTGGCTTCTGCCAGAATGAAATAGTCAGCATCGCTTCTTAGGAGATTTTTCGATATGTTGAGAAGTTCGTCTCCGTCTGCGAGGAGCTGTATTATCGGAGCTCCGGGAAGTATTTCGTGGATGGGGATCTCGGGATCCGTTTCTATGAGGACACCTTCCAGATCTTTTCTTTCGCTGCTTTGCCAGGTGGCAAGGAAGGTAGTCTTTGCCGTCCTTACGGCTCCCATGAAGACCACGTTGAAACCCACGTCGACCATGGCTTTGAACATTTCTATGGCTGATACGGGTATGGTCTTTCTCCTGGCCTGCTCGCTGAAGCTCAGATTGGGTATGAGATAGCGCCTGAATACTATCGAAGACTGGCCGCTTTTGGCCATGGGCTCAAGATAAACGGTCACCCTGGTACCGTCCAGGAGATATATCTCGTAATAGTCTTTATCAAAACGCTTGCCCGGAGTAAGGAGAAGGAAGGCTCTTACGAGCTGCTCTTTCCTGCTCTCCTTTATGGTCTGTTCTTTTAGGACCATACGGCCTTCTTCCATGAAATATATGCGTTCTCCTATGATCTTTGCGCTGCTGCTTCCTTTGAACTCTTCGGTGAACCATTGGGATATGCCCGCAAGGCCCCAGTTTTCCTGGTACACGGCATCTATGAGATCTTCGTACCAGCCGGGATAAGCAGTTTTAGACGCTTCCATGTCGTTCACGATACTTTCTATGCGCTGAAGAAAATACCGCTTTTCTTTTTCATGGCCGATTATGGCTTTTTTCTGTATTTCAAGAACTGCGGACGACTGCTCGCTTTGCTCCCAGTCGCTGTAGAAAGAATCCTTCACTTTCGCACAAAGAGAAAAGAAAGTCTCAAGTCCGTCACCAATCGGCGCATCCTTATCTTCTTTCCTCAGGTATTCGTTGAAATCAAAATCCATTTTTATCTGTCAATTTATCTGCAAGACCTTCGATATCTGCAGCGTACTTCCTGCTTCTAAAACTTAAGAGAGGCCGTCTGTAGAACTCTGCCCTGCCGCCGTCTTCCGAAAACGAGACCGGGATCACGCTGCCCTTTTCAAGGCAAAGCCTGTGGTCTATATAGTATCTGTCGCAGGGATTCGAGTACGAATATCTGCTGCAGATGAAAAGCTCTCCGTCCAGTTCCAGTTTTGAAAGCATAGGTTTTAACCATTCATATCTTCTCAAAGCCTTTTCTCCCTGGGAGAGCACTATGCAGCGCTTTTCAGAGGCGATCATCGCTCCGAGGCTCAAGCCGTGGCTTAAGTCAGATCCGCAGTCGCATAGGACAAAGTCGTACACGTCTGCCATGTCGAGGATGAAAACCATTACTTTTTCAGGATCG
>JAEEGF010032617.1_pt1 | contig 13133 bp, 13 predicted proteins | sample 9134171 | NCBI WGS metagenome assembly JAEEGF01 (sample SAMN16246542, study PRJNA631951) | gut metagenome | biome: gut microbiome; feature: rumen; material: AP-attached | host: Bos | place: Iran: Karaj | collected 2018-10
TTTCTTCGTGCCGAGATTATACACGGCGATCGCTTTCGACTCCGGCGGTGTGGCCAGCGGCCCGCTGACCTCGAGTTTCATCCTGCCGCTTGTCATCGGCTCCTGCGTATCCCTGCAAGGTGAGTCGGCCGTGCTGGATTTCGCATTCGGCGTGGTGGCCATGGTGGCCATGACTCCGCTCATCACCATCCAGTGCCTCGGATTCAAGTCCGTGGTCAGTGTCCGTGCCCGCGACAATGCAGCGATGCGCCGCATCCTGGCCGCCGCGGACGACCAAATCATTTATTTTGAATAGTATGGATCAGACAAGAAATATAGCCCCGATGAAGCTGGAACTGCTTTTTGCCATTGTCCACAACAAGAAAGCAGCCTATTATACCCGCATCATCCAGTCCCATCGGTCCAATCTCCAGCTGGCGGTGCCGGCCAAAGGTACCACGCATCTGATTCTGGATTACCTGGGCCTGACGGAGCGTCCCAAGTCCATGATCGTCAGCGTCGTGCGTCATGACCAGGCAGCCGCCTTGATTGAATTGCTGGATGAGACGTTCAAAAAGGGGAAGGATTACAAGGGGATCGCTTATACCGTCCCGCTTTCCAGCGTGATCGGCACCCTGGTCTATGGATTTTTAAGTAACGATAAAAGAACTGTCAAGGAGGAACTGTGATATGGAATCCAAATATGAACTGTTGCTCTGCGTCGTGAACGCAGGTTACTCCCAGAATGTGATGGAGGCGGCCCGGTCCGCCGGAGCCAAGGGCGGAACCATCGTCCGGGCCCGGGGAACGGCCAATCCTGAGTCGGAAGAGTTTTTCAATATCACGATCCGGCCCGACAAAGAAATCGTCATGATCGTGGCCCTGGAAGCAGTCAAGGATGCGATTATGAAGGCTGTTTATAAGGAATGTGGGCCGGCGTCCGACGCCCAGGGCCTGCTCTTTTCGCTGCCTGTCAGCCGGACGACCACTCTCAAGGAAGACTGATGCGCCTGTTCCGGAACATAGGGATTGCGGCCGTGCTGGCCGGGACGCTGCTGCTGTCGGCGTCCTGCCATCCGCGTCACCGCACGGCCGAGGAGTCCCTGCGGGAACTGAGCGCCGCCGGGGAACTGGTCACCTGCGAATATACGGTTTCCAAGGTGATCAAGGCCGATGACATGGTACCCTGGAAGATCGGGGACCGGAAGATCCTCTTCTGCTGTAACGCTTATCTGAAGGCCGGTGTCGACATGACCGCCTATAATCCGGATAAGACCGTCGTTGACAAGGAAAAGAAGTCTGTCATCCTGGTCTTGCCTGCGCCCAAGATCCTGTCTGTCAACATTCCCGTGGAGGAGATCCGTCAGGTGTACAGCCGCGTGACCGGCCTGCGGGACGAATTCAGCGCCGAGGAGCGGGGACGCCTGCTCCGTCAGGGTGAGGAAGCGATCCTGCTGGACGTGCCCAAGATGGGCATCATCCGGGATGCGCGCCAGAATGCGCTCGCTTTCTTTGATTCCCTGCTGCGTTCCCTCGGCTATGAGGACATCAGCATTTATTTCGATTCGTTATGAATGAGAAGTCCTTCCGCCTGTTGATCCGGGCCTTCGAGCTCATCCTGGTCATTATCGCCATTCTCTTGCTGCTCCGGCTGGCCGGCAGCCTCCGTGGGAACGGCGCGCCGCGCCGGGGGTTGAAGGCTCAGGATACGGAGACCATCGTGACCCAGGTCCGGGCGATGGCTTCCCTGGTGACAGCCAGCTACTATGACGAGGTCGTCCTGAAGGCCTCCAAACCCAAACCTGCTAGCGCTCTCACCCGCAGTCTCCCGCTTCCTGACGATGAGATCTGCATCATTTCGCATGGCAAGGCCCGTGCCGGCATCGACCTTTCGAAACTGGCTGATGACGCCTTCACGATGCATGGTGACACGGTCATGGTCCGTCTGCCGGAGCCGGAGTTGTTCGAGGTCATCCTCAATCCCTCGGATTATGAGATTTTTGTAGAGGACGGGAAATGGTCCCACGAGGAAGTCGTGGCGCTCGAGTCGAGGGCCAAGGAGACCATCCGGCGGGACGCCCTGGCCGCCGGCTTGTTGGACAAGGCCTCCGAGTCGGCGGGACGGCAGCTGGACCGCATGCTGCGTTCCTTCGGCTACCGGGAGGTCGTCGTGGTCCCGCATTCGCTGCCACTTCCTGTGGGAGATAATTGAATATCAACTGTAAAAGATTATGGATAAGACAAGTTATGCGCTCGGTATGAGCATTGCCAACAACCTGATGCAGTCGGGCGTCACCCGGCTGGATTTCGATGATTTCCGCGCCGGACTGGAGGCGATGATGACGGGAGCAAAACCCGCCCTTTCGATCGAAGAGGCCGGGGCAGCCTTGGATGCTTTCTTCAAGGACTTGGAGAAACGCCAGGCCGTCGAAGCGGCGGAGATCGCCGGCAAGATGAAAGAGGAAGGTGAGGCTTTCCTCAAGGTCAACGCGACCCGCGAAGGCGTCAAGGTGCTTCCCAGCGGTTTGCAGTACAAGATCCTGAAAGCCGGGTTTGGCAAGACCCCGGGCCCTGCGAGCAAGGTCCGCTGCCACTACGAAGGCAAGTTCGTGGACGGCCGGGTGTTCGACAGTTCCTATCAGCGTGGCGAGCCCGCGGTGTTCGGCGTCAACCAGGTCATCGCAGGCTGGACTGAAGCGCTCCAGCTGATGCCGGAAGGCTCCAAGTGGGAGCTCTACATCCCGTATCAACTCGCGTATGGCGAAGCGGGTGCGCACGGCGCCATCCCGCCTTGTGCCGCACTTACTTTTGTCGTTGAACTCATAGCCGTCCTGTAATTTATGATCCTGATTGCGGACGCGGGAGCGACGAATACGCGCTGGCGTGCGATCGATGCGCAGGGGCGGGTCACGAAGGCCCGTACGGGCGGCGTCAATGTCGCTTCGATCGCCCGTGCGACCGTCGAGGAGCGCATCACGCAGGCCCTGTCGGAACTGAATCCATCCGGTGAACGGCTCGAGCGCGTGTACTTCTATGCCGCCGGCATGCTGGAGGACGAAGTCTCATCGCTGTTTCCCGGAGCCAGGGTGGAGTGTGCATCGGACCTGCTGGCGGCCGCCCGTGCTGTCTGCGGACACCGTCCGGGCATTGCGGCCATCCTGGGCACAGGTTCCAACAGCTGCTTCTTCGACGGAGAAACGATCGTGAAGAATGTCCGTTCTGCGGGTTTCATCCTCGGCGACGAGGGAGGGGGAGCGGCGCTGGGACGCCTGTTCATGTCCGATTTCCTGAAGGGTCTGGTCCCGCAGGCGCTGTCGGAGGAGTTCGCCGCCGCATTCAAGGTGGATTATCTGACGGTGGTACGGGAGGTATACAAGAGCCCCGCACCAGCTGCATACCTCGGGTCTTTCGCGCCCTGGATCCTTTCGCACGCAAGTGAGCCCGGATATGCCCGCGACCTCGTGGAGGCCAATTTCAGGGCCTTCTGCGAGCGTTGCCTGCTGCAGTATGACGTTGCCCGCTGGCCTGTCGGGGTGGTGGGCGGCTTCGGAAAAGCGGCACGCGAACTGTTTGAACCGGTGGCAGCCGGATACGGCATCCGCATTTCCTGCTTCCAGGACGATATCATAGACAGTCTGGTCCGTTACCATTATGAATGAGAAGTATCCTTCCAAGCTTCTGGAAAATGCCGTCGAGGCGATCGGTTCGCTTCCGGGCGTGGGCTCTCGCAGCGCGCTCCGGCTGGCTCTGCACCTGCTGAAACAGCCGAAGGAGAACGTGCACCATTTCACGCAGGCCATCGACCGCCTGGCCGATGAGGTGAAGTATTGCCGGGAGTGCATGATGCTCTCGGACGACGATATCTGTTCGATCTGCTCCGACACCCGCCGGGACCACCGCCTGATCTGCGTGGTGGAGAGCGTGCGGGACGTGATGAGCATCGAGGCCACGGGCCAATACGGGGGCGTTTACCATGTGCTGGGCGGCATCATCTCGCCGATCGGAGGCGTGGGACCTTCCGACTTGACCATCCGCCAGCTGGTTGAGCGGCTGCAACGTTTGACCGGGGAGAACGAGCCGGAGGCTGCCAGGCACGGGATGGACGGACCGCGGGTTCCCGCCGAGCCGCAGGTGGAAGTGATCCTGGCGCTGAGCGGCGACGTGGAAGGGGAGACCACATCTTTTTATATCTACCGGCAGATCGCACCCCTGGGCGTAAAGGTCTCCACGCTGGCGCGCGGCCTGGGCTTCGGGGATGATCTGGAGTATGCCGACGCGCTGACGCTGGGGCGCTCGATCGTCAACCGTCAGTTGTTCAAGCCTTGATCAGTGATGGGTATCTGGGAAGCGGTATTGATAGCGGTTTCGCTGTGCGCGGACTGTTTTGCCTGCACGCTTTGCTCGGGGGTGACGCTGAGGCGTCTGTCATGGAAGACGGTCTCCGGCATCGCGCTCGCTTTCGCCGTGATCCAGTCCGGACTGTTGCTTGCGGGCTGGGCGTTCGGCAATGTCTTTGTCGGACTCATCGAAAAGATATCGCACTGGATAGGTTTCCTGCTGCTCCTGTATGTGGGCGGCGGGATGCTGCTTGAAGGTATCCGGGCGTTGCGGGGGAGCTGCCCTGCAGAGTCGGTGCGGCTGGACGGTTTCCGGAACGTCGTGCTGAGCGGGGTGGCGACCAGTATCGATGCGCTCGCGGTGGGCGTTTCCGAGTCGATGGTCGAAACATCACGCGCTTTCTCCTCGATTTGTCCGCTGTTCGTCTCCGTATTTGCCGTTACGGCGCTTTCTGTCGTTGCCGGTCTGCTGGGCGGGAAGGTCCTGGGCCGTCACCTCGGCCATTGGGCTGAAATCGCCGGCGGCCTGGTCCTGGTCGGGATCGGCCTTTCATTCATATTTTAGGGGGGCGTCTTTGGCCGGCGGGACAAGTCCGGCCTCGGCGTTACTCAGCCGCAGCGAAGCGAGGATGGACGTAGCCGTGGCCGGAGCTTGCCCGCGGCTACAGCATCTTCTTCCGGCGGAAAATGACCCAAAGGCCGATGATGAGCATCAGCATCAGGCCGAGGATGGCGATCCATGCCCACCAGAACTCCGCGATCGGAAGCTTGACATTCATGCCATAGAAACTGGCGACCAGGGTCGCAGGCATCAGGAGCAGGGAAATGAAGGTGAAGATCTTCATGATGTTGTTCTGATCCAGGTTGATCAGACCGACCACGGTGTTCTGAAGATACTCCAGACGCTCGAAAGTGAAGTTGGTGTGGTTGATAAGGGATGAGATGTCCTGCAGCAGTACGGTCAGCCGCCCTTCCAGTTCTTCCGGGAAACGGTCGCTCTTAAGGATGTTGGAGATCAGGCGCTGCTTATCGACCACGTTCTCCCGCACGACCATGGTATTTTCCTGCAACTGGTTGATATCCAGCAGGAACTCTTCGTTGATGTCCTCCTTCTGGTTGATGCGCTTGCCGAATTGGGCCGTATCCTTACTCATCAGCTCGATGATATCGGCGTCCAGGTCCACGCGCTGGTCCATGATCGAGACAAACAGGTAATAACCGTTCTTGAATTGGGCCGGGCGGGCGAGCAGCCTCCGCTGCAGGCCGGTGAAACTGCGCAGCGGGATCTCGCGGAGCGTGGTCAGGATGCCGTCCACCAGGGTGAACGACACGGGATCCTCGACGAGCTCGTCGCTCTCCGGGGAAATGAAGTTGGTATTGGCGAAAATGGCGTCGTGGGACTCGGAGAAACGGGAGGAACTCTCGATCTCTTCAGCTTGGGCGCGACTTTGGATTTCAGTGCCGAGGAAAGCCTCGGTGGCTCTTTTCTCTTCGCCGCTGGGGTCGAGCAGGTCGATCCAAAGGACCGAATCCCGCTGCAGGCGGGCGAACTCCGTTTCGGACTGGGCGAAAACAATTTCGGAGCCAAGTCTGTAGAAAATGTTGATCATCTTTCCTTCCTGATTGTCCCGGCACAAAGTGCGTCGGAAGGGTTAAACTTACGGGTTAGCCGACGTTACGGAGAAGTCAGCCCGCAAATATAGAAATTATTTTTTATTCCCTCTTGCCAATCCACTCATTTTTCGTATATTTGCACGCTTTTTTCGGGGCTCGTCCCCGGACAGGCACAAAACATAATGTTAAACCCCTAGTTTGTTATTCAAAACAATTATGGCAGAAAACTTAGAACAAGAGACCAAGAAGGTTCTCAACGCGTCCGTCGCTCCCGAGGAGTTCGACTGGGCCGCATTCGAAGGCGGAGACGTCTATGGCACCGAGAACAAGGAAGAGATCGAGGCCGCTTATGACCAGACTCTTTCCAAGGTTGTCGAAAATGAAGTGGTCGAAGGTGAGGTCACCTCGATCAACAAGCGCGAAGTCACCGTTTCCATCGGTGGCAAGAGCGAAGGCGTCATCAGCGCCCCCGAGTTCCGTTACAATCCGGACCTGAAGGTCGGTGACAAGGTGGAAGTCTATGTCGAGAACGCCGAAGACAAGAAAGGCCAGCTCGTGATTTCCCACCGCAAGGCCCGCGCCCTCAAGTCCTGGGACCGTGTCAACGAGGCTTACAACAACAACGAGATTGTCAAGGGCTTCGTCAAGACCCGCACCAAGGGCGGCATGATCGTCGACGTGTTCGGCATCGAGGCTTTCCTCCCCGGTTCCCAGATCGACATCAAGCCCATCCGCGATTATGACGCGTACGTGAACCAGACCATCGACTTCAAGATCGTCAAGATCAACCAGGAGTTCCGCAACGTGGTCGTTTCCCACAAAGCCCTTCTCGAGGCCGAGCAGGAGCAGAAGAGAGCCGAGCTCATCAGCAAGCTCGAGAAAGGACAGATCCTCGAAGGCACCGTCAAGAACATCACCAACTACGGCGTGTTCGTCGACCTGGGCGGCGTGGACGGTCTCATCCATATTACCGATCTCAGCTGGGGCCGCATCAACCACCCCGAAGAGGTCGTCACCCTCGACGAGAAGATCAAGGTCGTCGTCCTTGACTTCAACGAGCAGCAGAAGCGCATCGCCCTCGGCCTGAAGCAGCTGACCGCTCACCCTTGGGACAACCTCGACGCCAACCTCAAGGTCGGCGACACCGTGAAGGGCAAGGTCGTCCTCATCGCCGACTACGGCGCATTCGTGGAGGTCGAGCCCGGTGTCGAAGGTCTCATCCACGTCTCCGAGATGTCCTGGAGCCCCCGTCTCCACTCCGCTCAGGAATTCCTGAAGGTCGGTGACGAGGTCGAGGCCCAGATCCTCACCCTGGACCGCGAGAGCCGCAAGATGTCCCTCGGACTCAAGCAGCTCACCGCGAACCCTTGGGAGTCCATCCGCGAGAAGTATCCCGTCGGCAGCCAGCAGAAAGCGACTGTCCGCAACATCACCAACTTCGGCGTGTTCGCCGAGCTGGAGGACGGTGTCGAAGGTCTCATCCACATCAGCGACCTCAGCTGGAACAAGATCAAGCATCCTTCGGAGATGCTCGCTCCCGGCGATGTCATCGACGTGATGATCCTCGATTTCGACGAGCAGAACCACAAGCTCAGCCTGGGCCACAAGCAGACCCTGCCGAACCCTTGGGATCTGGTCGAGAAGAACTTCCCCGTCGGTTCCGTCGTGGAAGGCACCGTCGCCAATGTGACCGACAAGGGCGCCGTCATCACCTTCGAAGGCTCCGAGGCCGAAGGCTTCGCCTACACCCGCGAGCTGGTCAAGGAGGATGGCAAGCAGGCCGTCGCCGGTGAGACCCTCCCGTTCAAGGTCATCGAGCTCCGCCGCAGCACCCGCCGCATCCTCGTTTCCCACGTGCGTACCTACGCCGAGGTGAAGGAGAAGGCCGTCGCCGCTGAGGCTGAGAACACCAAGAAGGCTGTCAAGAAGGTCAACGCCGCGGTCGAGAAGACTACCCTCGGCGACATCGACGCCCTGGCCGCCCTCAAGGAGAAACTCGAGAAAGGCGAATAATGAACTTCACGCTCAGGGTGCTGGGCACCGCTTCGGCGAAGCCCGTGCCCGAAAGACATCAGAGCGCCCAGGTACTTTCCGTACACGGGCGCTTCTTTTTGATCGATTGCGGAGAAGCTGTCCAGCGGCAGCTTCTCCGTTACCGTGTGCCGATGATGAAGATCGACTCCATCTTCCTCTCGCACATCCATGGCGACCATCTCTTCGGCCTGTTCCCCCTGCTCTCGACGATGGGACTGCAGGCGCGCACGGCCCCGCTCAACATCTACGCCCCCGCCAACTTCGCCCCCATCCTGAAGTTCTACCTTTCCTATTTCGGGGAAGGCCTGGCCTTCGAGATCCGGCACGTCGCGCTGCAGATGAAGGAGCCGGAGGTCATCTACAAGACCAAGAGCGTGGAGATCTCCGCCTTCCCGCTGGACCACAAGATCGATACCTTCGGCTTCCTCTTCCGGGAGAAGGAGCCGCCTTATAACGTCCGCAAGGAATGCATCCCGGAGTACGGCCTGACGCTGACCGAGATCGGGACGCTCAAGCGCGGGGAGGACGTCGTCCGTGAAGACGGGACCGTCATCCCGGTCTCGAAGGCTGCCTACAAGCCCTACGTGCCGCGCTCCTACGCCTATTGCAGCGACACGAAGACCTTCCCGGAACTGGCGCAGTGGGTCAAGGGAGTCACCCTCCTGTACCATGAAGCGACCTATATCGAGGAGTTTGCCGACCAGGCCCGGCAGCGCCACCATTCCACGGCCGCCCAGGCCGCTCGCTGCGCGCAGGAAGCCGGCGTCGGCCGCCTGCTGATCGGGCATTACTCTTCCCGCATCAAGGAAACGGAGCGCTTCCTCAGCGAGGCGCGCTCCGTCTTTCCCGAAACGGTGGCTGTCAGCGACGGCGACCTTTTCGACCTGCCGCTCGTACAGCCATTCTGATTAGAACGTGGGTACTTCGAAGGTCTGGGGCAGGATGTAGGCGTCCGGCGTGAACTCCACAACCTCGGAGACGATCTCCACACCCGCCACGGCGGTGACGCTCTTGAGAACGAAACCCTTCCATACCCAGGTGGTTATGGCAGCCTTCTGTCCCATCTGGGAGACTTCCTGGCTGTACTTGGTGCATTCTTTGTCTCCGAGCGTCTCCTTCCCGATTTCCTGGATCTTGTATTGAGCGATGACGTCATCCGTAAGGGCCAGGTAATTGATGGATTCCTGCGCGGGAGTCTCCTGCACATTCTTCTGGGAATAGTTGACGACAAAGGTCTTCCCGTCCTTGGTGATGGTGGCGATCTCCATCTCGCCTACGCCGGGGACACTCATCTTCGTCTTGGAAGTCTCCAGGGCGCCATAGTTGTCGAAATAAGCGGTCGCCTCGATCTTCTGGCCCATCATATCCGTGACGGACTTGGCGATGCCGGATTTGATTTCATACCTCTTGGGGGCCTCCTGTGCCAGCGACAGTACGCAAAGGAACAGGGCGGCCAGCGTTGCGAATCTTTTCATATCCAATCGTATCTGAATGGGTTACTATTCTTTAGCGGATTCAGGCCGCATGATGAGCTCGATGAAATTGCCGCTGCCGAGCAGGGATGCGGCGGCAGCTTTCACGTCGGCGGGAGTCAGGGCATTGACGGCGGCTTCATATTCTTTGATGTAGTCGATGCCGTATGAGTACCACTGCTCCAGGCCGTTCAGCCAGTAGCTGTTCCTGAGCCGGTTCTCCGGAATCGTTTTCTGCAGATTCATGAGAGCCTTGTCGAAGAAGTCGGCGCTGGGGCCTTCCCCGGCCAGGGTACGCAGTCCGTCTTTGGCCAGTTCGCGGAGTTTGTCGGCGGATTCCGGATTGGTCTCGAAGTCCACTTCCAACAGATCCTGGGATACGGGATCCTGTCCGGCCACGACCGACACATGGGCGCCGTAGGTGCCGCCTTCCTCTTCGCGGAGCGAATCGGTATAGATCATGTCGAGGATGTATTTCAGGGCGTCCATGGATGCGTCGAGGTGCGCGGAATACGGCTGCGTCAGGGTATAGACCTGGCTGACGGTCACCTTGGGCGTCTCCATCTCGACGTTGAAATCATTCGTGCGGACGCCGGGAAGGACGCCGTCGCCGGCATCGGACCATTTGAGCGCCTTCCGGCCCTTCGGGATGGAACCGATGTACTGCTCCACCAGCGGCTTGACGGCCTCGGGGTCGAAGTCACCGACCAGGAAGGCCACGAGCCCCGCCGCATCGCGGAACAGGGACTTGAACACGCGTTCCTGGGTCTGGAGGGAAGCCTTGGCAAGGACTTCTTCGCCCAGGATCGGGTACCGGCTCTCATCGTACAGGGTCTTGTAGGCCTGCTTCTGGAACTGGAACTGCGGCATCTTGTCGAGGTTGCCCAGGATCGGCTGGATCATCTGGACGGACTGGTTGTATTCGGCCTCGTCGAAACGGGGATCGCAGAACTGGAGGTAGGCCAGTTGGAAAGCGGTCTCCAGGTCCTTCACGTTGCTGGACGCGCTGACACCGTGCGTATGGGCTCCGATGAACGCGTTGGCGGAAACATTCTTGCCGGAGAGCATCTTTTTGACCTCGGCGGCGGGGAAGCGGGACACGCCCCGGTTCATCTGGAAGACGGACCAAAGGTTGTCTTCGAAGGAAATCAGGTCCTCGGCGGAGATGAGGTCGCGGCCGCCTTTCTGGATGAGACGGAGCTGGATCTTGTCCTTTTCGTATTCCGTCGGGAGCAGGACGACCTTCACCCCGTTCTTCAGGGTCCATTCCGTGGCGCCCTGGACGGTCGGCTTGACCTTCTTGACCGGGGATCCGGGCAGGCTCACACCTTCCACGAAGGAAGTGGAAACTACTTCCTCGGTGTTGGGCTGGATGTCGGAAGCCTTGACGGCGGAGAGGATCTGCGCCATCTGTTCCTGGGTCGGATTGACGACGTCTTCCTTCTGGGGTCCGTAATACATGACGGCGAGGTCCTTGTCCGTAATGAGCTGGGCGGCGACCTGGTTGATCATCGCAGCGGGCAGCTGGGGCAGTACACTCTTGACCAGGGTGAACTTGTCCTGGGGCGACATGTATTCGTGGTTGTCGAAGAAATTGTTGATCAGGGGCTGGACGAACTCGGCATTCTTACGGGTGGATGCCTTGTTGGCGGCGGATTCGTAGCGGCTCAGGACCTCAGCCTTGGCGCGCTCGATTTCCGCATCGGTCAGGCCGAAACGATGGAGTTTTTCCGCCTCGGCATAGGCAACGGCGGTGGCGGGAGCCCACTGGCCTTCCTTCGGGACGGCAATCAGGATGGTGGCATCCAGCGTTTCGCAGATATTCGCAGAGGTGAAGATGGCCTGGGTGAAGGGCGATTCCGGCTGGGCCGCCAGGTCGGTCAGGCGTTCCCGCATGGCGGAGCCGATGATTTCCTTGACCAGGTCTTCGACGACGTAGGGCGCCGTATCGTTCCCTTCTTCACTTTCGATGGCGGATTTCCAGTAGAAGGCGATGTTGACGCTGGGCTGCTCCGGATCGGTCAGGATGCCGATGGCGGGTGTTTCGTGGCTGGGAATGGGGATAATGGCCTTCGCTTTCGGATCCACCGCCGCCGGCACGTCGCTCCATGTGGATTCGATTTTTGCCTCCACGGCTGCGACATCCACGTCTCCGACGACGATAACCGCCTGCATGTCAGGACGGTACCAGGTGTGGTAGAAGGTGGTCAGGCTCTCGGGCTTGAAGGTCTTGAGGTTCTCTTCGCTGCCGATGATCGTGCAATCCACATACTTGGTGTCGCCGTAGAGCAAGGGTCTCGACTGCTCGTTCAGGCGCCAGTTGGCGTTCCGGCGGGAGCGGCGCTCCTCCAGGATAACACCGCGCTCCTTGTCGATCTCCTCCGGGGCGCAGGTGACGAAATGGGAATAGTCGTGGAGGATGAGCAGGCAGGAGTCCACGACGCTCTCGTTGACCAGCGGAATGTTGGTAAGCATATAGACCGTCTCTTCCACGCCCGTCATGGCATTGACGTTGCCGCCGAAGCTGGCGCCGATGCTCTGCAGGTAGTTGAGGATGCCCTTGCCCGGGAAATTCTTCGTGCCGTTGAAGCACATGTGCTCCAGGAAGTGCGCCAGTCCGTCCTGGTCCGGCGTCTCCTGGATGGCGCCGACATTGGTGGCCAGGTAGAACTCCGCCCGCTGCTGGGGCAGTTCATTGTGGACGATATAATAGGTCAGCCCGTTGTCGAGCTTGCCTTTCTTGACGCTTTCCTCGCCGGGAAGATGCTGGGCGAAAGCCAGCGTACCGGATACGAGGAACAAGGTTGTGAGGAATGAAGCGAAATATTTCATAATAATCCTAAATAATATCAGTAAAGATAGTACTTTTTTATCAAAGAGCGAGCCAGAATTCCTGGCTGTTTCTTAGCGGCAGACGATCGGCAAATCGTAATCTTCGATGAACTGCTTGACCTGCAGGGGGATGTCCGTGCAGAGATAGTCGGCGCCGAGCAGCCAGCCCAGGACGGTGTCCTCCGGCTTCTCGCCCGGCCACAGGTTGACGGTCAATCCCTTCTCGTGGGCATATTTCAACGCGGAGCGCGACGAACCGTTCACGGTCGCCGCCAGCCGGTGCAGCCCCATCATCTTCGTCAGGTCCACCGTCTCCTGCGTGCAGGGCTTGCCGGTGATCAGCATGAGCTCCGCCTCCGGATGGTTCTGATGCAGGTAGAGCAGCGGCCGCGGGTCGAACGAGGTGAAGATGAACAGCGCGTCGGCGGGCTGGGCCGCCGTCACCATCGCGTACACATCGTCGCAGTACTTCTTCAGCAGCTCCGGCGGGTATTCCTTCTCGTTGGTCTTCATCTCCCACTCCACGTACAGGCCCTTGCAGTCCTTGAAGAAGTCCAGCAAGTCCTGGAGGAACGGTACCGGCCGCCCGCCCTTCGTCCGGAGCGTGCGGATGTAGTCGCCCGTGACCTGCTCGATGCGCCCGGTCCCGTTCGTCATGCGGTCCAACGTACCGTCGTGCATGATGACGTACTGCCCGTCGGCCGTGATATGGATGTCCGTCTCGAAGGCGTGGCAGCCGGCCGCATAGGTCGTCTTGAAGGCGTCGAGGGTGTTCTCCTCCTGCTCGGCGCGTCCGCCCCGGTGCGCGAGGATCCTCGGCTGGGCGAAAAGGGTCGCCGCACCCAGGAGCAGCGCGGCGACGCCC
>JAEEGF011418049.1_pt1 | contig 13133 bp, 11 predicted proteins | sample 9134171 | NCBI WGS metagenome assembly JAEEGF01 (sample SAMN16246542, study PRJNA631951) | gut metagenome | biome: gut microbiome; feature: rumen; material: AP-attached | host: Bos | place: Iran: Karaj | collected 2018-10
TGTGCATTTTCACCTGCGAAGGCAATTTTAGACTTTCAGGAGATACCAAATGAAAAGTGGTGTTGAAATTGCTCATTGCCTCTACCAAAGAATGCACGGTACGACCATATTTCAAATCGCCTACCATGGCAATATTCAAATTGTCGAGTGTGCCTTGTGTTTTCATGATAGAATACAAATCCAACATACATTGTGTAGGATGTTGATTGGCACCGTCTCCGGCATTGATAACCGGCACTGTTGCCACTTCGCTTGCCACTCTTGCAGCACCTTCTAAAGGATGTCGCATAACAATAAGATCGGCATAACAAGAAACAGTACGGATGGTGTCGGCTAAACTTTCACCTTTGGCGGTGCTGGAATTGGACGCATCGGAGAAGCCGATTACTTTTGCTCCCATACGGCATACTGCACTTTCAAAACTCAACCTTGTTCTTGTTGACGGTTCAAAAAACAATGTAGCAACAACTTTTCCTTTGGCGACATCTTGGACTGGATTCTTTTCAAAATCCTCTGCCAACTTAAGAATATACAAGTATTCTTCTTTGTTGTAGTCTGAAATAGAAATCAAATTCCGATTTTTTAGATTCATAATCATTAAAATTTATATTACCAAATAACATTCTCTCTATTGATAGGCATGGTCATACAACGGGCTCCGCCGCCTCCGCGTGGCAATTCGTTGCTGGGCACTGTTACCACACAGCGTTGATGTTGATCTATGCTGTCTTTTCCACTGACAATATCTGCCGCCTCTATTACATCAAATCCATGCTGATGGAGGGCTTCTATAGTATGTGTATTGCGTTGATAGCCGATAATTTTTCCCGGTGCCATAGCGAAGAAATTAGCACCGCTATGCCATTGTTCCCGCTGCTGATTCCATTCATCATCGCCACCACAGAAAATAGGTTGCAAGTCAAAATGAAGAGCTTGCAAAGCTTCCAACAAAGTTGTTTTTTCTTCCGCTTTGCCGCTTTCCAAATCTATATGTATTGTAGAATATCGGGATGGCTGTGCTATTAAAGGACGATAGCACATACAAGCATTTTTATCTAAAAATGTAAATACCATATCCAAATGGATAAAACTATCCGGTTCTTCCGGCAATTGCTGTATCACAATATGCTTGATAGAAGTTTCTTTTAACTGCTCTGCCAACATATCTATTGCTTTTCGAGAAGTGCGACAGCCATTGCCGACCAACAAGACATCTTCTCTGGCTATCAATACATCTCCGCCTTCGATATGGACTTCCGGTGCAGATACATGAAAAGTGGATGCATGAAAATAATATTGGAAAATTTTCTGCATCAAATAGGCTTCCCGCTCTCTGATGTCATATTTCATTTTGTTAATCATCACCTTATTGAGCACACTTACAGAAGCGTCTCGAGTGAAGAACAAATTATATAAAGGTGGAATTACATATTGACGGTTGTTTACAGCATAGCCCTCTATCAACACATGTGACAAGTCTTCTACCGACATGTCTAACAATAAGGATTGAATATTTAATTGATACATTTGGCAGACATCGTCTACCACTTGCCGTTTAAGATTATTATCTTGAAGAATGTTTGCCAACAAATCGGTAACATAAAACACTTGTGTATTTTTTTGAAGCACACCTTCAAACAAAGCATATTCACGTTGTGCAATATTCATACTTAAAATATCGCTATACAATGCTTTGTGAATATTTTCGGGAGTCATCCGTTCTATCTCTATACCCGGACGATGCAAGATTACACCATTTAGTCGACCAATTTCTGATTTTACACTTATATCCATAAAATAGATTTAAACATGCAAAGATAATCGTTTTTTGGCAAAATTTGACCAAATTTTATATAAATATTTTTTTAAATTTTCAACAATTTATAAACAAACACTTTTAAATCCTCTCAATAATACCATTCTTGACGGCATAGAGAATCATTTCCCTCATATTGCTGACTCCTAATTTCTTAAAGATATTTCTTTTATGTGTTTCTACGGTGCGTTTGCTAATTTGCATTCTGGCAGCTATTTCTTTTGCCAAAAGACCCTTACTGCACAAAAGCACAATCTCTACTTCTCTATTCGTTAACTGTATTTTTTTATTTTCTCTGCTACTGGCATCCAAAATATAACCATTGTATAAAATATCTTTTATAGTCTGGCTGTAAAAATTGTTTCCATATCTGATAGACTGAATGGCAAATGCCACATCTTGAGGAGTAGCAGTTTTGGAGAGAAGACCTTCTATACGATTATTTTTCGCAAAATTGACTATTGTTTTCTCATCCTGACAATCAGTTAGAACTATCAATTTTAAATCGGGATAAGTTTGTTTTAAATAAGTAACTATTTCTTTATCGGCAAGGTTGATTTTATCTAAACTAATCAACAATATATCAGGATGAGTTGCAGAAAGCAGTGTGTCAATATTTTGATATCCGGCAGCCTCTCCTACTATTGTTGCATGCATAGATTGCTTGGAGAGAACGCTTTTCAAACCTAAGCGGAATATTTCGTACTGGTCTATTATCACTACTTTGTTATTTTGTTTTGACAAGGCTGTTTTTTTCTTCATTTTGTTTTTATTGTTAATTTGCTTTATCATCAATTTTCCAATGGCAAATTTACATCATTTTTTACTTTTAAAAACCAAAACATAACTATTTTTTTCTATAATGACGCTATCTATTTAAAATCATGATAGATATATTTGTATTAATACGTACGTAATAATACTTAAAATATCGTTCTTTTCACGTATTTTTACATATTATTTAATTAACAAAAAACTATTTACTATGCAGTATTTGGAAGAAAACCTAAGCAAAACTTAAAAATTAGTATTTTTTTTGTTAATTTTGCATCTGCAAAATTAAGTAAGAAACGATGAAAAGAAAAAAACTAACCTATATCTGTCTTCTGTTTTTGTTGACAACACATCTTGCCGTGCAAGCACAAAAAGACGAAATCGTTATTTTGTCGGTCAACGATATACATGCCTCTATCGATCAATTTCAATCTTTGAAAGTGGTTGCCGATAGTTTAAGACGCATTTATCCTAAATTTTTATTGGTTTCGGCAGGTGACAACCGAACCGGCAACCCTGTCAGCGACCGCTACAGCGAACCGTCATATCCCACCACCGCATTGATGAATGCTACAGACTTTAATCTCTCCTGTGTCGGCAATCACGAATTCGACAGCGGAATGGACCAATTCTGCCTACAAGCAGAGCATTCCAACTTTCCTTATCTTGGAGCCAATGTCTCGTTTAAAGACAGCACTAAAAACAAATGGATAAAGCCCTATGAAATTATTGATTTTGAAGGTAAAGGACCCAAAATAGGCATATTGGGAATTTTGGAAATCAATGCCAACACACAAATTCCCGACATGCACCCCGACAATGCCAAAGACGGTCTATTTGCCGACATTACAAGCACTATCCAGCAATATCTCTGGCTGAAAGACAGTTGTGACATAGTTATTTTGCTATCCCACAATGGTTATTCCATCGACACCCTGTTGACACAACGTTTCCCCGGCTTCGCCGATATTATTATCGGCGGGCACTCGCACACCTTGGTGCCGGACAACGATTTCCACCATGGCACTTTGGTAAGCCAAGCCGGCAGCCACCTGAAATATGCCACCATCATAGATATCAAACTGAAAAACAAGCATATCAGCAAAGTCAGTTCTAAAAATATCTCTTTGAAAAATTATCCTCGAAAAGATGACCTAACCGCCTATTTGATCAACCGATTCAACAACAATGAACAATTGCAAAAAGTGCTCACTACGGTGGCAGATGATTTTGAAGAAAGAGAAGAATTGGGTATCATGGTGGCAGATGCATTGGCAAGAGAATGCCAAGCCGATATTGCTATTGTCAATAGCGGATCGGTACGATTACATTCTTTTCCCAAAGGACCTATTACATTGAAAGACATTTATATGCTGGATCCTTTTAGCAATCAGGCGGTAAAATTCCAATTAAACGGTCAGCAATTGAAGCAATTGCTTATCAACTGCCACAATGCCGATTCGTACGGAGCCGCCTATGTATCGGGATGTGCTTATTTTTGTCTTATCAATCCTCATCAATACACCGATATTTTGGAAATGACTATCTCTTTCAGCGATGGTTCTACATTGGATGCCGACAAAACCTACACCATTGTTACCAGTTCCTACGTAGCCACTACGTGTATGAAAGGCATTGACGCCGACTTGGAATATACCGGCAAGACTACTACCGACTGCATTATCAACTATTTGTCCAAACAAAAAAGCATTAACTATCATGGCAGAAAATGTGTGGTAGAAATCGCTCAATAAATACTATTATAATTTAGTTCTGCTTTTTGACCATTAGAAATGAATTACCGGGCGGAGCGAACCAAGCGGACAGATTTACCATAGTCGTAGCTGTAGCTGTAGTACGCGGGACCGAAATTGATCGAATCGAAGCGTCCGAAGCTCCATCCGTACGCGTAGCCGCTATAGTCGCACGTAGCCGACCAATAGCCACCGTAGAAACCGACAAAGTCGACCAAAGACCCACTGCGTTGACCGGCCGTTGGCAGGAATACACAACCTACAACTTCCATTTTCGCCCAATCGCTTGCACCAATAATATTAGATGTATATGCAGCAGTGTATGTATTGGTACTATCTAAAGTATAAACAGATTCGCTCCAATTGTCAGGAACAATGATTAAACCGTTTATCCCGTGTACATTAGCCATTGCATAACGTATGCCCGATAAAGTAGTACGTACTCTCAACAAATAAATCCATTCATTCGTAGTAAGCGTACGCCATGTACCGGGTGCATCAGTTGTTTGGTTTTTAGGATGGTAAATGGCATTATACATTCCCCAATCATAATTAGTTCCTGTAATATCGTTACTACCATTGCCATAATCTGTATTTGTGGTACTTGTCATATAAGGATATTTATTATTATACCCGCTGGTGCCCCAACCAAATAGATCTATCCAACCGGTATAGGTAGATGAAACGTTGCTATTGGCAACTCCTATCGTATCCCACTGGTTGGGAGCAAAACGCCATGTACCTGCTGCGGTGCCGCCACCTGCCACCGGATGGTAGGTAGGGCTACTTCCACCGTCGGTGGCACTCCATTGCAGGTTGCCGGGAGAAAAATACACCGTCCGCGTTGCGGAAACAGAGAAGGCATCGGTAAACTCGCCTCCGCTGAATATGGCTATATAAGTGGCATTTTTCTCTACAGTTATAGTACGAGGATTATCACTATTGCCATCATCCCATTTTGCAAATTTATAACCGTTATTGGATATTGCTCCAATGGAAATTACCGTTCCCTTGGTATAGGTACCGCTTCCCTCTACACTGCCCCAAGATTCATTGTTGGATTGCACTGTAATGGTATATTCCTTTTTACAACTTGTGAACATGATAGCAGCAACTGCTACTACTAAGAATATTAGTCTTTTCATATCTCTAATTTTAACTATTATATCTTCTTTTTTACCGCTACATTCAAGTCACAAATGCAAATTTGTTAAATAATTATTTTTTGCAAAAGTAATAAAAAATCTTTGAGAAAAACTATTTTTTATAAAAAATATTCAAAATTACTACAACATAAATATTCTGTCCCAATTGCTTATTGAGTATATTTTTGGTAGCGTTTCAAAGCCGTCAGATAGGCGATTTTTTGGTCGTTTTGTTGGTCAAGCGACTGTTGATAAAGAGTTTGTGCCTCTAACAACTCACTCAAGCCAATCAATCCTGCTTGATAATTCCTTTGAGAAAGAGTAAGATTTTCTTGTGCTATTTCCACATTGGTAGTCGCTAATGTCAACTGGGCATAACTTACTTGCAGATGATTCCAAAGTTGTTGGGTTTGCAATTGCAATTTTTCCGTCAAATCCCTGCAGTTATTCTCCGCTACTTGCTGAGCAATAGCTTGTTGTTTGATTTTATGGCTGTTCTCCCACCAATCTGTTATCGGTATTTGCAAAGTGGCGAACAAAAATCCGTTGAAGGAATTTTTTTCAAACAAATTGCCATAGCCATAATTAGCCCCTAAAGCAATTTGCGGCAAAGTCTGCCCGATAGTCATTTTCTTTTTCAACTGCTCTGCTTCCACACTCAAATGAAGCAATTTTGTTTCCGAGCGATTACCGACAGCCTGTTCTGTCGGTTGGAAATACTGCGATGGTTCCATAAAGTCAGCAGGCAAAGTATCCGCCAGCAAAAGCGTATCGGAATAATGCAGGCCTGTTAATTGGCACAATGCCATGGTTGCCAAACGTATGCCGTTTTCCACTTTTAGACTATTGCTATTCAGTTCATTTTGTTTGAGTTGCACTTTCAAAATATTGTTAGAAGTGGTCAAACCGGCATCCACCGCCCCGCAAACATCACTATAAAGGGTATCCAACAATTCCTTAGCTATCTGTATGGTTTTGCGTTTTTCTTGCAATGACACCACCAGCCAATAGCTTTCTTCCACCTGCAACAACAAATCCCTTTCAACAATTTCCGCCTTATATTGAGAAGCCTCCACACCTACTTGTGCCAAGCGGTTGCCGTTGACAATCTGTCCGCCAACAAAAACCGGTTGCACCGCCGACACGCCTGCCAAGGTGCCATAATGAAAAAATGACAAACTCTTATCCAAACCGAGAGCTTCTCCGTATTCGGCATACAAGGTATTGAGCAAATCTCGGGCATGGGCATTGTCGATATCTTCTATGGAAAATTCCACCATAGGACGAAGGGCATGGAAAGAAACGGCGTTGGCAGATACTTTCGGGAAATATTTGGTTAATGCTTGTTTTTTCACCTGCTGTGCGGATTGTATCTCCAATTGTGCATTCTGCATGGCTGCATTGTTTTGCTTAGCCAATGCCAAACACGAATCCAAAGTGACAGTTTGTGCCGACAAAGAACTAAATATAAATAAAATAATCGTCGTCAATAGGTGATATCTTTTCATTCTTCCCCCTTTCTTCTATAAATCTGCCAATAAGTAACCGGCATCACACTCAACACTATCACCAACGACAGCACCACACCAAAGCAGATAACCACTCCCATCGGCATCCAGAGCGGATTGTGGCTGATTATCATCGGTAAAACTCCCAAAGCGGTGGTGGCGGATGTCAAAAATATGGGTCGCATACGTCTGCTACCGGCTTCCATGGCGGCAGCTTTGGCGGTAAAACCTTTTTTGAACCGCAATTCTTCCGCATATTCATACATGATGATGCCATTTCGGACAATAATTCCTATCAAACTGACTACTCCCAACACCGATGTCATACCAAAATCCAAGCCGAACAGCCATTCTCCGAAAAATGCCCCGAACAAACATAGCATACTTGCCGCCAATGTCAATGTGGCAATATCTAACTTTTTGAAATACAATACTAAAAAGAAAAACAACACAACCACGGCAGCAATAAAACTCAATAGAATTTGCGGTACAACACCCGCATTCAAGCTGTCCAAACCGCCATATTGTATTTCTATTCCTTTGGGCAAATCCGGTTCAATCTCTTTTTGAATAAAGGTTTTTATTTCTTTCATGGCCACTGTTTGCGGCTTCCAAAATTTCATGTCAGCACTCACAGTGATACAATTTCTATCAAACCGATGGACAAGCTGTGCAGGATTCCATTCCGGCTCTATGCCGGCCACTTGCCGCAAAGGCACCCATACACCCGGTATGGTTGTCGGAATAAGTTGATTGCCGATATCTTGATAATTTTCCGCATGGAAATTGTCATAATACAAAGTAACAGGGATTTTCCTATCGTTTTCCATGATAGAAGTAAGTGGTTGTCCGTTGAGAGTGGTAGCCATATTCAACGACAAAGTTGTTTTACTGATACCCAATCTTGCACTTTCTTCCGGATCTAAAGCAATATTGATGGTGGGCAAAAATTCGTCATCACTGCTGTGCACCCATCGCAATTGACGGTCCATGGTAAGCATTTTTTGTTTTATCCTTGCCGCCACAGACTTCATTTGTTCCTGGTCGTTGCCCAAAACATGTATCTCTACAGGATTGGTAGCCGCTTGATAATCTAATTGTCGGAAGCGGACATGTGCTTCAGGAAAATAGTTGGAATAGGTTTTGTCCAATATGGGCAGCAATTCTTCAGTGGCTTTCACCGAGCGGGTGTTGACTATCAACTGGGCTAAATTTTTTGCGGGCATGCTCGGTGCATAGGTAACGTGAAAACGAGGTGCAGATTCGCCGATAAAGGCGGTTACTCCGGTAATTCGCTCATCTTGCAGCAACATTTTTTGCAAGGAATCGCTCACCGCAGTTGTTTCATTCAAACTGCTGCCTTCAGGCAGACGTATTTCTATGGCAAAGCAATCGCGTTCCGCCATGGGCATCATTTGTACATTTAATGCCAAAAACATCAATATGCCCACCGCAATGGAAGCCAGACCTGCCATAATTGTAACATAAGGATGCTTGAAACAAATGTCTTGCAATTGATTATAGGCATTTTGCAAGATGGAGAAAAATTTTATTTGTCCTCGTTCGAACCGGCTGATTTGTCGGGCGTCGGTATCCAGATGAATAAATTTTATTTCCATGGCAGGTATCACCAACATGGCATATACCAATGATGCTGTTAAGGAAAACAAAACCGTCCAAGGAAACAACTGCACAAAATCGCCCAAAGGGCCGGTAATAATATTGATCATCGGCAGAAACATCATGCTGATACCCATAGTGGCTATCAACATGGGCATGAACAATTCTTTGGCACTTGTTACCGCCGCTTCAAAGGGCTCATAACCTTTCTGCAATTTGTCAATATAGCCGTCTATGTTGATGATAGAATCGTCAACTATCATTCCCAACACAACAATCATGGCTGCCAATGTGACCGTATTCAATTCTATATTAAACAAATACATCAACGCCACACAACAAGCCGTACAAATAGGCAAGCCTGTGCTTGCCACAAGAGCCGTCCGAATAGGAAACAGCATCATCATTACCAATATCACCACCGCCATGGAGATGAACAAATCCCGAAGAAATGAGGTAACCGACTTGGATACCACTTGCGGTTGGTCGGTAATGCGATACATGTGCACGCTTTCCGGCAAATCTTCACTGAATTTTTGCAGCACTTTTTCCACTTTTTTGCCGAAAGAGACAATATTGTTGCCTTTTCGCATTTCTACCGATATCACTATGGCGTTTTTGCCGTTGTAGTTAACATTTTTGTTAGCCTTTTGATATTGCCGTTCCACGGTGGCTACATCTTTCAACCGCACCACATTGCCGTTGGGGAATGCATAAATAATATGGTCTTCTATCTCTTTTTCCGACACCAAGGCATTGTGGATGTGGATGGGCATGTCAAAATTGAAGTTGTTGTACGAACCGCTCATTACCAGCATGTTTTGAGCGGCATAGTTGACAAACAAAGTCTTGGGATTGATATTGTACGATGCCAACTTCTCCTGATCGATTTTTACGGCAATTTCTTCGTTTAATTCTCCCAGTATTTTTACATTTCCCATTTCTGGAATGGCACGCAGTTGCTTGGACAATAGGTCGGTATATTCGTGCAGTTCCCTATAGGTTTTGTCGTCCGATTCCATGGCTATCAGCAAAGAAGACGTATTGCCGAAATCGTCTATCACCACCAAGGCCAACACACCCGGAGGAAATGACAAATTCTTTTGTTCGTTGAGTTTATGGCGGATTTTGCTCCATGCAGCGTCTTTGTCTTTCACCGACAAATCCAAATCAACATAAATATATGCCATTCCGTCTTTGGATACGGAATAAGTGCCTTTTCTATTGACTTCCGGCATAGCGAACAGCAATTGTTCCAAAGGTTTTGTCAACTGTTGCTCCACTTCTTGTGCGGTAGCCCCCGGATATACACCCGCCACTATACCTTGACGGATAGTAAAAGCGGGAAATTCATCCTTGTTCATCACCACCAAGGCATAAATGCCAAAGGCAAATATAGCGGTCACCACCACCCACACCAATTTGGCATGCGTGATAAATCCCTCTATGATTCCCGATGGTTTTTGAATGCTCATACTATTTTACCTTATTCCAGTGTACTGTCCTGCCTAATGCGGGAATGCCGATATATCCCCTAACTTTCAATTTGTTCTCTGCTTCAAATTTGGCAAATGCCTTGTAGGTTTTTCCTTCTGTAGGATTATAAATAAGCCCTTGCCATTCGCCGTTTTTTTCGTTGTATTTAAAATCTTTTAATATCACTATTTTGTCAGCAGGTGTCTGACGAAGTTTTTCATCAGGATTGAGCAAATCGGTTTTGGGTGTGCCGTCTTTGAAATTCGGATTTTTCATCCATATCACCCTGCCTTCGTAGTTACCATTGGCTTTTTTGTAGATTTGTACTTTGGAAACCTCCCCTTTTTCGGTTACATCGTAAACGCCGATAATTTTATCGGCTTGTGCAAACAAATCCAACATGCATATTGAAAGTATGCTTATCAACAAAATTCTTTTCATATTACTTATTTTCAACAATTTGACTTTTTATTTTCATACCTGTACTTATTTTTTGATAGCCTTTTACTATCACTTTGTCACCGGCAGAAAGGCCTTCGGACACCAAGACACCGTTGCCGCTATAGCCACCTATTGAGATATTGCGTTTTCGGGCTTCGCCAAGGCTGTCTATCCAGACAAATTTGCTATTGTCGTTGTTCAACAATACAACACTTGCCGGCACCACGCATTCACTCACAATGGAGCTATCCGACAAATTCACCTTCCCTATCATGCCCGGCAACAAAGCTTTGTCGGCATTGTCGATGGCAATTTTTACATCATAACTATGGGAGATGATATTGGCGGAAATACCTTTGTCGAACACCTTGCCTGTGAATGTTTTGCCATCCAAGGCGGTGATACTGACAGTAGCCGTTTGACCGATTTTGATGGAAGAAATTTCTTTCTCGGGCACGGTAAAATTAACATTCACTTTACTGATATCCAATATGACAATTGCCGGCTGCATGGGAGCAATATTGGATCCGACTTGGGCATTGATAGTGCCGATATAACCGTTTTGCGGAGCATATAAATCGCAATCCTGCAGATTTTTTTTAGCTATTTCATACATGGATTTAGCTTTTTCCAAATTGGTTTGCATTTCCACCCATTTCACCTCTGCCACACTGCCTTGGTCATACACTTGTTTTAAGCGACGATAAGCATCTTGAGCTTGTTCGTAAGTTGCCTTGGCGGTATTGTAGGCATTTTGTGCAAGTTCTCGGTTGACAACTACCAATTTTTGTCCTTTACGGACAAAATCACCTTCTTTTACCAACACCTGCTCCACCGTTCCTCCGACAGAAAAACTCAACGACACCGATGAATTTTCTTCCACCATGCCGACGTAATTGTTGGGCAAGTGCACCACTTCGTCTCCGATGATTTGTACCCCTACTGTTATCGGTTCCCGCTCCTGTTTCTGCTCTTGTATATGTTTACACGAAAAACATATATATGTCAGCAGGCAACAAAGGATTAATAATTTGTTTTCCATACTAATTTCTTTCTAATACCGTCAAAATGTTTTCTCCGCTGATTGTCAAAGTAGTATCATCATTCGTTCCTTGATAATTTTCCACGAAAGTAATCGTATTTTTGTCATACATTCTCCCTTTTCCACCGCTGACATGAATTATCCATTTGGCACTTTCTATATGTCCTGTGTCACTTTTGGGAAAACTCAATTGTTTTTCATAGGAATTGATAAAAATGGAATCCCCGTCCACTTTGGCTTGCAAAGTCTGCACTTCGCCCATCATTTCATTTTTTATTATCAGCACGCTGTCTTTGTTTAACTCTACAATGCTGATATGTCCTATTTTGTCAGGAAGCTTGAAAGTATAAGAAACGCCATTGCTGTCAACATTAACCACGCCCGATGTTTTATAACTGTAATCTCCTAAAAAAGACTTCACACCTTCTTTTTGGCAACTATAAAAAAACAAAACTGCCAACGAGACAAACAACCCGATGCTGATATAACTGATTTTTCTTTTCATGAAATTATTTTAAATTAGTTGTCAATCTATAAACTAAACTTTCCACTATCAAATTTACCATATATTGATAGGTTTGATGGTATTCATCATAGCGATTTTGAACAAAAAACGATACATCCAGACTTTTTACTATCATCTGTACCATATCGGCAAATGCACGAGGGTCGAATCCGCTTTGTTGATCCATCACCACACTGATATCTTTGGCTATAGCCAGAAAATTTTGCTTTTCCCACCGGTCAAAATCGGCACAAGCTGCTTTTAATGCGACAAAACGGGTACTGATATCATTGTTGAATTCATTTTGTAAAAACACTTTGTATGACAACGACTGACTCAACAACTCCATGCGTTTGACCATATAGGTAGTAAATTTCACCGACGGCAATAAATCCGTATGGTCAAAAATACCCTGCAAAGTATTTCTTGCCGTTTGCAATTCCTGCTTCATCACCGATTCAAACAATTCTTCCTTGCTGGAAAAATGATTGTAGAGCGAACGTTTTGCCCGATGCGAACTCTTGGCGATTTCGTCCATCGATGTCTTGTGATAGCCGTATTTATTAAACAATTTGGTTGCAACAGACAAAAATTCCGACTTTAAATTCTTTTCTTTTGACACTTATTTGCACTTTTTTTGTTTCAAAGTGCAAAATTACAACAAATTTTTATTATGGAAAGAAAAAACAGAAAAAATATGATTGTATTGCCACATTCAGGTCACAAATTCAAATTTGCCAAACAACTATCTGTTGCGAAACCGGAAAAAATTACATTTCTACAAAAAAAAGGACACCCAAGTGTCCTTTAAATATCTTTTACGTTAATCTTTATATTTAAACTTTGTGATAATAAGAAAATATAATTTACAAGATTTCTATGAAAATCAATTTATTCTTCCTGTATATATTTGCGAAGAATTTTTTACTTCAACTTACGCATAAGCCATATAAGTAAAATGAATTCAACACAAATTATTGAAATGAATATGGTTAACACTATTGTAGAGTTTCTTAGACTTTTATCAAATATCAACAAACCTGCTATAACCA
>JAEEGF011131240.1_pt1 | contig 13129 bp, 13 predicted proteins | sample 9134171 | NCBI WGS metagenome assembly JAEEGF01 (sample SAMN16246542, study PRJNA631951) | gut metagenome | biome: gut microbiome; feature: rumen; material: AP-attached | host: Bos | place: Iran: Karaj | collected 2018-10
TCAATGCCGGTATCGTTACCAAGGACCTCGTGAACCTGATGGAAGGTGTTGAGGCTAAGGCCGTCAACAGCGCCGAGTTCATCAAGGCCATCCGCACCAACCTCGAGAAGCGCCTCGGCTAATCCCCCGACAACGCTTCCCCGCATCTAATCGAGAGAGCCGTCCCTATCAATGGGATGGCTCTCTTGATTGTTTCACTCACTCTTATCGGGCTTGTGCTTTCCTATACTTCAGTCAGCAGGAATGTCATATACAATGGTAAGGTCAACAGCGGTCCTTCACGGCCCACATTGTAGTCACCAACCTTAAGAGCACTATCGACATGGTAATGCTCAGGATGTTTCAAGACGGTTTTCAATGACTTGGCATTACCATTGGTTGCTTTACATTCCAAAGGGCAACACTTGCCTTTGTAACGCATTAAAAAATCAAGTTCCAGGCTCTCTCCTTTCTGATAATAATATAGTGAACGCCCCATTTTCCCAAGTATATCTGCAACCAAGTTTTCAAATATGGCACCTTTATAGCCAAGCATATCTCCTTGCATGATACTCCATGCCGTTCCATGTTCCAACATGGAAATAAGTAGACCGATGTCAGCCATATAAATCTTGAAGCAATCAGGAATAGCATTCTCAGCAAGAGGTAGCTCGGTGATTCTTGTATTGTGACAACGACGAATGATACCTGCGTCCTCTATCCATTGCAAACTGCTCCGGTATTGGGCTGAACGAGCGCCCTTTTTGATAACAGAATACTGAAATTTTTTGTTATCCTTGGCTAGTTGAGCGGGTATTGACTCAAAACATTCCCTAATGCGTGCTTTATCCTCAGTTAGAGCATATTTCAACATGTCAGCTTTATAATTCTCGATAATACTATGTTGAATTGCAAGCACATCATTCATATTATTCGTTTCAAAAAAGGTACTGACTGCTTCAGGCATACCACCAACGACAACATATCGCAATAATAGCTCACGCATTCGATGGTGTATCGCCTCGTTAACGGGTTCTTCATGCTCGAGGCATCTTTTCAAATAGTCAATATGCTGCTGTTGTATACCATTAGCCCACAACCACTCCTCAAAATCCATCGGATACATATCGACGATGTATTCAAAGCCCACAGGAATTGAAGCATTTACATCCTCACTTCTGTATCCATTAACACCCAAAAGAGACCCTGTACATATAACATCGAAGCGACCATCAATTTTGAAGAACTTGAGCGAAGCCCTGGCCCTGGGGCATTCTTGAATTTCATCAAGGATGATGCAGGTCTTACCAGGAAGAAACTTAGTTCCAGGAATGGCAACACTCATGTTCAATGTTATGGTATCAACATCAAGGGCTCCAGCGAAGAAAGCACAATACTCGTTATGCTCATGGAAATCAAGATAGACCACACATTCATAGTGTCTGCTAGCAAAATCCACGACCGAACTTGTCTTGCCACACTGACGACAGCCCTTAATAACCAAGGGTTTTCGTTTAGGATTCTCCTTCCAACGTAAGAGTATGTCTTCTATCTTCCTTCTATACATAATTGTTTATCAGCTGTTTAATCAATATTCTACATTTTTTTCGGCGACTTTTCACCACAAAGATACACTTTTTGCGGCGACTTTTCAATAAAAACACACACTTTTTGCGATGACTTTTACTTTTTATCCTATTCTTAACAAATTAATATGTACCAATGATCAGTGAATAAATGTAATGCTGATTGAGAAAAGGAGCTAAAGGACCTCGTGAACCTGATGGAAGGTGTTGAGGCTAAGGCCGTCAACAGCGCCGAGTTCATCAAGGCCATCCGCACCAACCTCGAGAAGCGCCTCGGCTAATTCCCGACAACGCTTCCCAAGAAGTCAACAGAGGGCTGCAGCAATCAATGCCGCAGCCCTCGTTCTTTTCACCTAAACCTTTTCGTTCTGGAGTGGCAGGCCGTAATGAAAAAACTGACGATTTGGGTTGTGATTTCGTGGAATTATCTGTACATTTGCGAACGTTAAACCATTTAGTATTAACCTCTTTTAAAAATTCAAGTTATGAAAAGACTCTTTACGCTTATCACACTAGTTGCGGCACTGCTCGTACCGAGTATCACCACCGCTCAACGCATGCCGGCCAAGGCCAGCATGAGGTTATCCCAGTTCAAGGCTCCCGCCGTTGCTCCCGCACGGGCCGAAGAGGAACCCATCATGGAGGCTCCCGAAGGCACCCTGTATGACAACATGTATGCCTCCTCATTTGCTTATGGCTTGGGATGGGGCGACATCTACATCCAGAACGTGGATGGAGGCATCGGCAAGGTGGTCGAAGGCAACGACGGCAACCTGTACATCTACAATCCCATTTCACAGGGCTACATCTGGTTCTCTATCCTGCCGTGGATTAAAGCCGAACCCGCAGGTGACGGCAAGTTTGTCGTGAAACTGCCGCAGTTGTACATCATCGATGTTGGCGATCCTTACTATGCCTACTGCATGCACTATGACGAGGACGAAGGCATGCCCGTGGTTGAGGAAGAGGGCGAAATCGAGTTCACTTGGGAAGATGGTGTTCTCACCCAGCTCGGCGACAAGTTCATCGGCCTGTGTGATGCCACAGCCGACTGGTTCTACATGGCTGACCAGCACATCGTTTATGCTCCTCAGACCGACGAGCCTATCGAGCTGACCGAGGATATGTACTATATCCAGAGCTACACCATGACTTATCTGTCTAACCCCAACGACCTCAATGCAACCAAGGATTGTATTGTGAATGTAGTTATCGATGGTGAGGACATCTACATGGGTAATCTTAACAACAATAACCCTGACTCCTACATCAAGGGTACCCTCGTTGATGGTAAAGCCACCTTCCCCACCCGTCAATATCTGGGTGTTGACGCTTACTACAACGGGCACATCTATGTGCTCACTGGCGATGCATTTGTTGACACCGAAACCTACGGCACTCCTGTATTCAACTATAACCTCAACGACGAGATTGTCTTCACTGTTGATGAGGAAGCCAAGCACATTGTGGCCGAGTGGCCCGCATCGATGGTTACTAATGTAGGCCCCAGCACGCTTTCAATCATCAACGACTATGTGGCTCCCAGCCTCGTTGCATTTGACGAATTCCCAGCCACTCCCGCTACGCCCGTCTTCACCGATGATGACGTCATGGTGAATCAGAATGCCGGCTGGGCTGTGCTCCACTTCACCATTCCCACTTTTGATGCTGACGGCAACAAACTCAACGAGAACAAGCTGTACTACAACATCATCCTGAATGGCCAAGTGTACACCTTTGATCCAGAAACCTACATCGGCTTCTCAAGTGCAATGACCGATATTCCCTATAAGTTTGAGGATAACGTTAACTTTGATATCTACATCAGCAATGGTCGTCACACAGTTTACCTTTACACCACCGACTTTGCAACCGTAGGAGTACAGAGTTTCTATACGGCCGGAGGTGAAGTAAACCGTTCTGAAATCGCCACTGTCACCATGCCCACTATTCCTTCATCAGGAATCAGTGAGGCTGTCACAGATGCACAGGTTGTCGGTATCCACTACTATGATCTTGCGGGTCACGAACTGACAACAGTTCCCGAATCAGGCTTGTACCTGCAACGCGTGGATTACAGTGATGGCCACAACTCAGTCATCAAGGTAGTGAAATAATTCACTCACCACATCGCATTATAATGATGAGGACTGTGACGTGACCAGCACGTCATGGTTCTCATCATTAATTATTGGCATTTTTCGATTTTTGCTCAAAAAAATGTAATTTTGCGGGATAGTAGGGAATTGAATACCACAAACGAAGCATTAGTATTATGATCAGTTATTGGAAATGCAAGGATGGATTCAGCGAGATACATCAGTGGAAGTCGGGGTGCTGGATTAAGGTTACTAAACCGACCGACGATGATTTGTCGGTGCTGAAGGAGCGCTTTGCCGTGCCCGATTTCACCCACGATGCCAAGGATATTGAGGAGCGCCCCCGTGTGGACCATGAGGATAACTGGGCACTGGTGTTTGTTCGCGTGCCTAGCAAGAGCATCGACGAGGACGGCGAAACCGTGTTCACGACGGCTCCACTGACCGTCATGATACGCGACGATGTGTTTATCACAGTTAACTACTATGACAACGAGGTGCTCGATGATTTCATCCGCTGGAGCAAGCAACGCCGCATCAACAACTGCAAGGGCTATGACTTGTTGCTGTCTTTGATGCTGTCCACGTCGGTGTGGTACCTCAAGTACCTCAAGCAGATGAATGCGATGATGAATGCCGCCGAGGAACGACTGGAAAAGAAGATGGACAACGACGAACTGATGCGCACGATGGGTCTAGGCAAATTCCTGATTTACTTCATCACCTCGCTCAAGGGCAACATGACCGTACTGGCACGCCTCAAGAAACGCCTGCGCATGCTACCCCACGATGAAGACCTGCTCGAAGATGTCGAGATTGAGACCCAGCAGGCGCTCGACACCGCCAGCATCTACAACGACATCCTGGAACGCCAGCAGGAGACTTATTCGTCGGTCATCGGTAACAACCTGAACCGCATCATGAAAACACTCACGGTGGTGACCATCCTATTGATGATCCCCACCGTGGTAGCTGGTTATTACGGCATGAATGTGCCGAATGGCATGGAAAGCTGGTGGCTCGGATTCCCTCTGGCCGTCATTACATCAATTGTTCTGATGGCCATCGTTTATGTCTTTATCCGCCACAGCAAATTTTTCAAATAACAGAATCACTGCCGTGTAATCACACGAGCAGGTCACCGCTGGCGACGATGGCGCTGTGACCGCCCACATAGACGATGCCGTCCTTGTTCATGGTGGTAGCCACCACCGAGGGGCGCTGCATCACCTCGCCCTGCATGAAGCGGCATTCCTCATCATGCTTGACGATGTTGCGGCGATACAGATAGTAGTTCAAGGCCGCATTGGCTGTACCAGTGGCCGACTCCTCGGGGACACCATACAGGGGCGCGAAATTGCGCACATGAGCCGTATAACCGTCATCGCTCAGGGCAAAGGCGTGAACTCCAATCACATTCAACTCACGGCTCAACTCGGTGAGCGCATCCATGTCAGGTTTCAAAGCATTCAAGCCCTCAACAGTGCCCACAGGCATGATGATATCGGGCAAACCGGTCGAGATGACCTCCACAGGCATTACAGGCCATTCTATCTTATTCATCCCAGACATGATATCATGCAGGTACTCCACGTCCAGCAGGGGTACGATGACCTTAGGCTGCGCCATCTGCATCATGACCTTTTCATTCACCTTCACCTCAAGCTCACCAGCAAGGGTGTGGTTACGGCAGACAGCACCAGGCTGGATAATACCCTGCTTGGTCATCAGGCCAAAGGTGGCGATGGTGGCATGACCGCACAGGTCCACCTCGCTGCAAGGCGTGAAATAGCGCACGGTGAACTCGTCAGGACCATTCTGCTGCACAAAAGCGGTCTCAGGAAACCTCAATTCGGCAGCCACCTGCTGCATCAACTTATCCTCGGGAAACGGTGCCCCGTTATCTAATAACACGACGCCAGCGGGATTACCGCCAAAAGCAACGTCGGTAAAAGCATCAACAATATAGTATTTCATAGGCTTATTCCAAATTCAAGCCGACCACCATAGCGGGATCGGCTTGATGTTGTCTTGAAAAGTGATTTACTTCAGGGCGAAGGCCACACCGCCTACACCTACCAGCTGCTGATAGGCCAAAACGCCAGGCTGTGAAAGCTCGACACGGGTGTAGCTGCCGTCACGGGTGAGCACATCAACGTGGGTATCGTCCACAAAGGTGAACAGCTTCACTTCCTCGCCGTTGTTCTCGAGGTACCAGGAGTTCTCCTGAGCGTTGAAGTTGAAACGGGTCACTTGCTTGGTGGTCATGTTGGTAATGGTGTAACCGGCCTCATTGCTGGCGACGAGATACTGAGCATCCTTACCATCGATGACCTTGGTCTGAGCCAATGCGGGGTTCTCACCCGACCAGAACTCAATACTGTTGAGGATAAGCAGGTCGGCAGCAAAGCAGAGCTCATACACGGGAAGAATCCACATGGCCACGAAGACGATTTCGTTGACGAACTTGTCGCCCACATGTTCGTTCCAGTTCTTCACCTTATTGAAGAGGGCAAAACTGCCAATACATGACTGCATCATCATCGATGCAGAGAGTGCCACTACGGTGGCAACGACTAATTGTTTCTTTCTCATTTTCTTATCTTGATTAATTAAATGTTGGTTATATACTTTATCGTTTAAAATTCTTCTTGTAGTACTCATAGCGGTTGAGCACCTTGACCACATAGTCCACAGGCTCGGTACCACGGCAATAGCCATTGGAGCACACCGAGTCGTTGTAGTACTCGGGATCCATCTTCCACAACATGGCCTGCTCCACATTCTCGTCCCACACGCGCGGGTTGAGGTCATACTTGCGGGCCAGTGCGATGGCATCGGTCACGTGCCCCGATCCGGCGTTGTAGGATGCCAGCACAAACTTGATGCGGTTCGCATTATTGGTTCGGGACCTCATGATGCCTTCCAGCTCCTTGAGAATCCTGGAAGCGATACGGATGCTCACTTCGGGATTGCTCAGTTCATTCTCCTTTGCTCCAAAGGATTTGGCCGTCTTGGGCATCACCTGCATCAGGCCTCTTGCTCCCATCCACGATGTGGCATTGGGGTCGAAACTTGATTCCGAGTAGGCAATCGCTGCCAGCATTCGCCAGTCCCACCCGATTTCCTTGGCATACTGCTTGAAAATGGGGTCGTAGGGCGATATGGCCCCGGGCGGCGTAATGGCCAGCGTATCCACCTTGACCGAATCGGGTTTGGGCCCACGGTTCATCTCGAAGTAATGCTTCATGGCCTGCTTGGAATATTCCTGCGCGTTACTGCTTGCCGCCCACTGGTTGATACTGTCAGCAAGCCACTGGTTGCGCTTTGCCACGGCCCATGATGAACGCTGCTCAAACCCCACCCTCAACTGGATGTTGATGCTGTCATAGTAGGTGAGGTTCATCTGAGCGATGTCGCTGTCAAAGATCGTAAAGTCAATCTCGCGCTTCGACACCCGCTGTATCAGCTCGGTGGGCAGCGCCGCTTCGCCTTCCACCGTGTGGATGATGATGCCGCCTCCCACCTCGTTGTCGAGATTGCGCAGGCGCGACTCATACTTGGAGCCCTTCTCAACATACACCTCACGTCCAATGAGTTGCGTCACATCATATATCATGCCTTCGCCACTGTGCTGTACCAGCACCTGGTGGGTCTCGTTGACCGCGCCACAGTGCTGCACACGCGACTTGTACTCGGCGGTGACAGGAATCTCACAGGCCAGCACGTCAACCACCTTTTTGTCCAGCATCTTCAACAGGTCGGGCATACTACGGGCCACCCTGAAACGCAAGGCTATGCCGTTGGAGCGCGCGAAATCACAAATGCGGTCATAGTCATATCCCATCGTGTCACCCTTGAGGATAAAGAATCCCGTGGGGCTGTAGATGGTACCCACCACCAGTGTGTCGGGCAGGTGATGCTGAGGCTCAACCTTTGGCTTCCGGCCACAGCAAGACAGGGCGAAAGCAAGCATCAGCACGAGAGCCAATGACGGAATCAGACCACGCATGAAATCATCAATGGATATTGGGAACGATGAGCAACAGATAGATGAGCACGGCAGGAGCCACGAGCAACAGGCTATCGATGCGGTCGAGGATGCCGCCATGACCAGGCAGGATATGACCCGAGTCCTTGACACCCACGGTGCGCTTGATGAGTGATTCCACCAGGTCTCCAAATGTGGCAAACACGGCCACAACAACGCTCAAGCCCAGCCAGATGGTCTGTTCAGGCACCTGGAAGAACTCATCAAACCATTTGTGGGTCACATAGGCGCCTGCTACGCATGCGAGTACACCACCGATGACACCTTCCCACGACTTCTTGGGCGAGATGCGTTCAAACAGGCGGTGACGCCCAATCAAGACGCCCACGCAGTAAGCACCCGTGTCATATAACCAGATAAACATGAACATCCCCAGGAGCAGCCGCGGTGCTGTGATGCTCATGATGCAGTTGAGCAGAGCCACGGGAAAAGCGATATAGCCCAGCGAGAAGAAGGAGCGTTCCAGGCTGTGCACCGCATTCTGCCGGGGGCGATACAGCTGCACAATCGTGCGCAGGATCACGTAGGTGGCAATGGGCAACAGCCACAAGGCGCGTGAGTGCATAGTCTCGCCCTCATAGTGCATGTAGAATGCCACAAACACCCCGATACCACCCAACATATCGATGACATTGACGAGCCACGACAGGTGGGCATCGTTCTTGGCCATCGTGATCATCTCACCGATGCCCAGCACAATCAGCAGGGAGAACACCAGCAGATACATCACTGGAGAATTATCCAGCAACAGGATGGCTGTCACGATCAGCGCGATATATATGGCACCCGAGAGGATGCGTTTGATCAGATTCATCATGATAATTTACGATATTTGGTGCAAATTTACACTTTTATCATGACATAGGCAACACCACAATGCGCCAAGTCCTTAAAAAAGCGGCAACAACCACAATAAATGGGCAAGCCTTCCCGCGCTAATCTGGGGAAGGCTTGTCAGTGTTTCCTTAGGAGAGGGGACTAATGATTCTTATCAGTTCAAAATCATCGATTCCAGCCCTCTTGGCAACTCGACGTTATATTCATAGGCTCTTGCAAACTGCTTGAGCAACTCGATGGTGGCTTTCTTGGGGCCTCTCACTCTTGTAATAACGTCATTTTCACTTTTAATAGAAGTAGTCGTTCTGTGCATAGGCAGTCTTGATTTAAAATTGTTACATTCTTATAACGCATTGTTATAGCCTAATATTATATCGACCCTCCGTTTTAAGGTTTTTTTTCATTAGCCCCACTAAAAACATCGAAGATGGTAGCAGTTCGAAGAACCGATTGCAAAAAAAAAGCCTGCCACTAACCAATAGCAGCAGGCCCCACTAAACTTATTGTTATGAAAAACACGTTTCTCGTTATTCACTCAAGCGATCCAGCACGGTGCGTACCAGATCCTCGACAGCGGTCTTGTAGTTGGGATTGACATCGGTTGCCACGCGGTTGGCGATAATCGAGCAAACGGTCATGGCACGGTGACCCAGCATTGCAGCCATACCCTGCAGGGCGCTGCTCTCCATTTCATAGTTGGTGATACGCTTGCCATTGTACTCAAACTGCTCGATGCGGCTGTTCAGCTCAGGTTCTGCAAGTTCCAAGCGAACTTTGCGACCCTGGGGGCCATAGAAGCCCACTGCACTGATCGTGAAACCCCTCACCATATCATCACGCCCGATTTTCTCGACCAGCCACGGATCAGCGTCCACAACATAGGGCCTGGCCAACAGCGGATTCCACTTCACGAACTCGCAGAACTGTTTCTCGAAGTCGAGGTCAGCGACCTTGTTGCGGTCGGCATAGTAATTGATTACGCCGTCAAAGCCGATGGCCTTGGAGGCAATCACAGGAGTGCCCACGGGAACATAAGGCTGCAGGCCGCCCGAGGTGCCGATGCGCACGATGTTCAGCGTGCGGTGCTCAGCCTTAGGGGTGCGGGTCTCGAAATCGATGTTGGCGAGTCCGTCCAACTCGGTCATCACGATATCGATATTGTCGGGACCAATGCCGTGTGACAGCGCCATGATGGGCTTGCCATGATAAGTACCGCCGATGGCATGGAACTCGCGGCTGGAGGTTTCCCAGTCACGTGTGTCAAAGTAGGAGGCAATCATGGTCACACGACCAGGGTCACCACACACGATGATGTTGTCGGTCAACTGTTCAGGCTTCACGTGGATGTGAAATGCCGAGCCATCATCATTGATGATGAACTCTGAGTCGGGGATTCTATTGGTATTCATATCGTTGTGTAATTAAAAGTTCAACTTTGATTATAAATGAAAATGTAAAGGTACTGCTTTTTGCTGGATTATCAACACAACAGTGTATTAAAAAAGGTAAAAAATTTAAGGCTTCAACGTTAACCCAACGGCAACATGCCCCACCCCACTAAAAGTTTTAAAAAACAACTTCAACAACTTGGACAATTTTTTTAATCCTCACGCCACAAGTCAATATTTGTTTGATTTTCCGTCGGCGAATTATACGGATTAAATAGATTATTGCATCCGCACACTTAAAAAAAGAAGACAATAAATACAATAAGAACAATATAACTAATTGATAATTAATAAATTGTTTTTGTCGTATTAATTGTTTTCCTTCTTTATTTCCTGTAGAGACGCAAAATCTTGCGTCTCCAAGCGCGCGTCAGCCCAATCAGGCTAATTCGTAATAATTGAATGCGGATGCCTAATTAGTTAAATTCGCGCAATTCGTAGTTTAAAGTATTGAGTAGCGGCAGCCGGGGAGCGTGGCGATGACATTCTTGCAATCGAGTTCCACCAGAACGCTCATGAGTTTATAGACGGGCTGGCTGAGGGCGTCGGCAAGGGCATTGATATGTATTTCGCCCTGATGGCGGATGACATCGACCACGGCTTGCTCCTCCTTGGTGAGCTCTGGGAAGAGATCCAGTTGCTGGGGGTGCTGCACGGCGCTTTCCCAGCGCATGGCGGCCATCAGGTCGTCAGCGTCAGTGATGAGCGCGGCCTTGTTGGTGGCAATGAGCTTGTTGCAGCCCGTGGAGAACTCGTCACCGCAACGACCAGGCACAGCCATCACATCGCGATTGTAGCTCATGGCCAGCGATGCGGTGACCAATGCTCCACCCGCCCCTGCCGATTCGACAATGACGGTGCAGTCGCTCAGCGCCGCCACGATGCGGTTGCGGGCAAGGAAATTACTCTTCTGGACCTGGTCCTGGCTAGTGTAGTCGGTCAGCAGCATTCCGCCGCGCCTGGCAATAGCGACAGCATCGCTGCGGTGAGAAGCGGGATAGATACGGTTCAAGCCACGCGGCAAGACGGCCACAGTGGGCACGCCATGCTTGAGGGCGGCACGGTGGGCGGCGATGTCGATGCCGTAAGCAAGGCCGCTGACCACGACGAGGTCTGGCAGATGTTGGGCCAAATCGCCGATGAGTGTATCGCAGAATCGGATGCCATATTGCGTGGCATGACGTGTGCCCACGACACTAATGACGTGCCGGCTCTCCAGGTCACACTTCCCTAGGGTGTAAATCATGGCCGGGGCATCGGGGGCTTCAATCAGGCGATGGGGATAGGTGCCATCGGTGTAATAAACGGCATTGATGCCATGCTCGCGCACGAAGGCTTCCTCCTGCACAGCACGATTCAAGCACTCGCGGCGGTAATCGTCGCTATATATCTTGCTGCGCCCGCGGGTGAGGCTGCGCAGTTCCTTCTCGCTCATGGCAAAGAAGCGCTCCTCGCTGCCCACGACGTCGAGCAGCTTGCGTGCCAGGTCAATACCCATACCCTGCAGGCTGGCAAAGGCAATGCGGTAGGTCAACGGTGTGTAGCTGCCGATTATCATGATTCCTCCAAATAATGGGCGATACGGGCGGCCAAGTCATCGCCACGGTTGATGCGTCCGTCCTTTTCCATGCACACGATGGTGACGACAGCGTTGACCACGGGAGCCCCATCCTCTTTCCTGAAAATGTCCTGATAGAAGATGAAACGCGCTCCCTTGCGCTCAATCCACAAGCGGCTCAGCATCACGTCACCCGTGCGCAACGGCGTGTGGTAGTCAATCTCCATGCGCCGCACAACGGGTATCAGGCCATCGCTCGTCAGACTGCCGAAGGGGATGCCCTCTTGGGTGACAAAGGCGTGGCGCGTGTGCTCCAGGTAATGCAGATAGATGGCATTGTTGACAATGCCCTCGCTGTCGAGTTCATAGTCGCGCACCGCTATTTCAAGCGTGAAGATGTATTTGTCCTGTTTCATCGTCCATCGTTTTATTATTACGTGCACAAAGGTAATGAAAAAGAATCAAACCGCAGCACAAGGCGATGGCCTTTTATATGACGAAGCCTGCCCGCGGGCTGAATGTTCAGCGGGCGGGCAGGCGAAATATCATCGGTTGGCTTCGGGATTACTTCAGCCAGTCCTGTACCTTGTCGTTGGGGACCATGCGCTCCTCAAATACGTAAGCGCCAGTCTTCTCGGAGCGGACCATCTTGATGACCTTGCTCCATGAGCGTCCTTCACCAGTTTGAAGGGTTGCAACTACTTTCTTTGCCATACTGTTATATAGTCGTTTAAAGGGTTGTTATTACTTGATTTCCTTGTGAACGGTCATGCGTTTCAGATAAGGATTGTATTTCTTGAGCTCCAAACGCTCGGTGGTGTTCTTGCGGTTCTTGGTGGTGATGTAACGGCTGATACCGGGAACGCCAGTGCCCTTCTGCTCGGTGCACTCGAGAATGACTTGCACGCGATCGCCTTTTGCTTTCTTTGCCATAATTCTGTTGCTCCTTTTTTACTGGTTGATAACTTGGATTTCAGTGAGGTGGCCTTCCTCGGCAGCCTTCTTCAGGGCGGCGTCAAGACCCATCTTGTTGATATTGCGCAAGCCTGATGCCGATACGGTCAAGCGAATCCACTGTCCCTGCTCGGGCCAGAAGAACTTGCGGTTGAAGACGTTAACGTTGAATTTGCGTTTCGTCCTGCGCTTGGAGTGCGATACGTTGTTGCCCGTGATCGCCTTCTTTCCGGTGATTTGACAAACTTTAGACATAGTTTCTAATTTTTGTTTAGTTATTGTTCTTGTTTTACATTCTTGTCGCTTTGACTCGCGCGCTACATGCTTGCCTGTACACATAAAAACACAGGCGCAGCACAATATACGGGTGTGGACATCCCAACGTGGAGAGGGCGCTCATCCCCACCGGTGTGAGAAGCCCACCGGCATCAAGGGGGTTGAACAACAGTTAGGTGTCTCGCTCGTTTTAATATCGTCCTACGCTTGACTGCCAGGCACTTAGCATCATAGCCTTGACATCGAAGTTTCAACGATCAAGTGTCACACTCTTGACTTGACTAACGCATGAGCATCAGGGTCAGCAAGACATGTGCCGCGAAATCGGCTGCAAAGATAGA
>JAEEGF010232940.1_pt1 | contig 13127 bp, 10 predicted proteins | sample 9134171 | NCBI WGS metagenome assembly JAEEGF01 (sample SAMN16246542, study PRJNA631951) | gut metagenome | biome: gut microbiome; feature: rumen; material: AP-attached | host: Bos | place: Iran: Karaj | collected 2018-10
TTTTCTACAGAATCCCATGCCAAAGTTATAGTTTCACCATCTACCCAGTGTACATTAGTTGGAGTATTTAGTTTTGTTTTGGAGTTTCCTGAAGTTGTGACAACCGAGTATTCTGAAAAAGAATCCGCACTAAAGCTGACTGCTTCTCCATTGGTGGAACAAGCAATCTCTTCAATACTTTTATCATCATCAATATGGAATACCTGAACCTCCGCATTCTCATCCTGTAATGTTTCTTTCATATCAGATGCAAGACTGATAGATACATTTACACTGCCATTTTCTGGTTCGATTTCAATGCCTTCATGCCAAAAACTGATATCAAAAGTTACTATCTCTTGGATATCCCTTCCATCAGATATTTCGCCTTCTATTAGAGTAACCGGATTAGATACCACACTAATAAATGCCGCAGTTCCATTAGGGAAGATACCTTCAGCGGCAGCTATTGAAATATTGTAGCCAGATACCGTTTCAGAATATGAGAAAGCGACACTTGAAAGAAATTCCTCTTTTGGAAGGACTGTTACTGTAATCTGAGGGAGAGGAGCCACGATGTTGTAGCTTGTATCCAACGTCGGTAAGTATACGTATTTAGCACCGGTGTGTTCCGATGAGAAATCAGATGAGCTGCTGAGTTCAGGAGCTATATACCATGATGATACCATAATAACTGCATCTTCAGATGTTGTCACTTCCTCAGTAACTGTTTCATATTCTGTTTCACTACTCAATTCTTCGGTGGATTCAGCAGCATATACAATTGTTGCTGGGAACAATCTATTAATCAGAGACTTAGCTTGATCTGCTGAAGCTGGTTCTTTAGTAGTCTCGTCACTTTCCTGGTCGGAATCTTCAGGGGAGTTTTCTGGTAAAGCAGTTTCTTCCGATACTGTTGATTCGTTGGAAGGTTCTTCTGCCACCTCATCAGGAGATAATAATTGATTTTCTTGGATATCATTGTTATTAGTAATGTCTTCGTTAGATGATACAGGTACATTAGATTCTTCGACAATACTATTATCTTTCTCGGTATTATTGCCATTGATAGCGTCAGTCGAGGGAAGCTCTGATTTCTCAATTTCCTTCTGAACTGTGACTGTTTCTTTCTTTTCAAGGGTTACATTTAGATATGTTGGGAATGAAATAGAACTCTCGTCATCTCCAACATAGATATTCTGTTCAACTATTTCTGCAGAAAGGACATCAAAAGCGATTACTTGTGGATCTATATTTGTATCATCTGCCAATGCAATTATATTAACATTGGAGATGACAAGAAGCACAGAAAGGAGACAGGCTAATGCCTTGGAACCTCTTTTATGACGGTGTGCCTGAACCATTAGTTGTAACATGAAATTGTAAGAGAAAAGAAAGACCACCAAAAAAACAAACATTGGATATTTCAGAATAGAGTGCTTTTTTCCGAAAGCATCGAATTGTGCGATTGTAGAATATTTTACCGTTCTGAACGCTTGGATGATTAAATCAAATTCACTCATCAGATTACACCCCACTTTATCAATTATTGGATTCGTAAAATCACTAAATAAATGATACTAAACAAGAATTAAATTTTGATTATACAAAGATAAAAAATGTCTTAAGATACATCAGATAGTCTATCATGAAGCATCTGATTATTTATGAAATAATGATTAAGATTTGATGAAATAAAGGTGGCTATGGCTGATAAATGCTATAATCTGAGTAATGACAGAGTGATTTATGTGCTAAATACAGGAGGAAAGCAATGAAGAAGAATAATTTACTTACTATATTGGCTGTAATTTTCTTTTTGTTTGCAGCAATTATGCTATATAAAGGCTACGATAAGATGACTAAGTACAGCAATCCTGATGATTCGTATAGTTGGAAATCCTCTAAGAATGCTTATGTCGGAGGAGATGCCTACAACTACATTATCAATGGAACATACGCAACTAGTTATTTTGTTTTAGCCTCTGCAGGGATAATATCTGGTGTTATATGTATCGTTAGTAATCAGATTATTACTCGCATTAGTCATGGTGACGGAGAGTCAAATTGGCCATCTACTAATACTTCAAACGCTACAGACACATTTAATTCAACAGAAGCACTTAATAAGCTTTCTGATATCGCATCAGGGAAGGTTTATCAAGATATTTCTGCGGGGGAATGGGTATGTCCATCATGTGGAAAACGAAATCGTTCTTTCGATGATATTTGCTCATGCGGTCAACCTAAAAAATGATATTTTTCATTACAGCCGTAATATGCTTAGATTTCATAATAAATAAAAGGATAGGTTCTTATGAAAGCTTTAGTTTGTGAAATGTGTGGAAGTGCAGACATAATAAAAGATAATGGGTTCTATGTATGTCAGAGTTGTGGCGTAAAGTACACTGTTGAAGAAGCAAGGAAAATGATGGTCGAAGGTGTTGTGAAAATTGACAAAACCGACGATATTAAAAGCTTTTTAGAGTTAGGCATGTCTTCTTTACGAGGAAACAATGGTGAGCAAGCTATGCTCTATGCAAATAGGGCTTTGGAAATTGATCCTAAATGCACAGATGCATGGCTTATTAAAATGTATTCTATACAATTTTTGGGGACAGTTGGGAATCCAAGGTTGCAAGAAATGGTGGATGCTGGAGCTAATGCAGTTTCCTCTGCTGATAATGATTTTGGCGTTGAAGAAAAGGTATGTACTCACTACATTGATCGAGGCTTAGAGCTGTTATCGATTGCAACATCAAAGCTTAAAGACACAAAAAGGCTTAAAGAAATGCATAATGCAAATGCCAAAGCATATGGATGGACTGCGGTTGATAAGACCGCCAATTATGATACCGATATTGCAAAGATGTATGATGATTTAGCTGGATATGCAGTTGGAATGCGGTTGTTCGTATCTGACGGAGCACTAAAAAGGAGTCCTACACTTCGAAATAAACTTAGGCAACTAGGACGTGAATATGAGCAAGAAACTATTGCAGTAAACGAACGATATCGTATCTATGGCAGAAAACTGTTACCAGATGCAATGCGCACAAGAGACAATATCGTATATGAGATTAATAACCGTATTGAGAAGGCTGAACAAGCAAATCAAAAAGAGAAGAATGAAAACTACTGGGAGGAACATCAGGATTTAAGAAAACAGCTTGAAGATGAGAAAAATGAGGCAAAAAAACATATTAGTGATTTAAAAGCTCAGATAAATGCCATACCTGGAATGAAGGAGAAGATGGAATTGGAAAGCCAGCTTGCAGAGGCTGAAAAAGACATAAACTCTTATGGTGTGTTTGATATTAAAAGAAAAAAAGAAAAGCGTGAGCAGATTCTTGATATAAAAGCCATGTTAGATGAAGCTGATAAGATTGTTAAGGAACCTTTGCAAATACTTGAAAAAAAGATTTCAGAGGAAAATGATCGCATAGAACGAGTGGAAAATCAGTTGAATAAGAACTATTGAGTTATATAGAGCCTTTAATAAAGGGGGGCCTGGATGAACGGTGACAATATTTCTGAAAACGAAATAGCTAGAAGGCTTGAAAACGCGAAGAATCAAGCAAAAGAATCGCGAGCAAGGACAAATAGAATAAAAAGGAAACTTATAATTCTGCTTTCTTGCATCATTGTAGTCGGAGTAATTCTTTTTTGTGCGATTAAATTCCTTATTATTCCTGAAATGAATCTGTATAAAGCTTATAAGGCAGCTGAAGTTCTTATGGAAAATGGAGAATTTGATTCTGCTACAAATGCTTTTCAGAAATTGGGAAGTTATAAAGATTCATCAGATATGGCTTTAGAAGCACAGTATCAAAAAGCTGTTTCATACAACGATAACGGTGAATACGAAAATGCCATAGATACATGGAATGCACTTGGAACGTATTCTGACAGTAGTACTAGAGCAGAGCAGGCTTTGTACGATTGGAAAGAACCAGACTATCAAACAGGAAAAGAACTAGAGAATGATCAACAATATTCCGAAGCCATAAAACACTATGAAAAAGTAATCGACTATAAAGATTCCAGCGAACGTATTCAAATATGTGAAGATGGTATAAAAGAGTCTTACTACAAAGCAGCAAAAGATAGTATTGATAAAGGTGCTTATACAACTGCAATTAGTATACTGAACAATTTAGGTGTTTATAAAGATTCGGAAGATCTAATAATATCTGCAGCATATGATTATGCATGTACTTGCTATGATAAAGCGGATTATCCTAATGCAATAACATATTTTGAAAAAGCTTCCGGATACAAAGATTCTAAAGATAGAATAATACAGGCTTATTATGCTTACGGCTGTAAACTGATGGAAGCAGAAGACTATTCTTATGCAATTGAACAATTTGAAAAATGTGAAAATTATGAGGATACAAAAACAAAAATACTTGATTCTAAGTACAAATATGTTTCTAAGAAAGGGAATCAACGCGCCTCAAATAATACCACTTATAAGTATCTCAAAGAACTAGTCGCAAAGAATTACCCTGGGATGCAAGCATTATACAATTCGTTATATACGTGGAAAATCAACATAATAGCGATAAACAGCTCAGAAAATGACTATTCAACAAACAAAACCAAAATTAGTAGCTATGATTGGGTATACTATCATTTTGAAGTTGTAGGTGGGATTCCGGGAAGTAACGAAACTATTAGTTATAGGATGACATTGCCAGGCTGCTATCCATTGGAAAAATCTGTTAAGGTTTATGTAGGATATCGTGGCATGGTTGGTTGTAAGGATCCTGTCGGTGGAACTAGAGGAAGTAGCACAGTTAAGTTTTATGATTCAAAAGGAAATACGATAGGAACCGGTTCAGTTACAGTATATTGATTATATCATCAGTCTTATTGATGCCATGCGATAGTATCACCAAGTGCTATAAATGCTAATGATTCTAAACAGCTGCTTTCACAGGAAAAACTGTGATAAGTAGCTGTTTTTTTGTGTTTTACAGGGGTGATGAACTTGTAAAAGGTTCCTGATCTTTATGTGTGGACATCTTACGTCCTCCTCTATGTATAGGATTTGGGTTATATCAATTCATTTAAGGAGGATAAAAGAATGATGGGACAATTTGACGACAATGTAGAGTCAAAGAAAAAAAGCAACACAGAAAAAAAGCTGGCTGCATTAAAGGCTAAAAGAGATTCACATAAGGGAGAATGGATCACTTATGAAGATGCTCAAGAGTATAGAGATCGAGCAGAAAAGCTTCCGTATAATGGTTTTCAAGATATTGGAGAGCGGAGAGCGCTACGAATAGAGCTTCAAGAGCGTTTTGGTCTATCTCAGACAGAAGCAATTAATATAATCAATGGCTTTAATATGCGCGATATAGTTCAAGTCTATGACAATCTGAAGCATTTGAAATTACCTAAAGATGAAGGGGCAGAGATTATATATGTCAAAGAAGATGCTGGAGATACTGTGATAGAAAAATTGGAAAGTGATTATGATTGACTGAGCATATATGGACACTATATGTCCTTGCTGGATGCTAATCTAGAACCATGAAAAGAAGCTGTTGGGCAAAGTCACCACTTTAATTGCACGAAAGGAAGGTGAACTGCCATGAAAAAATTATTGTTCTGGATTAGTAATTGCTTGTTGAGTAGCAGAAGAGGATGCAAACATTGCTGTATTGTGTGTAGTTACTATGGTATTTGTAGTTGTGATGGTATTTAGGGAGGAAGCTATGTCGTCAACACAAGAACGAATACAGGTGTTTCAAGATACTCTCAAATGGATAAACACTGATCCTACGCTAAAGGAAGCTGTAGAAGATACCATGAGACATACATTTGTATTCTATGAAGATTATTATCCTGAGTTTGATATTACCAGACATAAAAAAACTTCTATTACAATATCAGATAAAAGGAGTTTTCAAGCCGCGGTTGACCTTCATGTTAAAGACAGTAGCAGAAAAATAGCGGTTATGAATTTTGCTAATGCATTTCAACCTGGAGGGGGTGTGGTAGATGGTGCAAGTGCTCAAGAAGAGTGTTTATGCCGGACTTCTACTCTTTACCCATCTATACAATGGGAGCAACTAAGAAATACATTTTATGCACATCATCATGAAATGGGAACACCTACAGCCTCTGATTCACTAATTTATTCAGAAGGAATTATTGTTTGCAAAACAGATGAGGACATTCCAAAACGACTACCAAAAGAGGATTGGATAAAGGTAGATGTAATTACTATTGCAGCACCAGATCAGCGAACGGGAGTACTTTACACTAATGATGCGGCATTGTTCGGATACCACGTAAAGCGTGCTATACATATGTTGACCTGTGCGGCTGCTAAAAACGCGGATGTACTTGTGCTAGGTGCATTTGGATGTGGTGCTTTTCAAAACAATCCAGAAGTCGTAGCTAATGCTTATAGGATTGCATTGGATGTTTTCCCAAACTTTTTTGATCAGGTAGAGTTTGCTATATACTCGCCACAGGGGAAAGAGAGAAATTATAAGGTTTTTGAACATATATTACTGAATTAAATGATATTGCAAGAAAACAAATATTAAAAATGAAAAGGTAGGTGAAGATATATGAGGCTTTTACAACCAATAAGAAACATTGTAGAAGATATTGAAATAAAAAAAGAATATGCAATCTCAAAAAAAAGGATGAGAAGGCTAGAAAGAATGTTGGATGAGTTGGAGACTTCGATGGCTGCTTCAAGCTCATTTGAAAATCCGGATTTTAAGCTAGATATGAAAAGACTATCTGAAATAGAAAAAACGTCTAAACTATACTTTTACCAGTGCAAAGTTAAGGAATATCTTGCTGGCAACAAGAATCCGCTTGCGAATAACAAAGAGTTTAACGAAGATATGGATTTGTTTGGAAAGTTCTTAATTGAATCAACTGACACTTCTTATGATGAACTATGGTTTGATGCTGAAAAATTTAGAGATAAGGTAAATGACGAATACATCCAATTAATTAGAAACAAGGAATTTGCATATAAGAATGAAATTGAAATGATGGAAGATGAAGAATCGGCAGATACTGAAAGAATTGCGTTCCTTATAAGAAAATTCAAAGATGGCGCGTGGTATGATCTGGAATTATTTAATAAACTTATAAAAATATGCGAAAAGAGGGGGATGTCCTTTATAAATTGTTAATAAACACATATTTCGTCAAATGATACAATAGTGGTGGTGGGGACTCGTGTGAGTCCCTTTTTGCCTATAAGGAGATACTAAATCATTAAAACAATTGGACATGATACGTCCTTTATATTTCCTAAAATGTAATAGCATTAAGAAGAACTTAAATTTGTGCTTTATTTTGATAAAAGGAATATTTGCTGTATGTTTAACGAAAAAGAAGGAAAAAGTAATCGAGCGTTATCAATGTATTCTCGTTTGATGAATGGCCGGATTATATATAAATACGAAGAAGCCATACGATTTGGAGTGTCTGAAAAAAGCATTCAGCGTGATATTGAAGAAATCAGGACATTTCTTGATAATCAAGCTGCTACCGATGGAATTCCAAACAATTTAATATATGACTATTCTTTACGTGGATATAGGATAGAGCAAGCTGATAGTGCAAAATTTACAAACGATGAAGTCCTAGCAACTTGTAAAATACTTCTTTCAAGTAGAGCCTTTTCTAAAAGAGAAATGAGCAGTTTACTTGATAAGTTAATTGAATGCTGCGTGCCAATAAGTAATCGAAAATTGGTTTCTGATTTGATGCGTAATGAACGATTTCATTATGTGGAGCTGACACATAAACAAAATATTTTAGACAAAATGATGGTTTTAGGGAATGCAATTTATTCCCAGTTTATCATTGAATTTGATTATCAAGGAGTTCAAGGGCATTCTCTTAAACATAGAAAAATTGAACCGTTAGCAATTCTGTTTTCCGATTTTTACTTCTATTTGGTAGGAGTGATTCGTGATATAGACAGGCAAAAAGCTTTTGCTGATCCTAATGACATTTTTCCAACAATTTATCGGGTGGACAGGCTTAAACATCTGCATGTAACTGATGAACATTTCAGTACTCCGTATAGAAATAGATTTGAAGAGGGCGAGTACCGCAAGCGGATTCAATTCATGCGTGGTGGAAAACTCAGAAAAGTTAGATTTGAATATTCGGGATATGCTGTAGAGGCAGTACTGGACCGTTTGCCAACAGCAAAGGTACTCAGCGAAGATGATAAGAAATATGTGATAGAAGCAGAAGTGTTTGGCGATGGAATAGACATGTGGCTGAGAAGTCAAGGGGACATGGTTAGGATACTTGATTAATTACTAATAAGAAAGGCCAAAAGCATGGGATATAAAATAGGTTCCTTTAATATTAGAGACTTTAATCTGGCTAATTCTTCTTCTGAAGGTGAACCAGTAAAGAGAGATTTTGAACTTATAGCAGATATTATCATAAAAGAGGGCTTTGACATTGTAGCGGTACAAGAGGTTAATGCCCCAATAGCTTTGAATGTTTTGACAAGTGTATTGAATCGAAATAAAAACTTCCTGAGAGAATATGAATGTGATGCAAGCAATAAAGCAGCAACTACGATAAATGACCCTGAGGGATATGGATTTATCTGGAATTCCAAAAGAATAAAGCTGATGGATATTCCCAACAAAAAGAATCCTAGCTTCTATGAGTATGCTGGAGGAGGGAATATTCTGAGAAGGCCATACTATGCAAGATTTACCACGAGAGGTATGTTAGGCGGAGTAAATGCTGAAATAAGAGTTGTTAATGTGCATATACGTGATTCAAAAGATGAAAGAGAACGAATAGAAGAGTTTAATGTACTAGTCAAGCAAGTTATGCCAAGAATATGCGATCACCAGGGTTTACAAGCAAATGGTGAAGTGATGCCATCATACACTTTTTTGGCTGGAGATTATAATCTAAGACTGGATAAGGGAGAGCGATCCTTAATCAAGATTGAGAGTATAACTAATACGAATTATACCGGTAAAAATCGATACTATAAGACAGTACAAGAAGAGAAGACATCATTAAAAAAACCAGATGAGCAAACCACAATCTACGAGTGTTACGCAAATAATTATGATCATTTTACTTATGAGTATGACTTAATAAACAAAATGGCTATGAATGCTTCAAGGATAGATGCAATTGGAAAATATTTTATTAGCGAGAAGGAGCCGTCAAAAAAACTCGAAGCATATAGAGAAAAAGTATCTGACCACGTGCCGATATGTTTGGATGTTGAATTCAAAAAGTGAAGGGAGAAATGATAAAAATGGGTGAAAATAATATTATTGAAATTACAGAAAAAGATGCTCTTCAGGCAGCATATGCCTTAAATATGTGCACTGTATCTGTTTCGCAGATAGTAGATTATAAAGATGCTTACATTCTTGAGCAGGAATATAATGCTATTCTTAACAATCTGAATTTGGAAAATATCCCTAAAGATGAAGCACTGCTTAATACATTGAGAGAAATCCTGAATACTATAACTTTCTTTAGAATCCAAGAGATAAAAAGAAGGGAAATAGATAAAGAATATAATCAACGTATTAAGAATGCTGTATGGTCAGCTGTTCCTAATATGACTATGATTGTTGCCAGTGCAGCAAATCCTATTTCACTTCCTCTTGCTCTCTTTTCAATAGCGACAACTGTGGGCTCTTCATACATGAATTATCGAAAAGAGAAAAGTCTTGCCTTGACAGAAAGAGACAAAAAAGATGTTGAGCTTCAAATAACTGCTATAGAGCAGCTAAATGCCTTAAGAAGAGAGCTGTTTACGACGGCTTGGCGATTGGCTGATACTTATAAGTTTCCTGATGCATATAGACTGACAGAGCGGCAAATTGAGCAATATAACGCAATTCTTATGGATCCTGATGAGTATCGCAAATATGCTCGATTAGATTATATTAAGGATAATTTTGAAGCATATCCTCCGTTTTGGTATTTCCTTGGGCACACTGCGCATTATATAGCCGTAGAATTAAATAGAGATATGCCAAATGATAGCCAGAGGGAGAAGAATGAAAAGAGTTATATTAGAAAACAATATTTAAATAAGGCAAAGACCCATCTGGAACACTTCACCAAGCTGACAGAAAATAGTATTTTGAGAAATGATCAGCTAGCAGCTTCTGGCCTTTTAGAATACTGCGATTTGCTTCTTACGGAAAGCGCACCTGATTATGAACAGGTCAAAAAAAATATTACTATGGCTGAGGCAAAATCTGGCAATGAGCTAGATTTGCTCCAGTTATGCGCCATTGAATTTTTGAAGATTGGCGCTATTGATGATGCTACAAGATTGTTTAAGATGCTTGTAAATGAGAATTATAATTCATCAATGAATGCAAGGCTATTAAGTAAATTATATGTTAATAGCTATGTTGTTGATAAAAACATGGAGGCATACTCTGAATATGGAATTCTAAGAAAAAGAATAGATGAAGACTCATTGTTCCCTATGCCTGATGGAGTACTTATCGAGGATAAGAATGTTCAAATGCAACAACTTAATGACCAGTTCATCATTAAGCTTAAAGAGAATACCAAACGAAAGTACAAGATTGTTTTGTCAGAATATATGCAATTAAATACTTTAAAGTTTATCAATGTATTTCCTCGTCCTACAAAAGGCTTTAACGAATCATATCCGGAGTATGAAGAGTCATTGATGGAAGATGTTTTTAGGGATGCGGATTCCTTAGGCAAAAACATTAGCCAGTGGGAGAGCTACGTAGCATATATTCAAACCATTGGATTTGCAAATGATTATCTTGCAATTCTAAATGAAACTCTTTCTGCTATGGATGAAATAAGCAAAATTGAAGATTACAACAAAGCGCTTATTGCTCTAGACGATAGGGAGGAAGCATATAGAGATGTTGAGACAATGATTTTTAGATCAAAGAAAAGTCTTACTGAGTATCAGGACAAGATGTACAATGGATCATTTTCTGCGGATGATTTCAAGGAATTGATAAGTAAATATAGTTACAGATACTATACTGATGGTTTCTTTGATGAATTAGAGAAGCTCATTCTACAGAAAATTGATCTTATGTCTAATATGGAAGAACTTGAAGAGTTAGAGTATGACTTATTTGATTTTTGCGTAAAATATAAGCTTTCTTACCCTGATGAGGATATAAACCAAAATAGGATAGAAATAAAACCTAACAGAAAAAATACATATTTCCAGGAAAGCATATTGGGTAAAAAAGCAGAACAAGAGCAATTACGTAGGGAAGATAAAGATAACAAGATACGAATTATTAAAGAGCGAATTGATCAAGTTGTCATAAATCACGACAACTTTGGGGTATATTTCGCTGGTGAAAAAGAATTTAATGTATATTTTGATAATATTAAGCTGGAGGGAAATGTAATTGGAACAAAGAGCGGAGCTTTAGTAGTATTTGATGATAAATCAATGAAAGATGATGACTTAATTTTGATGGCAGATGGATTTGTATTAGTCAGACATAATAAGATAAAAGAGAAGAATAGTTATTCTACCGCAAAGTATGCTGCAGTTGGAAAAGGAAAAATCAAGTATGGAGACCTTATGAGTAGCTATTCTAATCCAAATTTAGATATTATGCAGCTTTCTGATCTATTTACGAGCCTAGCATGATAAGGAGAAAATGAGTATGGGCAATAAAAAATATAAACTAAAGGCAGATTTAACCCCTGAAGAAAAAACAAAATGTCATGCTATTATTCATGGGGCATCTGTTGCAAGCGGAGGCGTAGGAGCAGGCCTAGCCCAGATTCCACTTGCTGATAATGCAGTAATAACCCCTATTCAGATTGGAATGATTGTTGCCTTGGGAAAGGTGTTTGAACAAGAAATTACAAAGTCTGCTGCACAGGCAATTTTAAGCGGTTTGGCGGCTAATGCAGTAGGGCGAGGAGCTGCGCAAGTGCTTGTTGGCTGGATGCCTGGTATTGGAAATGCAATTAACTCTGCAACAGCAGCTGCATTGACTGAAACCATTGGATGGATGGCTGTTGACAGATTTGCTAAGGATGCTCATGAAAAAACAACAAGTAATTCTGCTGGAGAATCTGATACAGAATCCAGTAATTTGGATTTTGAAGCAGACCAGCCATATGAAAAGACAGAAGAACAGGTTGTTGAACGTAATTCACCAAGAATAGATTTAACAATCAGAGCCAATGAGTTTTTGAATGGCTATAAAAATATAATCAGCAACGAAGAAGACTATCGTAATCTATGTGAGGACTTTAGGAGTTTTCTATATGATAACGAATTAGATGAAGATGATGAATTATTTAATCTTTACGATAAAATAAGAGATTTAAACTAATGAATATCTATTAAAGCACGAGTAATAGTTTAAAACCTACCGTCATAAGGAGACCAGTTATGGACTTTTTGAAAGGTATAAAGAACTCCATTACAGATTATGCAGAAACCAAAAAAATGGAGAAAGAGTTTGATAAAATATCAGATCTATCGGATAAAGTATGGGAAATTGAAGCAGGTATGTCTGATAATCCCGACTTCAAAATAGATTATGATAATATGTCTAAGAAGGAATTTGACAGAAAGCTGGATTACTATGCAGACAGAGTCAAAAAATATATGGAAGGACAAATAGATCCACACAAAGACAACAAGCGCTTTAACGATGATTTCACTTTGTTTCAGCATCTTGCTTCCAAGTCTGATAAATACGAACTTTTGTTGTTAGATTCATTTAATTATTTTGAGAAAGCAAATGAAGAATATAGCGATATTAGTAAAGCCAAGGAGGAAGTCTATATATCAGAAGCCAGAGATATTATTGAAGGTAAAACTGATCCCACACAAAAAATAGACCGAATTAGATATTTACTAGAGAGATTTACTAAACATGAATGGTATAACCATGAATTATACGTAAAACTATGTGATATAGAATCCGAGTTTAGAAAAAATGAACTCTTTGAAAGACTTAAAACAATTAAAGCTAAACAAAAACAGTTTGTCTCTACATCTAATAATGATAATTCTAATCTAGCTAATGAAACATTAACAATGTCAAGAAACATTGAAGAAGAAAAAGCACTAATAAAAAGAGCTGAAAACTATTTGTCAAAAACCATCAGCCCTT
>JAEEGF010794117.1_pt1 | contig 13127 bp, 8 predicted proteins | sample 9134171 | NCBI WGS metagenome assembly JAEEGF01 (sample SAMN16246542, study PRJNA631951) | gut metagenome | biome: gut microbiome; feature: rumen; material: AP-attached | host: Bos | place: Iran: Karaj | collected 2018-10
GACAACGCGTATCTCAGGCTGGTCGGCCAATGCCTGATAGGCCCAGAACTGGGTATAGGGGTTCAGCGCGCGAGAGATGACATCGATGCGCTCCAGTGTGTTCACGGCCTCACCGTTCTCGCGGCCTTGCAGGTTGACATGATAGAGACAGTCCTGACCGTTGAGCCAGTCCACCATACCGCGTTCGATGGGTTGCACCACCACTACGCTGCCATTGAAATCAGTTCTCTGGTTCATCTTCCATACTATCCAGTCTACGAAAGCACGGAGGAAATTTCCTTCACCAAACTGGATGATTTTCTCTGGCATCACGCTCTTTGGAGCGGTGCGCTTGTTCAATTCTTGCAGTCTTTTCATTTGTTTTTTATAGATTGAGTTGATGTTTTTCTGCTTGTGTTATTTCTTATGCAAAAGTAATCATTTCCTTGCCGATTTGCATGTGAAAAGGGCGTAAAACGAACGTAAAGGTTTACGTTACCAAGGCCCAAATTCTATAGACGGCAAGTCCTCTTTTCATGAAAAAGAGAAAAAAAATCATGTGGAATATAATTTTTCTCTCGCTTGTCCCACGAAATGAAACAACCTTGCGCTAACTTTGTAGCCAGTTTGATATAACTTACTAATTTCAATATCTACCACTTTATATAAATACAGGCGGGTCAATCGACCCGCCTGTATTGTTTGAAGAAGAAATATCTTATCTTGCCGACACATATTTGTGGAGTGTGGCGCGCACAGCACCTGGTCCGGCAAAGAGTTCCTTTACCATGCCTTCAATCTGTTCGCCCAAACCGGCTTCGTAGAGGTCGAGGCCGAACACATCGGCACGGCTGTAGAGGGAGCGCAGACAACTGTAGTCTTGTTCGGGCTTGCCCACTTCCAATGGAGCGACGATGGCCTGCATCTCTGCCAGCATCGGGTCGGGCGACGGTTCAAATGGCGTGCCGTCGTCTTTGATGCCTTTCAGATAACGGGCATATCCTGCCAGGGTGAGGGGGATGAGCACGAGGTTGCCCATGTCGAGACCGCGTGCAAGGTATTTCTTGATGGTCTCGCCGAAGCGGATGGGCAGTTTCTGACTCGTATCCATGGCGATGCGCTGTGGTGCGTCGGGCATGAAGGGGTTGGGCAGACGTCGGTTGATGACGGCTCCGATAAACTCGTAGGGATTGAGCACGCCGGGGTCGGTGACCACGGGCATGGCCTCCATATATCCGATTTTCTGGATGAAACTGCGCAGGTCGTCGTCGGCCATCTCGGCGGAGATGAGTGTGTAGCCTAGCATACAGCCGTAGATGGACATGGCGGTATGGAGGGGGTTCAGACAGGTGGTCACCTTCATCGTTTCCACCTTGTCCACCGTCTCGCGGGTGGTATAGAGAGCACCGCCAAGGTCGAGTGGTGGACGGCCGTTGGTGTAGTTGTCTTCGATGACAAGATACTGCACCTCTTCGGCATTCACGAATGGGGCGGTGAAGGTGTGCTTCTCGGTCTCGATATAGTTGTTGTCGTCGAAACCGTCGGCGGCGAGCATGGCCTGTACCTTCTCGTGTGGACGAGGGGTTATCTTGTCGATCATCGACCAGGGGAAGGTAATCTTCGTCTCGTCTTTCAGGTAGTCGAGGAAGGCGGGTTCCACAAGTCCGTCGGCTACCCATTTCTCTGCGTAGGCGAAGACACCTGCCTTCACCTTGTCGCCGTTGTGCGAACAGTTGTCCATGCTCTGCACGGTGAGTGGCAATTTCCCTGCCTTGAAGCGTTCAAGCAAGAGTGCTGTCACCTTGCCCATGGCGAGGACGGGGGTGAGGCCACGCTCCAGGTCAGCAGGTGCCACACTGTAGCCCTTCTCGGTGATGGTGAAGGAAATCATCTGCAGCGACGGATTTCGGAAGATTTCCACCAATCGCTGCCAGTCGGCAAACTGGTAGTCGGCTTTCAGGGCTTCGGTTACCGATGCGATGACTTTCTTCTCGATGGTGCCGGTAGACTGCAGGCTGACCAGGAGAGAGAGGTTGCCGTAGGGGGCGTAGGCCTTGTCGATGACCTCAAAGTCGAAGGTCTCTGCCACGATGACGCCACGGTCGTATTTCCCGCTGTTCAGCGCATCGTTGAGGATAGCAGCGGGGAAAGCACGGAAGATGTTTCCGCCTCCGAAATGCACCCATGTCGGTGCGTCGTGGGTCTTCTTTGCCACGGCGGCGATGTCGAACTTGGGAAGTTCATAGCCTTTGGCTTCCCATTCAGCGGCATTGTAGTTGCCGGAAAGTATATCTGTCAGTTTCATAACTAAAGTATCTTCTTAAGCCAGAATAAATTATTTCTCTTTGTATCTCTGTGTTGGATTAATTTCAATCAAAGAATCCGGGTTGTTTGTAGGCGATGCCCAGTTCGCGGTCCACGGTGGCGAGGATGCCTTGCACCTGTCCGAGGGCAAACATACGTCCGAGGAAGGAGTATCCGGCATTGTAGCCTTTGGTCTCGTCGCCGAGCATCGTCATGCCATGGTCTACACGCATCGGCAGTGCCGGGTTCTCTTTCTCGAAGATACGGGCGAGTTCCACGATGTCGGCACGGCCTCCGAGATGGCTGGCTTCGGTGAAGTCGCCATTGGGGAAGATATGGCAACTGCGCAGGTGTACGAAGTGGGTGCGTGGGGCAAACTTGCGTGCCATCTCCACCACGTTGTTGTAGGCACCAGCGGAAAGCGAACCGGCACAGAATGTCAGGCCGTTATGCGGGTTGGGCACGGCATCAAGGAACCACTGGATATCCTCTTCGGTGCGCACGATGCGGGGCAGACCCAGTATCTCGATGGGTGGGTCGTCGGGGTGTACGCACATGTTCATGCCACATTCCTCACAGGTGGGCATGATGGCCTCGAGGAAATATTTCATGTTGGCACGCAGTTGCGCCTTGTCGATGCCTTTGTAGAGGTCGAGGAAGTCGCGGAACTTCTGTATCGGCGCCTCGTCGTTCTCACTGAAGTTGCCCGACACGAAACCCTGTGTCTTGATGATGATGGTCTCTACGAGTTGATGTTCTTTCTCTGGAGTCATCGTCTTGGCCAGTTCATCGGCCTCGGCCAACACGTTGCGCCCTTCGCCCACGCCGGCGGGGAAGACAAACTTTGCCCATTCCTCGCGTGCTCCGGCACGTTTCAGGATGTAGATGTCGAAATAGGCAAATTCGGCGTAGTTGAAATAGAGGTTGCTCGAGCCGTTGGGGTTTTCATGCAGCAGGTCGGTGCGTGCCCAGTCGAGAACGGGCATGAAGTTGTAGCAGATGGTGTGGATGCCTTCGGCGGAGAGGTTGCGCAGGCTTTCCTTATACACCTCTATCTGCTCGTCGCGGTCGGGACCACCATACTTGATAGTTTCCACCACCGGCAGCGACTCCACCACGCTCCAGCGCATGCCATAACTCTCGATATACTCTTTGAGGTCCCTGATCTTCTCACGGGTCCACACTTCGCCCAATGGCACGTCGTGCAGGGCGGTAACGATGCCTTCAACACCGATTTGTTTCAGCATGGCAAGGGTAATCTTGTCATTCTTGCCAAACCATCTCCATGTTCTTTCCATAATTATATATAATAATGTGTTGTTTTCATATCATCCGACAGCGGTAGTTTGCTATGCAATGGCAAAGTTACTCTAAAAGGGAGGAATTTCAAAGCAAATCCTAAGAATTATTTTCCATTGATATTCCATACCTTTTGGATTTTGTGAAATACAATACCCAAGCACCGCCTTCACTCTATTTTGCGAAGGGAATAGAAAGGAAGAGGGAAAGGACGAATGTTTTTCCATAAGGAGAAAAAACACCGCTTACCTGTCAATTTGTCTAGTAGGCGCAGCAATAAACCTCAAACCTCAAATCTCAAATGTCGTGCAAGCCGAAGGCAGACGAAAGCAGACGAAAGTATGCTTTCAGTATGCTGAGGCGCCGCCGACATTCAAGCGAAGCTTAAACCTCAAATCTCAAACCTCAAACCTAAAACCTAAAAAATCCCTGACCAATTTCTCGGCCAGGGATTTTGAATATTTCGGGAGGAAATGATTACTCACCTTTCTCCATCTTGGCTTTCAGAGCAGCCAGGGCATCAATGTCACCAAGGGTGGTGCCACCAGTCTGGTTGTTGATAACCGGAGTCTCTTCCTTCTTGGGAGCAGTGTGCTTGCGGGCAACCTTCTTCTCCTCCTTGCCTTCCTCGAAAGTACGGCTGTGAGAGAGGATGATGCGCTTGGTCTCCTTCACAAACTCAATCACCTTGAATGGCAGTTCCTCACCCTGCTGGGCTTTGGTGCCATCCTCTTTCTCCAGGTGCTTCGGAGTGGCGAAGCCTTCGCCGCCCTCGTTGAGTGCGATAACGGCACCCTTGTCCATGAGTTCGGTAATCTTACCGGTGTGGATAGAACCAGGAGTGTAGAGGGTCTCATAGGTATCCCAAGGATTGTCTTCGAGTTGCTTGTGGCCAAGGCTCAGACGACGGTTCTCCTTGTCGATTTCGAGCACTACGACGTCGATGTCGGCACCTACCTGGGTAAACTCTGACGGATGCTTCACCTTCTTGGTCCATGACAGGTCGCTGATGTGGATCAGACCGTCGACACCTTCCTCAAGTTCCACGAAGATACCGAAGTTGGTGAAGTTGCGCACCTTAGCGGTGTGCTTCGAGCCGAGAGGATATTTCACCTCGATGGCCTCCCATGGGTCTTCCTTCAACTGCTTGATGCCGAGAGACATCTTGCGCTCGTTGCGGTCGAGGGTAAGGATAACGGCCTCTACCTCGTCGCCCACGTGCATGAACTCCTGAGCGGAACGCAGGTGCTGGCTCCAACTCATCTCTGATACGTGAATCAGACCTTCCACACCCGGAGCAATCTCTACGAATGCACCGTAGTCGGCGATAACAACTACCTTGCCCTTCACGTGGTCGCCCACCTTCAGGTTCTCGTCGAGAGCATCCCATGGATGCGGAGTGAGTTGCTTCAGACCGAGGGCAATGCGCTTCTTCTCGTCATCGAAGTCGAGAATAACGACGTTGATCTTCTGGTCGAGAGCAACAACCTCTTTCGGATCGCTTACGCGGCCCCAAGACAGGTCGGTGATGTGGATGAGTCCGTCTACACCGCCAAGGTCTACGAACACACCGTAGGAAGTGATGTTCTTCACGGTGCCTTCGAGAATCTGACCCTTCTCGAGTTTGCTGATAATCTCCTTCTTCTGTGCCTCGAGTTCTGCCTCGATGAGTGCCTTGTGAGAAACCACCACATTGCGGAACTCCTGGTTGATCTTCACCACCTTGAACTCCATGGTCTTGCCCACGAACACGTCGTAGTCGCGGATGGGGTGAACATCGATCTGGCTGCCGGGGAGGAATGCCTCGATGCCGAACACGTCGACAATCATACCACCCTTCGTGCGGCACTTGATGAAGCCCTGGATAACCTCCTCGTTGTCAAGAGCAGCGTTGATACGCTCCCAACTCTTGCTCAGGCGGGCCTTCTTGTGCGAAAGAATCAACTGACCTTTCTTGTCTTCCTGATTTTCTACGTAAACTTCTACGATGTCGCCAACCTTCAGGTCGGGGTTGTAGCGAAATTCGCTGGCGGGGATAATACCGTCGCTCTTGTAACCAATGTTGACAACGACTTCTTTCTTGTCAAAAGAGATTACTTTACCGTCAACAACTTGATGCTCGCTCACTTTGTTGAGGGTTTCGTCATAGGCCTTCTCGAGGTCTGATTTGCTTGCGCTGTTCATACTGCCGTTCTCGAACTCTTCCCAGTTGAAGTCCTCGAGGGGCTGAACGTTTTTAAAGTTTGACATAAAATGAATTAATAAAAAATGAATGATTTAATAAAGTTAGACTTTATGTTGATTGAAAATCGGGTGCAAAGGTACTGCTTTTTCGGCAAATAACACTAATCTTGTACCTTATATTATTTGGTTACGGCAAGTAAAACCATCTTATTTAATGATTATTAACTATTTGGCTTCGCCCATTGCGTGGGGATATGACAGAAAGTGTACGAAAAACACTGATTGGCACATTTTTTGCACCAACTAAAGTAAAAAAAGGAGGTGCAATTATGGCATTCATTGATTATTACAAAATTCTGGGTGTTGACAAGAACATCCCGCAGGCCGATGTGAAGAAGGCGTACCATAAACGGGCGCAGCAGTTCCATCCCGACCTGCACCCCGACGACCCCAAGGCGAAGGCAAAGTTTCAGGCGTTGCAAGAGGCCTACGAGGTCATCGGTGACCCGGAGAAACGCAAGAAATACGACCAGTATGGAGAACAGTGGCGACAGGCCGAAGCATTTGAGAAAGCCGGCGGTGCTGGTGGCGGACAATATTGGCAGTCGAGTGGGGGAGGCTCACCCTTCGACGGCTTCGACTTCAGCATGTTCACCAATGGCGGTGGAAGTGGCGGTTTCAGCAGTTTCTTCGAGCAGATTTTCGGAAGGAAGGCATCTCGCTCGGGTGGCTCTGGCCGTCGGTCTGGCTCTGGGGAGATGAACGCCAATGTCAACATCGACCTTTATACGGCCTTACTTGGCGGCGAGGTGATTCTCTCGTTGAGCAACGGGTCGAAAGTGAAGTTGAAGGTTAAGCCCGAGACACAACCTGGCACGAAGGTTCGCCTGAAAGGCAAGGGCTTCGACCGTGGCGACGGCACCTTTGGCGACCTCATCATCACCTATCAGGTGAAACTGCCCACCAACCTCACCGAGCGTCAGCGCCAACTCATCAGGGAGTTGCAAATGTCGAAATAAAGATAAAGTGAACTAGGTATTTAGTAGCAAAAGTGGGTGTGTCACAAATTGACACACCCACTTTGCTATATAGTCCACTTAGTTCTTTTCCGCTACCATTTGTTGAGGTTGAGATTTCTTTCTACCATATCTTCAATATCGTCGGGCAGATTGCAGAAGAAGTCGATACCGGTACGCTCCTCCAACTCATCTATAGTGATGGCATAGTCTTTGAAGTTGGCACCCTTGATAGATTTGTTCTCATGCACTGTCCACAAAGCCATGGCTTCATAGGTGTTGGTACTCTTGTCGTATTGGAGCAGGGCCATGTAAAAGTATTTGGGTACGGGCAGGACGCCATTGCATTTCTCAGAATATACTTGGTCGCTGCGGATAGTGGCGGCCTTCACCACATAGAGCGTGTCGCAGATGTCGGCCCAAGCACGTACTTTATCCTCAAAATTCGCCCATAACACACCATTGTGGTTCTGCCATTGTGGCTGCATGTTGCTTAAGAAGAATGTCTGTTTGTTTTGCTCCACCGAACATTGGCGGTCGCTCGACGGACAAAGATGTCCACGAGAGAAACCACTGCCTTTGTAGTCGGCCAAGGTCGAACGGTATTGCGCAGGAATCTCCGGGTCTTCTCTGAAAGAATCGTTGCGGCCTGCATTACCATTTTTATTCCCTTCATGCAATTGGTAACATGTCCAGCGGTTGGCTTTGTCGGCATAACTCCACTCCAGACTGAACGTGATGCCATAGTCTGCGGTCGACTTAATGACCAACTGGTTCATCGTGGAGTCGGCAGCCAGATGCGGATACTCCAACAGTTTCGCGCGGTAGAGGTTGCGGTTTCTGTTGGTGTCGGTCACCACTTCGCCGCCTTGCTGATATTGTGCGACAACTACCTTTGAGGCCAGGTAGTCTTTCGACTTCCCGTTCTTCAGATACACTTTCACACCGTATTTCAGGCTGTAGATAATCTGCACACGGTCGAACTGGTCGGAGGTGTAGCGCACCTCGGTGCCGTTCTGCAGCGTGATGATAACGGTGTCTACTTTCTCTTCGGCCATGGCTGCCATAGACGACAGCATCAATGCCAACAGTATGATGAATTTTTTCATGTCTTTTCTCCTCTGTTGATTATTGCTGTTCATGACCGCTTATTTTACGATAATCTTATTGCCGTTGCGCAAATAGACTCCCTTCGGCAGGTCGCGTGTCTGGGTGCCCACAAACTGGCCACTCACGTTGTATACGCGGCCGTCGCCATCGTTGCCGTCGAGCGTTGCTGTCGTAATTCCCGTAGAGATACCGTCCACGCAGATGTTCGCGCTGCTGTCGCTGCTCGTTCTGAAGTAGGCGCGGAAGGCTTTCAGATCATTCGTCACATTAGGATAGTAGAGCGTATTGCCCGTGCCGAGGAACAGCACACTGGTGTCGCCGGCATAGAGGGTGGTGGGGTCGTAGATACCGATGAATTCCCAAACGCCTTGGCTCACCGGTGTCAGTTGATTGTCGATGGTAGTGCCTTGGATGGTGATGGCATCGACATCCTCCTCTGGAAATACGAGATATGGAACGCCGGCCTCAAGAGAACTTACCGAGGTAAACTCCAGCGTGTTGGTGGTGGCATCGAATCCCGTGAGAGCCGCTAACTTCGCAGCCGACACGATGTCGGAGAATTCGTCAATCTCAAAAGGCAGGCAGAGTGTGTTCCATGTGCCGGTGACCATCTCCCGCGACACCGTCACGTTCACGTTCCTGCCGTTATAGGCACCGATAGTGGTGGAGTTGGTGCTGAGCGACTCGTCGAGCGCCAGTTCGGGCACCACTTCATGCAGTGAGGTGTAATAGAGTTGTGACTCACCGCCATTTGTCGTGCCAAGGATGCCGGTGATATTGAACGAGCGGCCCTTCAGGTTATCAGGAATGTCGTTGTCGGGAATGAAACGTGTCGACAGTGACAGTTGGTCGCTGCCATGGGTGAGGTAGTACTGGCCGCCGCTGAGCGTGATGCCCACCTCTTCCACCTCCACCAGGTCGGCCCGGTAGGTGTCGTCGGCAAGGTCGCCAAGATTCTCGATGGGTCTTGCTGAAGCATCCTGCCAATTGTCGAGGCAGAGGATGGAGTCGGCGATGCTTGCCGATACATGATGAAACTCGGGCATGCCGTCCACTACCTTGTCTTCTCCCAGCACGCTGCCGATGAGTGCACCATTGGTATTGGTGTGCCAACCGGCATCATCGGGCAAGAAGTCGTAGAAACGAATGGCAGTAGAGTTGTCGCGCACGTAAGCCTCCGTGGCATTGGCATCATACACATACTCGATGAGCCCGGGGTTGTCGCGCCCCAGGGTGAGCCACGCCTTCGTGCCTGGTTCGAGTGCTTTCAGTGCACTGAGAGATGTTACCTCTGGCACAGTCGGTTGAACGCCACCGCCGCTGAGTGTCACCTCTATCTTGGTAAAGCGCAACTGGTCTTTGCCTGTAGTGTTATTGGTGATGGTAAACGAGGACAAGTTACCCTCCCATGTGGCCTGGGTGCCTGAGATAGACAGGTCAACACCATAGTTGATACTGGATTTCGGGGCATTGCCAGAAACAAAAGTCATCACCACCTTGGTAAGTTTCTTGTCAGAGGCAGTGGAGGCAAACGTAAGTGTGTTGGCTTTATATACCCTCGCACTTTTGTCTCCGTCGTAGTATGCTGGGTCGGTTGCTCCTCCTGCCTTGTCGAAAGTAAGTTTCACGTCGCCCAACACTACGTCGTTCAGTTTTTGTGCATTGCTGAATCCCATGTCTGCGAATACGAACACTACATCCTCTGCTTTCGCCTGTGTAAGCACGCAGCACGAAAGCAGAAGCAATAGTATTCTCAGGTTCTTCTTCATATGTCGTAAGTTTAGGTGGTAGCGTTAAGATAGAATCAGATTATTTCAAGAGCATGCGAGGATTTCTGTCGTCGCATCAGTCATCACTCATAGCGCTGGATGAACTGGATGTTGTATTTCTCGTATTTGTTCAACTCGCTGGCGGGTATCTCGTCGCGGTAGCCGTCATACCACTGGAAAGTGTTGAAATGCTGGCGGAGACCGGCATCCTTGAATCTGCGGTAGTGGCGGGCGTAGATGGCATTGCGCAGGATACGCAACTGTGCACTGCTGCAGTTGCGGATATCAGCATCGGTGACATAGCGCTGGGCGAGCCAGTCGTATATCGTGCCTGTGGCCACTGCTGCCCTGCGGGAAGTGGCAGCGGGTGCGGTGGCTGCGCCATCGGGAATCACCTTGCTTGAGTGCATGTAACCGAAGAACTGGCCTGCGGTATTGTACACATTTTTCCAGTTGGCATTGTAGTTGGTGTAGTAAATCGGACTTCCGTCTTTCACCTTCGTCACGATGGCATAGTTGGTGCCCGGTCCCTGGCGCACGTTGGTATAGCCGCCCTCACGGATGACGTGGGCTGGCAACAACCCGGCAACGGGAGGTGCCACAGTGGTAGTGGCGGGTGGGGGAGCGGTCTGTGTGACGGCTGGCTGTGCGGGAGCCGGCTGGGCGACTTGGGCGGTCTGCTTGTCGGCAGCAGGTTCCGGCGCGGCTTCTGCTTCTGCAGGCTGGAATCTCTCGATAGCCTCCAGAATGCCGGAAGCCTTGCGGCGGTGACGCTCAGCATATACCTTTATGCGTGATACGGCAGAGCCAACGATGGTTTGCTCGTCGCTGGTCATGGGATTGGGGAGGTTGCCCAAAGCATTTTCCAACTCGTCGGCAGCATCGTCCCAATCTTCCTTGCTCCATTCATCACCATCACTTGAGACATCATTGCTCAATGTCTCGATCATCTCGATAGGGTCGGTCGACTTGCTTGCCTTTTTGGCCAGTTCCTTGCATGAAACCATGAAGAATGCGGCAAAAAGCATCAGGTAAACTACAGTTTTTGCTTTCATACTATTTTTGTTAGCGGCACTATAATTAGACTTTTCAGTTAATAATGGTATGAAGGCCGATGTAGAACCAAGAACAAGACGTGTTGGCCACAGTGCCGCTGATGGATGGCCGTAGATGGCGTTATTCGATGGTATCTTGCCTTCAAGTTACAAAAATAGCAATTATCAACTGAATTATCAAATAATTCAGCCGTCTTTTTCGTGATTGATTACATTTTTATTGGTTTGGGCGACTTTAGGGCCCTGAGGCAGATTTACTCTTCTATTTCTGACAGGCCTTTGAGGATGCCCCTGAAGATGGTGGAATAGGCTTCCCGCCTGGCATAGCGCCGGTAGCGGAGTGAATGGCGGATGGAACGGAGGGCTTGTTGGGGACTTCCCACGATGAAACCACTCTTGTTCTGATGAAACTCCCATTTCTGTCCATCACGTGTCACGTTAGTGCGGATGGCACCGTCGAGCACCTCTTTCGCCCTGTGGTCGTCGCGTGCCACGAAGGGCAATTCCTCGGCACTGAAGCCGAATGCCTCGATGAGGAGATTGCCTTGCATTTGCGCCATCTTCGTCATCTTGGTTTGTTGCAGCCATCTCTCCAACTTCACGAAGTCTATCCTGTTGCCGTCTTGTCGCAGGTATCTGCCAAGGTCAATGATACCTCGCAGGAAACTGCGGCCAGAAAGGATATGGTTCACGTTTTCGAAGAGGATGGCAGCCAGTTGCAAGGTCTCGAAAGACCGCTCTGTGTCTTTCTGCTCCTGACCTACGATTTCGCGGAGTTTGCTTTCCAGTGCGGTGCTATGCAGATGCACTTTGTCGATGTCGTAGAGTTCGGGAATGGTATGGGTTGGCGTCTCTTGCAGCAAAGTCCTGATCTTTCCGAGGTGACTCTCCGAGAGGTTGAGGTTGTCGTCGTAATAATAGTGTTCCAGACCCTGCGCGAAAATGTTCACCACATCATGGATGTGGGCGAGTTCGATGAGTTTGTTCCATTTGAAGTCCGACAACATGCCTATGGGCTTGCTGTCATCAAAGGCACCACTACGCAAGATAGTGATGAAATTGGTTTTCTCAATGTCGTAGACTGTCATTGGGCGTAAAATAAAGATGTCGTGTGGGCTCGCTGCCCATCATTTTTTATGAGTATTTCTTCGGATATCTCAGTACGATAGACATCAGGGCGATGATGCCCAGTGTCATGGGGTAATATAGATAGGGGATGATTTCTATGGGATTCACCATAGCCAGTCCGGCTGCCATCAGCACCTGAGCGCCATAGGGCAGCAGACCTTGCATGCAGCACGAGAAGGTGTCGAGGATGCTGGCGCACTTACGGTTGTCGAGTCCGAAGCGGTCGCCGATGTCCTTCGATATCTCTCCTACGGTGAGTATTGCCACAGTGTTGTTGGCCGTACAGGCATTTACCAGGCTCACCAGTGCGGCTATCGACAGTTCTGCTCCACGCTTGCCGCTGACATGTCGTGTAAGTTGGCTAATGATATAGTCGATACCCCCGTTGATGCGGATGATTTCGAGCAGTCCACCCGCCATCATCGTGATGATGATCAGTTCGCCCATGCCCGTGATGCCTTTGCCCATGGAGCCAAACCAGCCGAAGATGTCGTAGGCACCGGTGCACATGCCGATAATGCCCGTCATCAGCAGGCCCAAGGTCAATACTGCCATCACGTTCATGCCAAAGGCAGCGGAGACAAGCACCACGAGATAGGGCAGCACTTTCACATACTCCACTTCAGGCACCTCGGCGGGCGACTGGATGTTTGCCCCCATGAAAATATATACCATGAGAATGAGTATGGCAGCGGGTAGGGTGAGGTAGAGGTTGACGCGGAACTTGTCGCTCATGCGACAGTGCTGGGTCTGTGTCGCCACGATAGTGGTATCGGAGATGAACGACAGGTTGTCGCCGAAGAAAGCACCACCCACCACCACTGCGGTGAGCAGAGCGGTGTTCGCTCCTGTCGACGAGGCCAGTCCGGCGGCTATCGGTGTGAGTGCCACGATAGTGCCCACACTGGTTCCAATGGAGATGGAGATGAAGCAAGCCGCGATGAACAGGCCCGCCAGAATCATGTTTCCGGGAAGGAGCGAAAGGGTGAGGTTTACCGTTGAGTCGATGCTCCCCATCTCTTTTGCCGAGGCAGCAAAGGCTCCTGCCATGACGAATATCCACAGCATCAGGATGAGGTTGCTCGTACTCGCCCCACGGGTGAAATGCTGTATGCGTCCCACCAGCGTGGAACCTTCGGAAATGGCGATGGCATAGATGCTTGCAATGAGGAACGCCACTGTCAGGGGGATTTTATAGAAATCTCCTGCAATCAACGAGCCTATTAGGTATACGAGGATGAAAACGAACAGTGGGCTCAGTGCAAATAATCCTTTCTTGTTGC
>JAEEGF011042799.1_pt1 | contig 13126 bp, 12 predicted proteins | sample 9134171 | NCBI WGS metagenome assembly JAEEGF01 (sample SAMN16246542, study PRJNA631951) | gut metagenome | biome: gut microbiome; feature: rumen; material: AP-attached | host: Bos | place: Iran: Karaj | collected 2018-10
GGGCATAGCGCAGTTGGTCAGCGCGCAGCGTTCGGGACGCTGAGGCCGGTGGTTCGAATCCACTTGCCCCGACCATTCTTTTTTCAAACCAAATTTTTCCTGACTTTCAATAGCTCATTCAGTATGAATATAAGAATGCGGGAATGCTTCTGACTTTTGCCGCTTATATTCCGATAATAATCATTTCTCTGCGAATAAACAGAAAAACTGAAGCAAAAACAGAAGAATAGATCCGATTACTATTTCTGATCGGACATCAGATCACGCCACATGGTGAAACGATACGAATCTTCAATGTCAAAAACACATCCGCCTGACAGAACAAGTTTGCTGCCGGCAGCTTTCCTTGCATTTTGAAGTCTGGAAACCAGAGTTTTTTGGATCTTTTTTTCGTCATTTCCCTTGAGATCCACTCTCTCGTCGATGCCGCCGACCAATACTTTGTCCGTGTATCTTCTTACTTCTTCCATTGAAGGATTGTCAGGACTGAGGCTTGCCCAGTTCAGTGCCTGAACAGGATAATCCTTCACCCAATCGACCTTCACATCTTTCGTTCCGCATACATGAAGGACATTGAAATATGTTTTATCTTTTACGGAATCCAATTCCTCTCTGATAAATCTTCCTTCGTAGCACTCGAAGGCCTCTCTGCTGCTCCAGGCTCCATCGGTATGTTCGCTGGCATAGAAAAAGCCTGCCACACCTGCATCAGCAAGTCTGTTCATAAATGCCTTATTGACGTCTGATGCCTTTTCCAGCATGGGATACAGTACTTCTTTGTTTTCGCTGAGATATCTCTCAACAAGGGCTGTGGAATTTCCGTATTTCTTTATATCGGCCTGAAGCTCATCAGAAGTTATGGCAAGATACTGAATATAAAGAATGGGGGAAAAAATAGTCGGAAGAACAGGAACCGTTCCATTAAAATGCTCCTCGACTTTTCTGATGGCTTTTTCTTCTCTCAAAAAAGCTCCTTTGCCGGCTTCGGAAAAGGGAATATTCAGAAAATCCGCGGGCTTCCGGATCGGAAGGGCATTGTTATCCCTGGTCACCGGCTGATCATATCGCAGAGGTTTGATCTTCTTAAGTCCCATATCCTCGATCATGTAATAGGGATTGGGCATGGCTTTGATGAAATCAAAACGATACAGCTCCTCTGCATCGATCGTTGCTCTTGCAAATGAGTCTGCTTCGCCATCATCAAAATTCATGATATGGCCCCAGGCAGAAAATGCAGGTCTGTCCGGTTCCTTTCCTTCGATAATGCATTTAATTCGTTCGCTTGGATTCATCTCATGCCCTTTCTGCAGACGATTTTTTGACAGCAGTTCTCTTCTATTCCTTATCTTTCAGATGATAGAACTTCAGGAACTGTTTGGTTTTCTCTTCCTTCGGATGGTTGAAGAATTCATCAGGAGAACCCTGTTCAACGATAACTCCGGCATCCATATATACGATCCTGTCCGAGATAGTATGCGCAAACTGCATCTCATGAGTAACGATAAGCATTGTTCTCTGATGTGTCTGCGCCAGATCACGGATAAGGTTCAGAACTTCTCCCACCAGCGACGGATCAAGAGCAGATGTCGGCTCATCAAACAGCATTACATTGGCACCGATTGCAATCGCCCTTGCGATTGCAACACGCTGCTGCTGACCGCCGGATAAGGTGGATGGTTTGGCATTGATCTTATCGGAAAGACCTATCTTGTGAAGTATTTCTTCTGCGGCAGCTCTTGCCTCTTCCTTGCTCTTTTTCTGAACCACGACAGGGCTAAGCATAATGTTTTCAAGCACTGTTTTATTACTGATAAGGTTGAAGTTCTGGAAGATCATGGAGCTTTGTTTTCGAAGGGTATAGACATCCTTTCTGGAATGATGCTCAGCATCGATCCTGAAACCGTCAACGTCTATAATTCCTTTTTCAGGACGCTCAAGATAATTGATACATCTGAGGAGTGTTGATTTACCGGTCCCGGAAGGTCCTACGATGGAGACGACTTCTCCGTTCTGGACATCAAGATCCACGCCTTTTAGTACTTCAAGTTCACCGAATTTTTTGTGAAGATTTTCAATGTGTATCATTTCGCACCCCTATACCTGCTTAACATGTCTTTTTTCGACATACTTCAAAATCATTGAAAGGATCTTGCAGATAATAAAATACAGGATGAAAGCATCAAGATACATTTCAAAGAATCTTCCGCTTGATGTACCAAGCAGTGCGGATTCAGCCATGATTTCCCTGACACCGAGAGAAAAAGCAAGAGAAGAATTCTTGATCAGAGCAATAAATTCATTTCCCAAAACAGGGAAGGCGACCTTTACGGCCTGAGGAAGAATGACATGTCGCATGACCTGGAGGTCCGTCATACCGATAGACAAGCCGCTTTCGATCTGTCCTATAGGAACAGACTCAAGTGCGCTTCGCATATCTTCCGTCATATAGGCTGCCGTATTGAGCGTAAGGCCGATGATTGCAGCCTGAAAACCGGTCATTTCCCTGAATCCCGGGATTATCTGCGGAAGACCGAAGTAAATAAAGAACAGCTGAACAAGCAGAGGCGTACCCCTGAAAACATCAATATAGATATTAACGATCGTTTCAGCGACTTTTACATGATAATAACGGACAAGTGTGATCGCAAAAGCCAGAACAAGCGTGATAGCCATTGTGAGCAAGGCCATTCGCATAGTCGTACCGGCATATTGAACGACATTTAAAAAGTGCTTGACCGCATACGAGAAATCAAACCCCATGGTCATTCCCCCTTTATGTCTGGTTAAAATGTCGGCCCATCGGGTTCGATGGGCCGAATAAGAAATTTACCAGTTACTGACTGCTTATTAGAACCCGATATCTTTGATGGTGGCTACGTATGAAGTGTCCATTCCGAACCACTTTTCGCTGAGAGCCTTGAGTGTTCCGTCCTGATACATATCCTTCAGGGCTTTTTCAAAGATATCCTTGATGAATGCAGCTCGCTTGTTATTCTTAACGAATGCATAGCCGGTATAAGTTGTCTTGTAGGAATCAACTGCTGCAAGTTCAAGACCGAGGTTGGATGCTTTGCTGAGTGAGAGACCTACGATAGGGCTCATGTAGGAAGCATCGATTCGTCCGATCGATACATCATAAGCATTGGTTGATGAATCGTAAGGAACGATTTCAAAACTGATATTGTATTTGGTCTTGATCTCTTCAAGTTCGTTATAAGCTGTTGAACCGCTGGCCACACCGATCTTCTTTCCTGCAAGATCCTCAAATTTGGAAATGGAATTGGCTTTGCCGCCCTGTACAAGGAATCTGTTGCCGCCCTTTGTATATGTTCCGGCAAAATCGTACTTTGCAACTCTGTCAGCATTGATTGAAAGGTTTTCTGCAACAGTGTCGATTCTGCCTGAATCGAGCTGGCCGAACATACTGTTCCATGCAGTAATGGCACATTCAATAGTGATTCCGCCACGCTTGCCGATCTCATTCATGACATCGACTTCAAAACCTTCGACCTGATCATTTTCATTGAGTGAGCAGTATGGAGGATAGGCACCATCGATGCCTGCATATACGATGCCAAGATTTTCCTTGGTGATTTCTTCATCTTTCTTGGTGGTTTCTTTGCCTGAGCAGGCTGCCAGAATAGCAGAAGATGCAATCGTTGCGCCTCCTACTGCCAGACCGGTTAATTTGAGAAAGTCTCTTCGGGAAATAGTATTTTCGTTGTTTTTCACTCTTAATATCTCCTGTTTAATAATTAGTTGGAAAATCCAACAGACTTAATATATCTATCAAATTTTGTAGTGTCAATTATAAAAGATTGTTATAGATTACAGCTGTCTTTAACTCCTTTTTTACTGATCTGATCATTGCCGCCTGCCATTTCAGTGAACGGACTTTGCAAATCCGTTTTCAAAACACCATCAGGCAAAGATCCTTTTTATTACCTATCACAAAAATAGGTTAATGTAATATACGCCTTATTTCCTACAATTGCAATATGTAATTAAATTATTTATCTGCTTTTTAAAATTTCCTAATTACTTGAATATAAATAAGGAAAACTTAACGGAAAACAGGGGTTATTCCGCCGCATTAAAAAACTTCTTAATTTCCTATTGACATGATAGGTAAATGCAAATATAATGCTTTTACCTACTAAGTTAATAGGAAAAGAGGAATCCAAATGCACAAAATGATTTATCTGGACAATGCGGCAACTACCAGAGTAAAGCCAGAAGTGTTTGATGCAATGCGTCCATACCTGGAAGAACAATATGGAAACCCCGCCACGTCTTATACTTTTGGTGGCAATATCAATAATGACGTCGAGACAGCAAGACAGACGATCGCCGAATTCATCGGTGCTGAATCAAAAGAGATCTACTTTACAAGCGGCGGCAGTGAGTCAGACAACTGGGCTCTGAAGGGGGCTGCATCCGCACTGAAGGCCAAGGGTCACCACATCATCACAAGCAAGATCGAACATCATGCCGTACTCCACACCTGTCAGTATCTTGAAAAGAACGGTTATGAAGTCACATATGTTAACGTGGATGACAATGGCGTTGTGGATCTCCAGCAGCTGGAGGCATCTATCCGACCCGATACGATCCTGATCTCCATTATGTTTGCCAACAATGAGATCGGCACCATCCAGCCCGTTAAAGAGATCGCAGATATCGCACATAAACACGGAGTTCTGTTCCACACTGATGCTGTTCAGGCATATGGACACGTGGAAATTAATGTTAAAGATATGGGCATCGACATGATGAGCGTCAGCGGACATAAGATCAACGCCCCGAAGGGAATCGGATTCCTTTATATCCGCTCCGGCGTCTATATCGATACTCTGATCCATGGCGGCGCACAGGAACGCGGAAAACGGGCAGGTACGACCAACGTTCCCGGTGTTATCGGATTAGCCAAAGCAACAGAACTGGCAAAAACAACTCTTTCGGCACGAAGAGATTATGAGACCGGACTTCGTGATCATCTGATCTCCCGCATAGAGACAGAGATCCCTTACAGCAGACTCAACGGTCACCGTACACAGAGACTTTCCAATAATACAAATTTCTGTTTCCGCTTTATCGAGGGAGAATCTCTGCTTATCCTGCTGGACAGGGCAGGCATTTGCGGTTCATCCGGCTCGGCATGTTCATCCGGCTCTCTGGATCCGTCACACGTTTTGCTGGCGATCGGACTGCCGCACGAGATCGCTCACGGATCGCTCCGACTTACAGTGTCGGAAGATACCACACTTGAAGAGATCGACTACGCCGTAGACCAATTAAAAGAAATCGTTGAGCGACTGCGAAGCATGTCGCCTTTATATGAAGACTTTGTCAAAAAACAGGAGGCAAAATAATGAGTCAGGTAACAGAATATTCAGATAAAGTTATGGATCACTTCATGCACCCCAGGAATGTGGGTGAGATGGAAAACCCCAGCGGAGTCGGAACAGTCGGCAACGCAAAATGCGGGGATATAATGCGCATGTATCTGGACATTGACGATCAGGGCATCGTACGGGATGCAAAATTCAAGACCTTCGGCTGCGGTGCAGCAGTGGCTACCAGCAGTATGGCAACAGAACTGGTGCGCGGCAAGACCATTCAGGAAGCAATGGCCGTCACCAACAAAGCAGTAATGGAAGCATTAGACGGTCTTCCCAAGGTCAAAATTCACTGCTCTCTCCTGGCTGAACAGGCCATCCATGCCGCTCTTTGGGATTATGCCGAGAAGCATGGAATAAAAATTGATGGTTTGAAACCACCGGTCAATGATATTGATGAAACTGATGAATTCTGCAAAATGACAGACGCATAACTCCGGATTTTCGCTCCGTACGAACTCAGCAGATATCAGACAAAAATCGAAATATCAAATTAAAAACAGGAATAATCGTCATGAGCGACGGCGCAGGGTGCACTGCCGCTCTTTGCGTACCAGATAATCGTTACTGAATAAAAAATAATTACAAAACATAATTAAGGAGAATAATTAAAAAAATGACTAAGAAATACAAATTCGAAACTCTTCAGCTTCACGTCGGACAGGAGAATGCCGATCCTGCCACAGACGCACGGGCTGTACCTATTTACGCTACCACATCATACGTGTTCCACAATTCCGAGCATGCCGCTGCAAGATTTGGCCTTGCCGATGCCGGAAACATCTACGGCAGACTGACTAACTCTACACAGGACGTGCTTGAAAAGCGTGTTGCAGCACTGGAAGGCGGAGTTGCAGCTCTGGCACTTGCTTCAGGCGCCGCTGCCATAACCTACACGATCGAAGCTCTTGCATCCAAGGGAGAGCATATCGTGGCACAGAAGAGCATCTACGGCGGATCATATAACCTGCTGGCTCACACTCTTCCTCTTCATGGTGTTGATACCACTTTTGTGAATGTACACGATCTGGCTGAAGTTGAAGCAGCAATTCAACCCAATACCAAAGCTGTATATATTGAAACTCTGGGTAATCCCAATTCTGACATTCCCGACATCGACGCACTGGCAAAGCTTGCCCACAGCCACGGTCTTCCCCTGGTGATCGACAACACCTTTGGAACTCCATATCTGATCAGACCTATCGAGCACGGAGCCGATATCGTTGTCCACTCAGCCACCAAATTCCTGGGCGGCCACGGCACCACTCTGGGCGGTGTGATCGTTGATTCAGGAAAATTCGACTGGGCAAAATCCGGACGCTATCCCAACATTTCCGAACCTAATCCAAGCTATCACGGCGTGAAATTCACCGATGCCGCAGGACCGGCTGCCTTTGTTACCTATATCCGCGCGATCCTGCTCAGAGATACCGGTTCAACCATTTCTCCGTTCGCAGCATTCCTTCTCCTTCAGGGTGTGGAAACTCTTTCTCTGCGACTGGACCGTCATGTTGAAAACACAAAAAAGGTCGTGGAATTTCTGAAGAATCATCCCCAGGTGGAAAAGATCAATCATCCTTCTCTGCCTTCCCATCCCAATCATGCACTGTATGAGAAGTACTTCCCCAACGGCGGCGCTTCCATCTTTACTTTCAATATCAAGGGCGGCCAGAAAGAGGCATTCGCATTTATCGATGCACTTAAGATATTCTCTCTGCTCGCAAATGTTGCAGACGTAAAATCCCTTGTCATCCATCCGGCTACGACCACACACTCCCAGCTGTCAAAGGAAGAACTGGAAGCTGCAGACATCTATCCCAACACCATCCGATTATCCATTGGAACAGAACACATCGACGATATTCTGGATGATCTGGAAGCAGGCTTCGCTGCAGCCAAAGCATAGAGAATCCATAATCAGATACCCCCATCCGGCAACTCGTGATGCTGTATTTGTCTAGTGTACAATAGAGATATGATTGAAGAGATCGTAAAAAGAGTACAGGACTTTCTGGATGAATACAGCTTCCGGGATGCCGTTTTTGTTGTCGCAACATCCGGAGGAAGCGACTCGGTTTGCCTTCTTCATGCTCTTTCTTCGATCAGAAACAATAACGGCTTTACTCTGTATGCAGTCCACGTAAATCACATGATCAGGGGAGAAGAGGCTGACAGAGATGAGGCAAGCGTCCGTAAACTCTGCCGTAAACTTGATATCCCTTGCTTTGTAAAAAAAGCTGATGTTCCGAAATTCAGGGAAGAAAACAATATCTCATCCCTTGAGGAAGCCGCACGTATCGTCAGGTATAATTATCTTCACGATATCGCAGAAAAACATAATGCTGTTGTTCTGACAGGGCATAACAAGGATGACAACGTTGAGACAGTTCTCATGCATATCATCCGCGGGTGCGGTATCAACGGACTCACCGGTCTGAGTGCCGTGTCTGACGTCCAGACCCAAAACGGGCCGGTCAAAGTGGCCAGACCTTTGCTGACTACCGGCAAGGCCGAAACAGACGCTTATTGCAAAGAAGCCGGTCTGGAACCATGCTTTGATTCGACCAATGACTCGACTGAATATACAAGAAACAAGATCCGCAGGGAAATCATTCCTCTGCTTGAAACAATCAATCCTGATGTAAAAACGGCAGTACTGCGTCTGGCTCAGATCGCAAGAGACGAGCAGCAGTATATAAATCAGAACAGCGAGAGGATCGTTGAATATCTTGATGTTCTTGAAGACTCCATTGTCATCATGCGCAGAAACTTCGATATGCTGCATCCCTATGCAAAAAAGGAACTTGTCCGTATGGCAATAAAGGCTCTGACCGGAAACGTACAGGATATCGAGAACAAGCATATCGATGACATGATAAAACTTGCTGACGGCCCCAGCGGAAAGAAGCTTGACCTTCCCAACGGACTTGAATGGCTGGTCGAATATCAAAGGCTGGTCCTCAGAATTTCGAACAGTACAGAGGAAGAGGAAAATTATTTTGAAACTCAGCTGTTGTTCCCCGGAGAAACGTCTTTTCCCCAGGGCAGGATCCACGCTGAGATAGCTGACCTGGACAACTGCAACCTGAGCAAAGATCCGAACAAGGCATATCTGGATCTTGAACTCATTCAGGATCTGTACATCCGTCCGAGACAGGCCGGTGATGTTTTTATTCCCTTCGGCAGTTCCAGGCCCAAAAAAGTTGCCCGTTTCCTTATGGACGAACATGTTTCCAAAACAGAAAGACAGAATATCTGCGTGCTGTGCAACAATAACGACATCGTATGGCTGATCGGCAAAAGAGTTAACGATAACTATAAGATCACAAACAGCACCAAACTTGTTTTAAAACTTACTTATTTGCCACTGTAATATTTTTTCAAACCTGTTATAATTTCAGTGTAAATGGACACAGATAGTCACCGCTTAGGATCATACTAATGTACGACGTGATTGTGGTTGGCGGCGGCCCTGCGGGATCACGAGTAGCTATCAACCTTGCTGTTGACGGCTGGTCAGTTCTTGTCTTGGAGAAAAGACAAGACTTCCTTAAACACGTATGCTGTTCCGGATTGATTTCTTCAACCTGTGTGGGTGATTTCCATATTCCTTCTCTTCTTACCCGTGAAGAATACAGTGGGGCAGAAGTGATCACGTCTGATGGCACTTCACTGACATTTATGCGAGACACTCCCCAGGCATACGGAGTTAAACGAAAAGAATTTGATTCATGGTGTGCAGACGAGGTAAAACTCGTCGGTGCTGAATATCTCATGGACCATCATGTCACCAAGATCGAAAGGTCCGAAGAAGATGTGAAGGTCTACTGTATGGCTGATGATGAAGTCTATCAGGCCAAGATGGTAGTTCTTGCCACAGGTTTCGGAAGCGAACTGGTGGAACAGTGTGATATGAAGACCGGCAAGAAATGGGTCTATGGTGTTCAGGGTATCGGCAAGCACAATTCTGCAGAACACATCAAACTGTTCACTGACAGAGCCTTCTCCGATAATTCCTTTGCATGGTCCATTCCTATCAACAATGAACGATCTCTCTGCGGTCTTATGACAAAAGAAGACCCCAAGGAACACTTTGCTGCCTTTGAGAAATATCTCATTGATAACGGCATCGTTGAAGAGATCGACAAGGTTCAGATCCGCTGTATCACAACATCTCTGGCACCGAAGATCACTGCTGACCGGGCTGTCATGGTAGGCGACATTGCAGGACAGACAAAACCCATCACCGGCGGCGGTATCTATTACGGCCTGTTGTGTGCCGACCTGGCATCCGAGGCGATCATCAATGCACTGCGCGAACAGGATTTTTCGAAAAAAGCCTTCGAGTCTTATCCGAGGGAAGTCAAAAAGCTGCTCGGAAGAGAGACCCGTATCTCAGGCTGGGCAGCAGACCTTTATGCCAGAATGGGCAATAAACGCATCAATAAGATCATTAAATGGGCCGACAAGAAGGGCCTTGTCAGAAAACTGGCCGGAAATTCCAAGCTTTCCTTCGACTGGCACAGCAAAGCGATCATCAGTGTTGTAAAACATCTCTTTTAACATAAGACTATTATGTTATAATTACTCTATACACCGCACCGGTTTGCGGTGCTTTTTTTAAGGAGAATCCCAACCAATGGCCAAGAAAATTGAAAAAACACAGGCAATAACCCAGGAAGGTTATGATGAATTAGTTGCTGAACTTGAAGAAGCAAAAAAGAAACAGCAGGAGATCATCAACAAGGTTCAGATCGCAAGAGAAGACGGAGACCTCAGCGAAAATGCACCTTACCATGCTGCCAGAGAAGAGCTCAGCTATATTAACGGACACATAGATGAACTTGAAAGCATTCTGAAGACAGCAGTTATTACCGAAAACACCAGCAAGAACAACATCGGTATCGGCACAAGAGTGCGTATCACCAATAAAGAAAATGATAAAGTCATTGAAGGAACACTGGTCGGTCCCAGTGAAGCCGACTTTGCTGCCGGCAAGATCTCAGCCGATTCACCTATCGGCAAGGCAATCATGGGAAAGAAGAGCGGGGCAGTCGTAACAGTGAAGGCTCCCAAAGGTGATGCTAAATATAAGGTGGAGATCATTAAATAGTCTTTCATCTTCTGAAAAACATAAGCCCATATCGTCGTGATATGGGCTTTTTTAGTGCAGGTACTTAAAGATTAATTGTTTTCTTCATCGGAAGAAGCAGTTGGATCGGTGAATTCACCTTCCTCTGTATCATCGGTATTGCCTTCGGGATTGAAATCAGCTTCGTCCCAGGCCTTTCGTCGTTCCTTATCTGCTGCAGCTTTATCCATTCTTTCAACCCATTTGTCAGCCCAGGCTGAAACAACAGGGATCCTGAATTCTTCGTGCTTGACTGACTTGTAGATCATAACGCCCCAGAGGAAAAGTCCTCCAAGTGCGACTATGACAGCAGTGAAGGTACCGATAATAGGAATAAAGTTGAGCACTACAACGATAACAATGATCGCAAGCGTGAAGATCACTGACTGCGCAGCATTGAATCGAATGAATGAATTCTTTTTGTTGAGTCTGAGAACAACGGCTCCGGCAATGAACATACCGAGATAGCAGATGATGGATACAAGGCTCTCAATAAAGCCTGATTTTCTGCTTCCTGAACCGCTGTTTGCTTTTATTTCTTCATCAGCCATGATGTTTAAACTTCCATAAACAAATTTAATTGATGCACGTAATACTATAAGTGCGGTCATGCTCAAAGTCAATAAGCCACGCTTAAATATGTTTGACCCTGTATACCTGCTGTGTTATAGTTCTTTGCATAGTTCACGCTCAAATCATGCGTGAAAGAGGTAGTATTATGACCATAGTCGATATGCTTGTCAATAACGCAAAGAATTATCCTGATAAAATCGCATTAGTCGAACTTGCCCCGTCAAAAGGTTTCAGAAGAGAGATAACCTGGAAGGAATTCGAAAGGAATTCAGCCAAAGTCGCATCTGCTCTTATTCAGGCCGGCATCAAAAAGGATGACAAGGTCCTTCATTTTATGACCAACTCCATCACCTGGCTCGAGACCTATTTTGGTATCATCAGGACCGGAGCATGGGCTGTACCCCTGAACTACAGATTCAACAGCAAGGACTTCTTATATTGCGCACAGGTATCTGAAGCAAGAATGCTCATCATGGGCGAGGCTTTTGTTGACCGTGTTATGAGCGTCAAGGAACATCTTACCTATATGGAAAAAATGATCGTAGCTGCCGACACGGCATCTGACGGTCTTATCACCCTGGATGACTTCATCAGGGACGGCGATCCTGACGACGCAAGGATATACACCCCCAAGAGCGATGATGTCTGCGGCCTGTACTTTACTTCAGGCACTACCGGTGATCCGAAGCCTATCGTACTTCCTCATAAGAATATGGAACAGGCGGCAGTTACCGAACAGAATCATCATATGCAGAATCTTGATGACAATTTCCTGCTTATTCCTCCGCTGTATCACTGCGGTGCAAAGATGCACTGGTTCGGCAGTCTGCTTACTGCCAGCAAGGCTGTTCTTCTCAATGAAGTCAGCCCCAAGATCATTATTGAAACCGTATCACAGGAAAAATGCACCATCGTCTGGCTGCTCGTCCCATGGGCACAGGATATACTGGTCGCACTTGATAAAGGCGAACTCAATATTAAAGATTATGATCTCAAACAGTGGAGACTGATGCACATCGGTGCTCAGCCGGTTCCTCCAAGCCTGATCAAACACTGGAAGGATTATTTCCCTGATATGCTCTACGATACCAACTACGGTTTAAGTGAATGCACCGGTCCCGGATGCGTACATCTGGGAGTGGAAAACGTTCATAAGATCGGTGCTATCGGCATTCCGGGTTATGGCTGGGAATGCAAGATAGTCAATAAGGACCTTATGCCTGTCAAGCAGGGAGAAGTGGGAGAGTTGCTCGTTCGCGGCAATGGTGTAATGCGGGAGTATTACAAGAACCCCAAGAAGACCGCAGAGACTATTCTTCCCGATGGCTGGCTGAGAACAGGTGATGTTGCCAGACAGGATGAAGATGGCTTCTATTATCTGGTGGATAGGATCAAAGACCTTATTATTGTAGGGGGAGAAAACGTTTATCCTGTTGAAGTCGAGGATATGATCCGAACCAATCCCGCAGTCCTTGATGTGGCTGTTATCGGTGTTCCGGATGAACGACTCGGAGAGATCGTGGTCGCCATCATCAAAGTAAAACCCGGAATGGAACTGTCCAACGATGAGATAAGAGCCTTCTGCGATATCAGACTTCCCAGATACAAGAGACCAAGGATCTATATTTTCGGTGAAGTACTCAGAAACCCGACCGGAAAGATCGAAAAACCCAAACTGCGAGAAAAATACGCATATCTGGCAAATACGATCTGATATTCAATTGAAGGGGGTGCCACTATGGCAAAAACAAAGAGTAGTACTCATGGAAAGCAGCAGAAAAAGATAGTGACGGTTAATGGCTATACAAAAGCAGGAGGCGTAAAGGTGAGGTCGCATAGACGGTCTACTCCTAACTGAATATCGTTTACAGCACCGGGGTTAGCAAAACCTCGGTGTTTTTTATTGGTTTTTGTTACAATTACGCATTTGTTTCTGACTGGAACGGACTGATCGGATAGAAGGATGGGATATCATAGGAGTATCCGCCATATATGACTTCATCAGTATCGACCATGACCTTAT
>JAEEGF010533279.1_pt1 | contig 13124 bp, 12 predicted proteins | sample 9134171 | NCBI WGS metagenome assembly JAEEGF01 (sample SAMN16246542, study PRJNA631951) | gut metagenome | biome: gut microbiome; feature: rumen; material: AP-attached | host: Bos | place: Iran: Karaj | collected 2018-10
CACTTTGCCGTGAATGTTCAGCCTCCCAACGATTGAGTAGGGTAGCCGCTATTTATTGGCCTGAACCTTAAATCTGCCATGAATCTGGCACAAATTTGAGAAACGGAAAAAGTCCGACGCTATGACCCGTAGGTGTGGACGCTGGCGCCCTGGGCTGCGGGGAGATAATTGATGCCCCACCAACACATCTGGAGGAGTGCGAAGCTGACGATGACTATCCAAAGGGCGACGGCAGGCCTGTGGAGGGGATAACGACGGTAATGAATGTAGCAGAGGTAGGCAAGCCAGGTGGCAGCAGCCCAGGTCTCCTTGGGGTCCCACGACCAGTAGTGCCCCCAAGCCTCCTTAGCCCAGAGAGCACCAAAGAGCATGCCAAAGGTCATGAATGCCAAACCGACGTTGACAAGGTTGTCGAGGGTAGTGAACGTAACGTCGTAGGATTTCTCTCTCTTGAAGAGCATCCACACCGCCACGAGGAAAGCAGCTCCCAGCAGGGCATACGCAAACATATAGACGATGACATGGGGAGCAAACCAGGGACTCTGCAGGGCAGGCATCAGCGTCTTGTCGTGGATCTCAGGCTTGAAGAGGTTAATGCAGATAAACACGGTAGTCATGACGGTGGAGAAAGTCAGTATCCACTTGTAGCGCCAGCGACTGTAAATGAAAAGTCCGGCCATCGGCAAGAACAGCGAGTACCATAGTCGTGTCTCGCCCATCGTCCGCAGGGGGGGCCTCTCAAGCTCAATCCACATCATTAGTATATAGGCCAGGAACACACCAATGCCCACCAGCGTCAAACCAATAACAGGCTTTGCCTTACCCTTCCAGGCAAAGACCGCCCCCACTGCCCAGCACAGCAGCGCAACAACAGCAAAATATATAAACCTATCCCAAATCATGTCCTGTTATCTTCCTGTCTTGATGTCCATTGGTCTTGAAGTCTTGATGTCCCTCCCCGTCTTGATGTCATCAGCATCACCGCTCCTATGATCATCATATAGATACCAGCATAGACGAACGGCAGCCACGGGTCGCTCACTAGTTCGAGGATGCTCACCTGACAGGCCTCGCCGGCTTCTGTCAGCCGGTAGTCCTTCTGATAGATCTTCCAGCCGTCCACTTCCACAGGTTTGTTCACGTCGATGGTGGCGGCATATTGATGCTGTGATGCCTTCGAGTAGATGATGACCTCGGAGGCATAGCGCTTAGGCGTGATGCTGTCGTCGTGCATCTCCATGATAAACCGCTTCAACTCAATGGCCAGCGGCAGCTCCACCTTCATGCCGTGCTCGTCGATGCCGAAGCGCTCATACTGGTGGAACGCCTCAGCGTCAGAGAACATGTTGGCCATCTCTGGATTGTTGGTGGTCCACATCTGCAGGCGTTTCATGTCGGCATTGCCCAGTGTGGCCGTGACAAGCGCTATCAGCAGTCCGATATGGTTGAACATGAAAGCTATGTCGCGACGCCAATCGTGAAAACTCGACATACGGCGCAAGATGACTAGCCCCAGGATGAAGACCAGATAGGTATAGATCAGGACAAAGGGCCAGAACGCCAGCATATTGCTGAGCCACGAGCCATCTGTCCGCTGACGGGTCAGTCCCATGATGACCGTCAGCACAGCAGCATAGGCCAGTGCAGGGACAGCTGCCCCAAAGGAACTCAGAAACGAGAAGGCATACACCTTCTTCATCAGCAGGAAGCAAGCCGCCACGATCCCTGCCAGCACCACCAGCACGATGATGTTCACAGGCCATGCGAACAAATCCCACCGAAGAGGACCGATGCTCAGCTGGAGCATCAGTCCCACGATGATAAGTCCGGCGCCGATGAGGAAGCCTTCAGTCAGCCGCCAAGGTTTTTTCCACGTCACGATAGCACAAAGATGAGAGGTGAATTAAATCGAGATCAGCTTACCGTTCTTCTTGGCATCTTCCAGCCATTGGGGAACGATCTCCTGCAGGAAGCGCTGCTTCTTCTCGTTCAGCTTAGCCATGTCGAGACCGATCACCTCCTGAGCCTTAGCCTTTGTGGAGTAGTCGGGCAGAGGAATCTCGGCAGTATATCCGTGACGGGCCAGGGCCTTGGCTATCTGCAGACGGGCCTGCTGGGCATAGTCCACGCTGAACGACAGCAGACGGGTCACCTCCTGCGGAGCATGGAAGGTGGCACCATGCGACGCGATGGCATAGTCCCAGCGCCACTGGCTCTTGCGCAGCAGGGCCTGGATGGGCTTCATCTCGTCGTCGCTCACGCCATTCTCCAAGGCAAACTTTGCCTCCAGGTGAGCGGCAGCCAGCTCAGCCTCTGCACGGTCACGCACCTGGGTGCACTTCTCCTGACGCTCATAGACATTCTGGCGCAACACCTCGGCATCCTCGCGGTGGCAAGTCTGACACGTACGGTCGATGTTGGCCAGCGGCGACATGATATGGTGGTCGGTGTACTTCACGCCGCCCTCCTGCTTGTAAGGCATGTGACAGTCGGCGCATGACACGCCACGCTGTCCGTGGATGCCCTGCAGCGCAATCTCGTAGCCTGGATGCTGAGCCTTCAGGATAGGAGTCTTCGACAGCGGATGAATGTAGTCATAGAAGCCGATGGAGTCGAAGTACACCTCAGCAGCCTCGCAGGTCATGCCATAGTCCTGCGGGAACATCAGGTAGTTGGCCTTGCCGGGATTGTTGGGGTCGTCAGGTTTGATGAAGTAGTATTCTGTGTGACACTGTGCGCACACCAGCGACCGCATCTCCTGATGCGTAGCCTTCGTCACGTCCTTGCCGGCGCGCTGCCAGGCCTCGTAGAGGGCGGGACGGGCAGGGCGCAGATCCATCGTGCGAGCGTCGTGGCAGTCGCTGCAGCCTATCGTGTTCACAATCTCCTTGCCCAGTCCGCTCCACTTGCCTTCATAGGCATAGTAGTTGGTAGGGTCGAACACCGACTTCGAGTCGCTCAGCTCGCGCATCATGCGAGGCACGTCAGGACCCTTGCAGGTCCAGCACGTAGCCGGCTGCATATCGCCATCATCGTCAATGCCCGGGCTGCCCGTACGAAGGATCTCGCGCAGGTCGTCGATGCAATGCTTATGTCCGCGCGGAGTGTTGTAGTTGCGCGAGAAGGCATAGCCTGCCCACAATATCACCATCTCAGGACGCTGCTCGAGCACATCAACTGCCTGCGAGCTGTTGTACATACTGACAAACGACGTGTCCTCGGTCATCGCCCAGGTCTCATACTCGCGAGGATAATCCTGCTTGAACTTCTCGTTTTGTGCCACGATGCTGTCCTCAAACACTGTGCGCTTGTTGTTGAACACGCTGGCCACCTCAGCCCGGCGCTGCATCAGCGACGAGATAAGCAGTCCCAGCACAAACACCACGACCATCGAGCCGCAGAAGAGCAGCCATCCTTGCCATGATTTCAGTTTCTTTGCCATACCATTATTTACGATTTAAGATTATAGATTTTTCGTTTTAATTCTTACTTCAAAAGTCCTTCCAGCCAGTCAGGCACGGGACTGCTAGGAATAGGCACCTGAGTCTCGGCCCAGGGTGTCGACGACAGGCTGTTCATCTTGCCGTGAGGCACTTGCCGATGGCAGTCCCAGCAGGCCTTGCCTTCACCGGCCTTCGCCTGCATGTAGCCTATGCGTCCTGTCTTCACAAACTCCTGGTTCAGCTGGGTGTGGCAGCGTATGCAATTGTCCATAACCACCTGGCCCGTTAGCTTCTCGGCCTTGATGGCCTGGTGCTCAGCGTTGGTGACGAAATAGGCAGTATGCTTCAGGCCGTCGATGGCCTTGAACCCATATTTCAGCGTCAAACTCTGGTGGGGCACATGACAGTCGTTGCATGTGGCCCGTCCGTTGTGCGATGAATGGCTCCAAGTGGCATAATAGGGTGCCATGATATGACAGTTGACACACGCCCCTGGGTTGTCGCCAACGAAATAGGTATGCGCGCGAAGTAGATACATGAACAATGCCCCAAGCCCCACAAAGACGCCTGCCAACACTAGAAGCGTCACCTTCAGCCTGAAGGGTATGGCATGTACATAGTCTTTCAATTTTTCCATCATATTAGCTTTAAAGGAGTTTAGATTGCAAAGATAGGTAAAAAAAACGAATAAGCAGTACCTAGGCGAGTTAAAAATTATTAATCACCTCTTACGCAGGAATGCCTCTCTACTTTCGACCATTACGTCACCGACTTCGACTTCAGCTGAGTGATGCTGCGAGGAACGCAAGAATCCCAGTAATCGACTAAAAATGCTTCAGCGGCTATTGCGTCTGCGCAATAACCGCTGAAGTACCGATGACTTTCCTAGAAAACTAAAGACCTTTGTTGTGTAGAGTGGTGCCGAGAAGCATCATGTAGGTGTTGTACTGCTTGTCGTTGAGCACGCGGCGCATCTGCTTCGCATCCTTTCTTACGGCCTGATGGACGAGCATCCTGCTCTGGAATCCTGGTACTGTGGCTGCTTCCAACATCGCTTCGTTGAAATTGTCCTGAATGACCTGGATAGCCTCCATCTGGTCGGATGTCAGATCCAGTGTGACCGCCAGACGGCGCATGTCGAATGACATGTCATAATTTTTAACAGTTCTCACTGCATTTTGGTTCTCTGTCTCAGCAAAGCCAAAGGTCATTGTCATCATGGCTACTACCGTCAAAACAAACTTTTTCATTTCTTTATTCCTTTCTTTTTTACTCGGGGCAGCACCTTTTCGCGTTATCCTGATGTTATCCTGAGGTTGCGGCTCCCTACTGGTTATTATTGTTATCCTGTTTCTATTCTTTGGACGCAAACCATAGCAGAAGGTTTAAAGGGAATGAAAAAAAATGTCAGAAAAAAGATTCGGCAGGCCGTTTCGCAAGAATTATCGGTTATATTTCTTGATAATTTCGAGGGTTGTAGAGTCGCAGTCGAAGACAGAGTTCAGGCCCTGCTGCTCCTGGGCGGGGTCACCCGTATAGGCATCGCCCAGCTGCCACTGTTCGTGCTGAGGACGAGCCTCACCGCCCCATCCCCAGAAGTTGCATCCGTAGACGGTGGGCTCACTCTTGATGAGCGAGAACACAAAGTCGTAGTAACGGTCGCGCCCCGTCGTGGGCGAGCCGGGAGCGAAGCCGAAGCCGTCGCGCGGATAGCCGAACTCCTCGATGACGAGTGGCTTCTGTATGCGCTGGGCGATGGCGGTATGCATCTTCACGTATTCGGCCGTATTGGCGCAGGCCCTGTCCACATTATCGGCCACGGAGTCCTTCTTCGTCCAGTTCCAGTTGTAGGGCCAGACATGAGCATTCATATAGTCGATGTTGGCATCCGAGCAGATGCGCTCGTAGAGGGCTGTGTCGACCTCGCATCCCCACACGCCTTCAGACCCGATGGAGATGAGATGATTGGGATCGATGGAGCGGATGAGCGCCGAGGTGTGGCTCAGCCACTGCGCGAAAGGCTCCTTGGCCTTCTGGCTGAAGGCTCGCGGCTCATTGCCTATCTGCCACGACATGATGGCGGGATCGTCGATGTAGGCGACATTGGTGTATCGGTTGGTGCGGCTGATGATGTCGCGCACATACTGATAAAACAGCTCGTGGGCCTTCTCGTTGGCTGCAAACTGCTCGACATGTTGCATGAAAGCCTGATAGCCGGCCTCGTTGGGCATGGGCGTAGGTCCGCAACCAGCCTGCTCGAGATAGTAGCCGTAGCCCCCACTCCACTCCCAGGAGTTATTGAGGTAGAGCACCGCCTTCATGCCTCGCTCGCCCATCTCCTTCAGAAGGTAGTCGAGACCCGCCAGAATGGTGTCGTTGTATACGCCAGGAGCTTCCTGCAACGTAGGTTCAACCTTGGTCTTCACCCCTCGGGGTCCGTCACTGCCCACCAGGATGCGCAGGTTGTCGAGTCCCAACTCATGCAGCTTGTCGAGCTCGCGACCCAGCCGCTGGCGGTCGCCTCCTTGTCCTTCTGACCCCAGGATGGCACCATACCAGAAGTTGGTGCCCACGTAGCGGTATTCCTCACCATTGAGCACGAAGCCCGCTCCCTCACGCTGCACGAAGGGACAGGTGTCCTTGGCAGCTTCCTTTGCCTTGCATCCTGCTATTGCCAGCGCGGCAGTCATCATCAGGAAAAATGTCAGTTTGGTTTTCTTCATAATTGGTAGTTGTTATTCGTTGAGTATTATTTATGGTCACACGATGACTTTCGTCTTGCGATACTTCTCACGGAACTCGGTAGGGTTGCAGCCCTTGCGCTTGCGGAAGAGACGGTTGAAATTGCACAGGGTGTTGAAACCAGTATCATAGCATATCTCCGAAACGGTTTGAGTGGTATCCACCAGCAGGCGAGCAGCATGTCCGAGACGGATGTCGACGATGTATTCGTTGAGGTTCTTCCCTGTGCGCTGCTTGAAGAAGCGACTGAAGGCCGATCCCGTCATGCCCACCATCTCACTGAGTCTGGACAGCCGCAGCTCCTCACGATAGTGTTCTTCAATGTAGTTCTTCACCTTGAGCACCCGCCGTGAGTCACTGCGGTCATCGACCTTGGCGAAAGCTGATGACGATAACTCGCGTGCCCCGTCCTGCTTCGACAGCTCATAGAGGATAGTGAAGAGCTCGCGCATGGCATAGAATCCCTCCTTGATGGACGACAGCCGGATGATCATGGGATAGACCTGCATGATGGCGGCCATGGGGAACGCCAGTCCCCTTTGCGCGCGCACGAACATTTTATATATAGAACTGAAGGGATTGGTATGAAACGAACTGTGCTCGTCGGTATAGTCCACGAAGAACTGCACCGTCACCTCATGAATGTCAGGACTCTTGCATTCATGCTGCTCCCATACATGCTCCAACTGGGGGCTGGTGATGAGCACAAGGTCGTACTGGCCGATAATCTCACTGGAATCGCCTACGGTACGCCGGCATCCTTCACCATTCTCCACAAAGTTCAGTTCGAAGATCTCATGACAGTGGATGGGATAGGTAAACTCCTTCTTATGCCGGTCGGCCACGTACATGAAGTCGTGGTCGGCCAGCGGAGTTATCTCGTGTAAGACGGATGACACTGTCATATCGCTCTCTATTCTATAAAGGCGAAAGCCTATGCTTTAGCCTTATTTTTTCTCAGTCCCATCGCGATAGCCGTCAAGATGAGCAGCAGCATGACGGCCAGTGCAACATAGGCTACAGTCTCAGTATTCTTCACCGTCTGGGGGAAGAACTGCAGCTCCACCTGATGTTTGCCGCCGTCGATATGGAGGGCGCGCAGCACATAGTTGACACGTCCCAGCTCGACTGGCTTACCGTCGACGGTGGCAGTCCACCCGGGATAGTAGATCTCCGAGAACACCAGCACGCCGCCGTTGGTACTTTCTACGGTGTACTTCAGCTGGTTGGGCTCATAGAAGTCGAGCGTCACCTTCGAGAGGGAATCCTGTGGGGCAGCCTGTCCCAGCACCTTCTCAAACTTCTTGTCGGCTACGGCCTCATGACTCAGGCTGACCTTGCCCAGCCCAGCGAGCTCGCCATTGGCATCGTCCACATAGGTCACCTTGTCCACCAGCCAGGCATTGCCCTGAGCATACGGATTGAGCAGCGGCATGGTTTCGCTGACGATGAAGTACTTGGTGTTGAGCATGTTGATTACGGGGAAGAGACTGTCGCCGGGAATCGAGTCCATCCGTCCCTGAGCCTGCTGGATAGCTTCTACGGCTTTCTGCATCTCAGGATGGATGTATGCTGAAATCAGCTCGTTGTAGCGTCCCAGCTTGGCGGCATGATAGCCACCCACAGACTTATGGTAATAGCTCGTCTCGTTCTCGTTGAAGGTGTCGCTGATGAAGTTCAGCACACGATAGTCAAGTGACTTATCCTGGAGGATGGCCTCGTTGACCGGCTTGATGGCATGGGCAGTCTGCTTGATGCTGGCATCCACGAACATCTTGTCGTTCAGATAGCGTTTGTTCACCTGCCACAGGTCGAAGAGACAGAGCGCGATGAGCAGGCCCACCATGGGCAGCGCCTTCAGCTTGCGAGCTTTATAGAGCAGGAGCAGCAGGGTGCCCACGACGATGATGAAGAACGAGCGCCAGCAGTCGGCAGTGAACACCGGCACGCGCATCTTGGCCAGATTCTCGGTCACCAGGTTCATATTGTTGGCATCGACATAGCGCGACAATCTCGACACGTCGCCATCGGACACGAAGTTGAAGAACGTAGTAGGCAGCAAGGCGAAGAGCAGGCAGAAGCCAGCCGTCAGCCCGAAGGATGCATACACATATTTTATCTTCTTTGTCAGCAGCTCAGGCTCATCGACGATCTTCTTCAAGGCGAGCATCGCCAACAGAGGTATGGTGAACTCTGCCACGACGAGTATTGACGATACCGTGCGGAACTTGGCATACAGAGGCACATGGTCGATGAAGAAGTCGGTCAGGCCCATGAAGTTTTTACCCCACGACAGCAGGATGCTCAGCACCGTAGCGGCCAAAAGAGCCCATTTCATCGGGCCTTTCACGATGAAAAGCCCCAGAATGAACAGCATCAGCACGAAGGCTCCCACGTAGACGGGACCCGCCGTGAAAGGCTGGTCGCCGAAGTAGGGATACCACTGTCCGCAGAACTCCTTCAGCTGTGGGTCGCAGGCATCCATCGCAGCGGAGTAGTCCTTCAGCTGCTCGCCATGCGATCCTCCCTTGGCATTGGGTATGAGCAGTGTCCACGTCTCGCCGATGCCATAACTCCACTGCGTGATATAATCGCGGTCCAGACCTCCATTGGTCGAGGTCTGCCCGTCACCCTGAGTCAGCTCCGTGCCACCACGCATGGTCTGCTGCGAGTACTCCCAGGTATGATAGAGGTTTGATACATTCACCAGCAGTCCCAACACGCCTCCTATGAAGCAGGCAGCAGTGGCTTTCCAGAAAGTGGCCATCGCCTTCTTTTTCACGGCATCAATGGCAAAGGCAATCACCATGGCCAGGATGACAATCATGTAGTAGTAGGTCATCTGCATGTGGTTGGCATGCACCTCAAGGGCAGTGAAGATGGCAGTCACCACCAAGCCCCAGAGCAGCTTGCCCCTGTAGGCAAGCACGATGCCTGCTATCATCGGCGGCAGATAGGCCAAGGCCATCACCTTCCACAGGTGTCCGGCACCGATGATGATAAGGAAATAGGTGGAGAAAGCCCAAATGATGGCTCCCAATGCTGCCAGGTGCTGCTTGAAGTCGAAGGCTCGCAGTAGGATATAGAAACCCAGCAGATAGACGAAGACATACCACACGTTGTCAGGCAACCAGAGATGATATGCCTTTTCAGCCACCGACAGCGTCGATGTGCTATTGTAGGACGGTGCCAACTGGTAGGTGGGCATGCCCGAGAACAGGCTGTTGGTCCAGCGAGTGCGCTCACCCGTGCGCTGCAGATATTCCAGGCTCTCCTGGCCTGCTCCCACGCCGGCTGAAGTGTCGTGTTGATACAAGATGCGTCCCTCCGTGTCGGCAGGATAGAAATAAGCAAAGGCCAGTGCGGCAAACAGGATGATGGCCAGCACGTCGGGCAGCCATTGTTTCAGTGTCTTATTCATGTTGTAAGTCGATTAAAGAGAAAAGAAACCGAAGAAATAGACGACTGCTACCCATTTAGCATTCGACATGTTGCGAGCGTCACCAATACGCCTGCCGTCCTTATATACATCACCATTGGTGCGTACCTCACCCACACGCCGACCGTCTTCGTAGATGTCGCCATTGGAGCGTACCTCGCCTACACGCCGTCCTTCCTTGTAGATATCGCCGTTAGAGCGTATCTCTCCTTTGCGTGTGCCGTTGACATAGATGTCGCCGCCGGAGCGCAGCTCACCCATGCGACGGCCGTCGATATATACATCACCATTGGTGCGTATCTCTCCCTTACGAGTGCCATTGAGATAAAGATCCATATTACGTTGTGTGTTTTGGGTTGTACTTCCTGATTGAGTCGTGGTATGATTGCTTGTGACAGAGCGGGTCGTGGTCTGCATTGGAGTGGCAGAGCGGGTCGTGGCCGTTGTGGCCTGCGACACGTTTATTGTCCTGGTTGGCTGCGATGCTGTTGCAGTCGGCGATGTGGCCGTAGCACTGCCAGTGACTGCGCCTGCTACCTGCGCCACATTATTAATAGTATTCTGCACCCGCTGTACGTCATATAATGCACTATCAATGCTTGTCAAGGCATTGCCCACCGAGTTGCAGCCCGACAGTATGGCTGCCATAGATAAAGCAGAAAAAAACTTGATAATCATAACGATGTTCTCCTTTTGTTAGTGAATTATAGTTTCTCACCATAGCACAGGTCGCCGCAATCGCCGAATCCTGGTACGATGTATTTGTTCTTGTTCATGCCTGGATCGATGGCAGCACACCACAAGGTCGTTTCCTCATCCACATTCTGACGAAGCATCTCTACTCCCTCTGGGGTACCGATGACGCAGGCGATGTGCACATGTGCCGGCTTACCTGTATTGAGCAGGGCTTCGTAGGCAGCAACCATCGAGCCACCTGTGGCCAGCATCGGGTCGACGATGACCAGTGTCTTGCCCTTGACCGAGGGTGATGCGATGTACTCAGTGTGGATGCCCACTTCGGTATGCTCACGGTTGGTGTACATTCTGTAGGCCGACACAAAGGCGCTGTGGGCATGGTCGAAAATGCGCAGGAATCCCTCATGGAAGGGAAGGCCAGCACGCAGCACAGTGGCCACCAACAGGTCGTCTTTCATCTGAGGGATGTCGATCGTGCCCAGTGGAGTGGTCACCGTCTTGGTCTTGTAGGTAAGCACCTTTGAAATTTCATAAGCCATCATCTCGCCAATGCGCAGGATGTTGTTGCGAAAGAGCAGACGGTTTTTTTGGTAGCTCTTATCACGAATTTCGGCCATATACTGATTGACGACCGAAGACTGTTCCGACAGGTTGATTACTTTCATATCTAAAAGGTCTTTAGGGTTTTCAATACATTTTGGTGCAAAGTTACACATTTTTTCTGAATTCCCTTCTTTTTCAAAGAAAAAGTTGTATAATTGCAACGTCAAACCCAAACTCCGGTAACCTGACCCACCAAGCACTATGCCTAAGGTCGATATCTTTCAGGCTGTCCTTGGTTAGCAAGAAGGCTGTCGGAGATAGACAAAGATGCCGTAGGAGTTGAACAAGAAGGCTGTCGGAGATGATCAAGAAGGCAGTCGGTCTACAACAAACTCCATAGAATTGGTAACGGTAGTTTCGCTCGTCCGTGACGGGCATCTCATCCGTCCGCGACGGTCGTCACATCCGTCCGCAACGAGCGTGCAGTCCGTCCGCAACGAGCGAGTGGTCCGTCCGCAACGAGCATGCAGTCCGTACGCAACGAGCGCAGCCACTACATTCCACTCGAGCTCTGCTCGCTTGATATCGAAGTGGGGGGGGACGGGTCCATTTTACACCGTAGTTGAGAGAATTACACACCTCTAACCAATTCCTTTATAGTTAGGGAAGCAGTTACATATTGTTTCTCATTGAGATTCTACGGCTATATGATTGCGCTTTATCTTTGTGCCAATTAATACAAAAGACATTGCTTTATTTTCTATAATAAAAATGTGGAAGTTGCAACAACCTCCACATGTATCGAGAATGAATCAGTCCTTTTATATTGCAATAGTAATACTATTTGGGTCGAATATCATTCCCATCATCTTATATACGATTTCATACCTTTCATCCCAATGCTCATACATACAACACAAAGGGGAATAATTGTGTAAACTATACTCTTTCTTACACCATTCTTCGTCATAGGAAAAATAGTGGATGTCATTTGTGGAAACTATTATCTGGGGGAAAACATACCCCACATCATTAAATTGATCTGCTGTTATATCAATATCTATACCTAAATAATTTAGCCAAACATGATTACCACCTTCATCAATGAATGGATCTTTTGAACGAAACCTAAAGAGAAAACTATCAAAACCTTTATTTATTAAATAATCACATAACCAGAGACTTGTATCAGCACAATAGGCATTGGGAAAAGTGCCAAATAATTCCTTATATTTAGTTTTGCAATCATTTAACATTTCCCTTAAATATTTACAATGCTGATATATTACGGTTACATCTGCCATCGTGGAAAATACTGTTTTTAGAAAAATAAAATACTTACTTTTTTCTCGATGGATTATTAATCATCAAGTTGTAATAGGATTGACTCCAGTAAATTATTTAATTCAAGAATATTATTTGTTCTGTATTGACCGAAAGTAGTGTTTTCCGTAATATAAACGTCAGAGCATTTTTCTTCATACAATCTATATCTCATAATTTTTCCATAGCTCTGCTCAGGTGTAAAAAAGACATTCTTATATGCCGATTGACTATCAGGTCCTAGCTTGAGGAAAACACAAAATGCTTTTGTTCCTTCTTTCTTTGGTCTAATTTTTACAGTCTTTTCAGTTTTATTATATACATCTCCAACAAGAGTCAAAATTCCGTCTTCAGTAAGTATGTATACTTCATATAAATTTCCATCACTTTTTTTAGAACTAATCTCTGACTTATCGATAATGTTATGTATGGTAATGCCATATTCTTTAGGAGTAGAAATTGTAGAAACACTGTTATCGTCTTCATCGCTACTGCACGAAACGAGACTTCCCATTAATGATACCATCATAACGGTCAATAAATGCACAAATACTTTTCTTTTCATAATTACTATTTTTAATATTAATAATGTTTCAACCTGAATAGTCAGCACAAATCCTATCTATTATTTAAAGGACAACGCAGATCTTCACTATAACTCCACCAGACTCATCACAAGCTCTAAATCCACTATTGGAAGTAAGGCTGTAAGCGTAGCATCATATGAATTTACTTGCCCCATTTTCTCTTTTCGGGGTGGTAATTCGTTAGAGAAATTAACATTTCTAAATTTGCGTCTCTTACGAAAGACGCTGCAAATTTACTAATTATTATCGAATAAACAAATAATTCAAGTTTCGCAAGTTAAAAATTAGTTGAGATAAGGTCGCAAAAAAGAGCACAGGGATTTCCGTATGTCGCGGAAATTTTGTAACTTT
>JAEEGF012338641.1_pt1 | contig 13123 bp, 5 predicted proteins | sample 9134171 | NCBI WGS metagenome assembly JAEEGF01 (sample SAMN16246542, study PRJNA631951) | gut metagenome | biome: gut microbiome; feature: rumen; material: AP-attached | host: Bos | place: Iran: Karaj | collected 2018-10
CCGAGGAGTAGAGACACCTCGACGAGCTGCGAGCCGTCGGGATACGTCTCGGCAACGCGGTAGTACGTGCCGTTGTCCGCCCACACGGGCGTCACCTGCACGGCGTCGGATATCGCCCCGCCCTCGTCAAGGCGCGAGACGAGCCCGAGGTCGCGGTCCGCGTGCGTGAGGAGCGAGAGCTTGACGCCGCTCTCGAACGCCTCCGCCTCTAGCTGGAGCTCGCTGTCATGCTCGATGAGATTGCGGGGCGACAGCTCCGGACAGGACAAAGTCTCGTCGGAGTCCATCAGGATCGCGGGGTTGCGCTTCGGGAATCGCGAGCGCACGATCTCGACGAGCGCATAGGCCGCGTCATCAAAGACAAGCCCTTCGTGCGCGACCGAGACGAGATAGAGCCCTTCCGCCTCGAAGACATACGGCGTCGCGGCGGACTCGATCCAGTTGGTGACGGCGGTCCATCCGTTGGTGCCGTCGGCCACGCTGATCGCCACTTCGCTTTCAGCGCTTTCATACGGCGCGATCCTCAGCGCGTCGCCCGTGCGGATGACGAGTGCGTTCGTCGTGTAGTCCTCCGCGAAGACGTCGAACGGCTTCCATGCGACATTGAACGACCCGGCGAGCGAGCGGTCGCGGAGGGAGATTGTCGCGACACCGTCTTCGGCAAGCGGGATGTCGGCGTAGAATCCGTCGCCAATGGTCTTGACGGTCGCGAACGTCGCGTTCGTCCCTGGATAGGCGACCTCGACTTCAAGCACATCGCGCCAGAGGTCCCGCCCTTCCACGCAGAGCGGAGAGACGAGGCTCTCGAGAGGAAGGTCGGCGACATCGGTCGCTTCGTCCGCCCTGTGTTCCTTCCAGTCCGCAACGCCGTCTCCGTCCGCGTCAGGCCCGCCGAAGTTGACGAACCGGAGGTCGTAGACGGCGAGGAACGTGTTCACCTCCCAGTTGTGCCAGACGAGGCGGAACTCGTGTTCGCCGGCTGGGATATCTGGAAGGAAGAAGTAGGCGTCCTCGCTCGTCCCGTAAGGCGCGGAGACGACCTGACGCGCGACGAAGAGTCCGTCGACAAAGAGCGAGAGGTCGAACGAATCCGTCTTAGCGTAGAAGTTGTGCTGTCCGACGCGCACTGCGAGCGCGTCCGCTCCGCCCTGCGGGACGTCGAGACTCCACGTGAGCGAGCCCGCGCGCTCGGCTGCGTATGCGACGCCTTCAGCGTCCGTGCGCCATGTACCCGTCGAGGCGGCGAAAGACGCACCCGCAACCGTAGACCCAACGGCAACAGGCGCCCAGTAGATGTCCGCGACAAGCGGATTTCCGCGCGTGTTGCGCAACTCGGCATAGTCCGACGCTCCGTCGCCATCCGTGTCGGCGACGATCGGATTTGTCCCAGCGCGGAATTCCTCGATGTTGACGAGTCCGTCGCCGTCAGGGTCTTCGAGGGCGTCGGCAAGGAACGGAATCGTGCCGTTTGCAGTTTCCCACGCGTCGGGCATGCCGTCTCCATCTGTGTCGGCGGAGTGCGGATTCGTCCACGCACGGCACTCGGCAAGATTGGGAAGTCCGTCGCCATCGGGATCGAGCGCCGCGTCGGAGGGGTCGGCGGAATCGAGTCCGTGCCGCTCCTCCCACCAGTCGGACATACCGTCGCCGTCGGAATCTGTCACGCCTACCTGACGGAAGAAACTTGTGGGCGGTATGACCTCCGAAACACCGTCGGGACGCTTCCACGAGAACTCCAGCCCAGCCTCTCCGGCGTTCTCGTAGTACTCGACGCGAAGGTCATGGAGTCCGACGGACAGCGGCAGCGATGCCGAAAGCGTGGTCATCGAGTGGTCTCCGTCGTTGTCTACGACGAGCGCACCGTCTATGTAGAGCCGCGAGCCATCGTCCGAGCGGAGCGACAGCTTGTAGAAGCCCGCCTCCCGCACCATGAGCGCACCCGTGAACGCGGCTGCGAAATGGTCGGTCATGGACGCGGGCGCGCCATCCCAGGCGAGCGCGGTCGCGGGGAAGGAGATGATGTCGACGACATCGATAGCGACAGGATCAAGAACCGAGAAGTCCGGCAGCGCCGACACTGCCGACGCGAGCTGGAAGTAGTACACGCCGAGTCCGGATGCGAATCCGGCGGGCATCGTCTCGACGAAGATTTCCACGGCTGCGGACTCGCCAACAGCACCCTCTGCGTCCGTTGCAACAGCCCTGAAGCTGTGCGGACCCGGCGCAGAGTATTGGACGGTGTACGACGCATTGCCGCGCTGCGCGACGCCCAGCAGTGTGTCGCCGTCGTAGAACGCTACCGACCGGACGGTTCCGTCGACGTCGGTCGCCGTGGCCGAAAGAACGATATCCTGTCCTTCGACATACGGACCATTCGAAACCGTGAGCGAGGCAAGCGGAGCCAGGTTCGTCGGATAGTGGGCGAGCGCGGAAACGGGGACAGGCCCCTTCGTGAAGCCAGGTCCGTTCCATGCGAGCGAGAGGACGGCCTGTCCTGCCTGCTCGTAGTAGGCGAGCTCGACCGGGTGCCATCCCGCCTCGAGGGCAACAGCCCCCGACCGCTCGCGGGCGCTGTGCGGGAGAGGATCGGACACAACAATGCGTCCGTCGACGAAAAGCTCCACGCCGTCGTCGGCCGTCACGAAGAAGGTGTAGTTGCCTGATGCCGGGGCGCGGACAAAGCCCATGAGGCGGCACGCGAAGGCGTCGGCACGCCGCTCTACGGCCGTCGGCCACGTGCCGTCCGCATAGTCGACGGTCTCGGCGATTGAGACGGCGAACGGCTCGAGCAAGGAAAATATCGGCATTTCGGCGATGCCGACGGGCGCAAGGCGGAACTCCGCCCTTAAGCCCGGCACGGCAAGACGAGGGTCTGGCTCGAAGAATGCGGGATCTGTGCCGAGCGCGAATTCGAGGACGTTGGAGAGTCCGTCGCCGTCAGTGTCTAGCGTGGCGTCGGCTGAGTTTAGCGGATCGAAGCCGTGCGCTGCCTCCCATGCGTCAGGCATTCCGTCACCGTCGGTGTCGGACGAAAGCGGATCTGTCCCTGCGCGGAACTCCGCGAGGTCGGGGAGTCCGTCGGAGTCGAAGTCGCCGGAACCGTCGCGTCCGAGCGAACCGAACGCGGCGAATTCCCATTCGTCCGGAAGCGCATCGCCGTCGGAGGAGAGCCCCAGCGGACGCTCTGTCGTGAGGGACACAGCGTCAAGTGTGCCGCCACCTTCGCAGAAACTGATCTGCGAAAGGCGCGGAGAGTCGCCTTTCATGACCAGTCCATTGAAGACGATGATTCCGTCGACGTAGAGGTCATAACGCCTCGTGCGGAAGTCGAGACGGCAGGTTAGGCGCGTCCAGGCCTCGTCGACGATGCGTACGGACGCGTTGGTGCGCACGGCGGCGCCATCGGTGGCGACGATTCCGTACACCGTGACGGCAAACGCCATGAGTTCGTCCGAACCGGGGTCGAAATCATCCCGGGCCATCTGCAGCATGCGCATGTCGAGCCATATCTCGTCCGCCTCGGCGAGCACGTCGCAGGAAACTTCGGACGAGCCTTCCTCGGATGCGTTTATTCCGAGCGCCGCGGCGCCCTCAAAAGCAAAACCTTCCTGGACATCGGCGACGGCATCGCCCTTCACGCTCCAGCCGTTCTGACCGTCGATCGGACCGGGGACGACGGCCGGACGCTCAAAGCCCTCGAACCAGAAGAACGGGGAGGACGCCCCGGCGGAAATCGGATCCAACCCCCAGGCGACTTCGCGTCCGTCGGGAATCCCGTCTCCGTCTGTATCCGCGAGGCGCGGCGAAGTACCGTAGACGTGCAACTCCAGTGCGTCGGAGAGACCGTCGCCGTCCGTATCGCGCGTCGCGTCGGAGACGAGATATCGGCGGACAAATCCAGCCGGAGGCGCATCATCCGACCAGACGCCGTCGGTCGCGCTGCGGCCGAGGTGTAGCCAGCCCGAGTCGGACGCAGCGGCATTAGTCGAGTCGGCGGAGAGAATGTCGTAGGGCAAGGTCGCCGCGGAGACGCCGAGCGAGACGGTCGCGTTCGTGGAATCGACGAAGAGGGACGAGAAATACGGGGGCGAGAGCGGCGTGAGGTACGGCGCGACGCGTCCGAAGGCGTAGAGTCCGAACGGATCGGCGTCGTACCGCAGCAGAAAAAGCGTGTCGCCCGGTTTTGCGGTCATGAGGGAGGGAAGACCAGTCGCCGGATCAAGCCAGCTGTCTCCGACCCAGACGGCGTTCGTCGACGTGCCGGAATCTGCGTCGAAGCGTACGAGGCGGTCGCTCAATTCACCGCCGTCGCCGAGAAACGTGCCCGAGACATAGCCGATGGGCCCTTGGTCTGGGCACATTGGGGAAAACGGCATCTCCACTTCGGCCAGTCCGTTTGTCCCGACGTCTACGCTCATCACGCCGACAATATCGTCGGCAAAAGAATACGCCCCCGCCAGCACGGCGAGGACGAAAGCTGCGGCGCCAAAAGCCGCATTGCGGTTGTTTTTAATGCCATTCATCAGTCTTGCTGCCCCTTGGCTTGATTGCGAATGTCACAAAGTATATCAAATACTTCGCCTTACGGGGAGAAAAGACTATACAACTTTCTCAAAAAACAGTACAACTTTGGTTCATCAAAGAACAGCATGCCGCTAAAAAATATAAACTCCGAAGAGCTAACTTTGTGCGTCTTGCAAATGCTGGCAGCGAGGCGCTTCAGGGAATCAGAAGTCGAACTCGCACTGCACGACGCGGCGCGGCACATCTGCCGCGGACGGCGCAGGAGGAGGCGGCGCGGACGGAACGGCCGGCGGGATGGGGGCGAACTCCCTCTTGTTGAGCCGACGCCGCAGATGCTGCCAGCCCGGGAGCCGCGCGTCCATGAGCCGGTAGAACTTCGGACCGTGGCTCGCGACCTTGAGATGCGTGAGTTCATGCACAACGACGTATTCCACCTGTTCGCGCGGAACACGCGCAAGCTCCGTGTTGTACGTGATGCGGCGACGCACGATGTGGCAGCTCCCCCAGAGCGTCTTCATCGCGCGCATCGTCCAGGTGACGCCGTCCTCCGAAAGCCGCGCGGCCCACTGCGAGGTAAGCTCCGCAAGAAGCGAACGCAGCGCGGCCAGCTCGTCCGCGGATGGCGGAGTGGCGTCCTGACGCGGACGCGCGAGCACGGCAGCGCGGTGCTCCATAACCCACTGCCACTTGGATCGCAGAAAGGCTTCGGCCTCGCGCAGCGTCGCGCCCCATTTCGGAACCGTCACCGCAACCGTTCCGTCGTCCTTCACGCGGATGCTTATCCGCCGCGCACGGCGGCGCGTGACTTCGACTGGCACTCCGTCGACAAGACACTCGCCGAAATGCATCATGGCGCCTTCGGGCAGGACGATCTGGCGGACTCCATCTGCTCCGCCCTCTCGCGCCAGCGTCCGGAACGCCAGCGGCGCAGGAAGACGAACGCGAGAAAGGCGAGGTAGGCCGGCATCGTGAGCCACAGCGCCGGCAGGGACGGCTTCACCCCGGCAACGAGCGCGACCGCAGGCATCCACACGAAAATCCCGCACACCGTGCGCGTGAACATCAGCCACCGCGTGTCGCCCGCGCCCCTCAGCGCGCCCGCGCACGGCTCGACGAACGACTCGGCAAGCGCACGGAATGCGAGGATCGAGAACACGACGGAAGCGAGGGAGCGGAACGCCTCTCGGTCGAACGCGGAATCTGCCGCCCTGAACGAGTCCGCAAGCCACCCCGCTCCGAACGCGACAAACGCGCCGAACGACGCGGCCACCGCAACTGAAATGGCGAGCGTGCTGCGCAGCGAGCGCTCGGCCGCAGCGTAGTCTCGCCGTCCGCAGAACCTCCCGACCAGCACCGACACTCCGTCGCGCAGTCCGGAGACGAGCGCGAAGAACACGCAGTTGACGCCGAACACCATGTTGCTCACGGCAAGGCTCATTGCGTCGAGACGTCCGGTAACCATGACAAACGCCATGAACGTGAGGTTGTCGAAGAACGCCATCGCTCCGTTTTCCGATCCGTACCTGAGCACGCCGAGCGCCAGCCGCGGCTCGAGGCGCAGAAGGCCGCGCAGCGCGCCCATGCGTGCGCGGACGTGCGGATCGCGCAGAAGTGCGACCGCCAGCACCGCGCAGGAGACGAGCTGCCCGAGCGCGAAGGCATATGCAGAGCCGTTGAGTCCGAGCCTTGGGGCACCGCAGTTTCCGAGCACCAGCACCCATGCGAAGAACAGCGCCGCGGCGAAGCCAGCCGAGCCCGCGACACCGAACACCGACGTCCTGCCCTGTCCGCTGAAATATCCACCTGCAACAGCCGCCACAGACTGCAGCCAGAGTCCGGGGAGATACCTGTCGAGGAAACCCGACTCCGCGGCCGCGAGCTCAGGCGCATGCCCCGCGACCCATATCGCGAAGCGGCCGGCGAAGTGCGCGAGGAAGTAGAGCGGAATGGAGGCCAGCGCCAGCCAGAGACCCTGAGCGAAACTGCGCAGCGCGCCGTCGCGGTCTCCGCTTCCGTGGCTCTGCGCGACGAAGACGGCGGAATACCCGACGGCCGTGACCATGAACGCAGAGAGCGTCCCGCCGAGGACCAGTCCAGGTACGGACGCCTCGAGCGCTAGATCGGAGCACTTCGCGAGAAGCATTCTGTCGACGAACGCATACGCCGCGCTCGAGGCAGCCATGAGCTGCAGGGGCAACGTGACCCGCAGCACCTGTGCGAGACCGCCAGGCGAGTTCCATGCATTCATGTGCCCTTCCCCGTTCATGCCAACATTATACCATAAAGCGGCTATTCCGCGACAGTGAAGTAGGCTTCCTGTCCGTACGGGAAATCGCTCGGAACATAGTTCCCGACGCGCGGGCGCACAAGCGAGTTGGCCTTGCCGAAGTGCGAGAATATCCAGGGGCAGTCCTCGCGTATCATCTCCTGGCACGCCGCCCAGTGGCGGTTGCGCTCTTCCGAAGAGGAAGCGGACATCGCCGCGTCGTATTCGCGGTCGTATTCCGCGTTGACGTAGTACGAGTGGTTCGGGCCCGGGCTCACGTTCTTCGAGTAGAACAGCTGCAGGAAGTTCTCCGCGTCCGGATAGTCCCCCACCCATCCCATGTTGTATATCTGCACCCTTCCCTCGTTCACGGCCTTGAGGAACGCATCCCACGTCTGGAACGAGAGCTCGAGCTTCACGCCGATCTTCTCGTAGAACGACGCGAGGAGCTCGCCCATCTCGCGGCTTCCCGTCGAGGCGCGTCCGAACGAGAGAGTCAGCACGAGGCGGCGCCCCGTCTGCGGATCGATCCCGTCCGCATACCCAGCCTCCTTCATGAGCCGCTTCGCGAGGTCGAGGTCGAACGCGTACTTGAAAGGCGCGGAGAGCTTTCCGTCGACACCGGGCGGAACTGGTCCGTCAGCCTGCACCGTCCGCTTCGAGAAGTACTCCTCCCATCTCGGATAGTCAAACGCCGCGTTGAGCGCCTGGCGGAGCTTCTTGTTCCCACCAAGCACGGGATCGCGCATGTTTACGCCCATGTAGAACACCTCGAGCGTCGGAATCGAATAGAGCTTAACCCCCTGCGCGGCGAGGGAGGGATCGAGGTTCCCGTCCTTCCCCATCACGACGTCCCAGTTGTCCTTCGAGATCTCGCCGAGGAAGTCTATCTCGCCCTTGAGGAACATGAGCCACTGCGTCGAGAGGTCGTCGATCACGAGATAGCGGACTGTATCGAACTGTTTTGGGGACGGGGATCGGCGCCTGAAGACCATTTCGTGGTTCTTTCGCCAGGACGCGAGTTCGAAGGGGCCTGTCCCCGAACCGTCCGGACGCCTCACGGACGCGGGACTCATCGCCATGAGCCACGGGAAGAAGTGGCAGCGGTTCTTGAGGCGTATCTCCACGGTCCTGTCGTCCTTGGCCGTGATCGTGTCCACGCTCTTCATCAGCCATCCGTTCGGCGTCACGATCTCGGGATCGCGCAGCCGCGCGAGGCTCGAGACCATGTCCGCGGCGGATCCGCCGCGCGTGCGAAAAGTGTAGACGAGTCCGTCTTCGCTTACCTCGGGCAGTTCGCAGTATCCGGGCGAGAGCGTGTACGGCCTCGCGTAGTAGTCGATGTTGAGCGGAGTCTCGTACAGGAGCTGGACGACGCGCGAATCGTACACCGACTGCGCGAAGACGGGATCGAGCGTCGCGACGCGCTCCATCGGACGCGTGAACGCGGCCGCTAGGAAAAGCGCCGCGGCGATCATGTCGCGTGGGCCTCCAGCTTCAGGTCTATCTTCTTCGGCGCGCCCGGAAGCGTCGCGAGCTTCCGCCTTATCATCGGCAGGCGCGGACGCATCAGGAACAGCGTCGGGGCGTTCTTCACGTACAGGAAGATCTTGCCGTCCTCGTAGCGCCCGGGACGCGCCGGCTGGTCCGGGAAAAGCCGACGCCAGTTGTCCGCAAGCGAGTCAAAGAACTCGTTTTTCTCCACGATCAAGTCGGAGAACGCGGCACCTACGGCAGAGGAGAACGTCTTGTGACGCCCCCTCTTCTCGGGCTCTACCGCCCTCCCGTATAAGTTCCTGTCATCCATCTCCGACGACTAACGACTAACAACTAACGACTAACGACTACTTCGCAGCCTTCATCTGCAGCCACGCCTCGACGAAGGGCTGGAGGTGTCCGTCCATAACACCGTTGACGTCGCTCGTCTCGTACTCGGTGCGGAGGTCCTTCACCATCGTGTAGGGGCAGAAGACGTAGGAGCGTATCTGCGAGCCCCATCCGTTCTCGCTCTTCGCGCCGTAGAAGCGGTCCATCTCCGCCTTCTTCTGGTCCTCGTAGTACTCGTAGAGCTGGGCCTTGAGCATGTTCATGGCCTTCTCCTTGTTCATGTGCTGCGAGCGCTCCTTCTGGCAGGCGACGACGATGCCCGTCGGAAGGTGCGTCAGGCGCACCGCGGAGTCGGTCTTGTTGACGTGCTGCCCGCCTGCGCCGCCGGAGCGGTAGGTGTCGATCCTGAGGTCTTCGTCCTTGATCTCGACCTCGATGTCGTCGTTGATCTCCGCGACGGTCTCCATCGAGGCGAAGGACGTCTGGCGGCGCTTGTTGGCGTCGAACGGCGAGATTCTCACGAGGCGGTGGATTCCGCGCTCGGCCTTGAGCATTCCGAAGGCGTACGGACCTTCCACGCGGAAGTAGACGTCCTTGTAGCCAGCCTCTTCGCCCGGCTGCACGTCGTACTCCTCGACCTTCCAGCCCTGCGACTCGGCGTAGCGCTGGTACATTCGGTAGAGCATCGCGACCCAGTCGCACGCCTCCGTTCCGCCCTGCCCCGCGTGGAGCTTGACGAACACGTTGCACTGGTCGAACTTCCCGCCGAGGAGCGACTGCAGCCTTAGCTTGCCGAAGTACTCGTCCGCCTTCGCGCACTCCGCGAGGGTGTCCTTGAGCGCGGCCTGCTGCGCCTCGCCCTCCTCCATCTCCGCGAGCTCGAGCATCACGCCCGCGTCCTCGACGGTCTTCGTGAGCGAGGTGAACGGCACGACGTACGCACGCTCCGCGTTCGTCGCGGCGATGACCTCCTTCGCCTTGGACTGGTTGTTCCAGAAGTCCCCCGACGCCTGCTGCGCCTCGAGCTCCGCGAGCTTCGCGCGGCGGTCGTCGATGTGGATGTAGTCGGCCATCTCGCCGACCTTCTTCTTAAGGTCTTCGATTTTCTGCCGGACCTCCTCGGTCTCGAGCAGCTTTTCTTTTGCTTCTTCCGCCATAACCAGTAAATTATACCAAAAATCCCCGTTCCCTGCTTTGGCCATTACTGGTCATGGGTGCGATTCTAAACCGTTGAACCGCTTGCGCGCAATTCGGTTGGTATCGAGGCCTGCGCCGACCTGCTCGCCCGAACCGCAGTTCGCGGGCACCCCACCGACATGATTTCGACGCGCGCGCCTTCACGCGCGCCCTTTACCGTGGCGGTCGAAATCACGTCGGGCCCGCGAACGTGCTCTCGTGCGACAGTCGGCCTCCGGCCTCGGCGGAGGGAGCCGGCAGTCGGGCAAGAGGCGGTTTCGTCTCGCAGCCGTATGAGGCGTCTCGTACGCAGCCAGTGGTTTACGCCGAGGCACGGCAGTCTGAACACGGCTGGTTGTCTAAGCGCGAAAGGCGTCGCGAAGACGAAACAACGGCTTGACCGAGCTGTCGGGCCCGCAGCCGCGCCCTGCGCCCAGATACGGCCGCGACCTCAGCGATTTTTCAACGAATTCAAATCGCACCCGCGTGGAACTCAGTCGGCGCAGACGGGATTCGGCGTCTTGAACGATATTATGCAGGTACAACCTACGTAGTGCACCGTCTTCGAGACTCCTTCGCACACGACGACGAACTCGCGCTCCTTCGGCATGCCCGGGAACGAGCCCTCGCGAGGACCGATGGTTAAGCGCTTCTTCGCGTCGTCCCACTTGAGCGGAATCTTCTCGAACGCGCCCTTCTCGTAGGCATACGTCTCGTTGTCGTCGGAGTACAGCGTGAACGCCGCATCCGCGCCGGGATAGACGCGCAACTCCGTCGGCTTATCGGTCTTCTCCGTCGCGTACTGCACGTCGGGTCCGAGCGGAAGCACCGACCCCGCCTTCACGAAGAGCGGGAAGCTGTCGATCGGATACTCCCTCTGCAGCTTCGTGCCGCCGGCGAACTTCTCGCCCGTGCGGAAGTCATACCAGTCCGCCCCGACGGGAAGCGCAACCTCGATCTTGCGGCTCTCCCGCTCAAGCTTCGCGACTTCCTCGGGCGTGCGCATCCAGAACTTGACCGAACGCGCGAACTTGTCGTTGAAGTAGTCGATGCGGAAGTCGAAAGCCTCGCCGCCTTCCGGAACCGTCACGCGCGTCGCCTTGCTGCGCGCGGCGCGCTTCGCCCAGTCGCGGAACTTCTCCTCTCCGTCGAGCCAGAGCGCGAATCCGTCATCGCCTTCAACTCCCAGCTCGTAGACCCCGGGCTCGGAAAGAGTCACCTTGCCCGTGTAGCGGCAGGAGAAGTTGTCTCCGCCCGCAAGCCCCTCGGGCCACTCGACGAGGGGCGGACCAGGCCACGTGTCGTTGACCTGCGCAACGACCGTTTCGGAAACCTTCTCCTTGAGGTCCTGTCCCCTGAAATACTCGACCTTCACGCCCGCCTTGCCGTCGGGCGTGGACAGCATTTCGGACGGAACGGGCGAGCCCGAGCCAGTGGTGTGTCCGGTGTAGATGGGACGCGTAATGACCGAGGTGTAGAGCGACGGACCGAACACGACGGACGTCTGGTCGTCGTTCGCGCCGGGCGTCCCCGGGAAGTCGATCCACGCCGGACGCACGAACGGACGCCCCGTCTCGTGAACGTCGCGCGCAAGCGAGTAGATGTAGGGCAGCAGCCTGTAGCGCAGGCGCGCCGCGGAAAGGAACGATTCATAGTATTCCGGATGCTTCTCCTTCGCGCGGAACGGCTCCTTCGCGACGGGGCTCGACACATGCCAGCGGTATACCGGATTGAATATCGCGAACTGGTTCCAGCGCGCGAGAAGCTCGAGGAACTCGGGGTTGTTCATCGCGTCGCCGTAGTGTCCGCAGAAGAACCCGCCCGTGTCCTGCGTCCAGTAGGGAAGTCCGCTCATGGACGCGCCCAGGCCGCCGGCGATCTCGTCCTTAAGCCGTCCCCAGCTCGCGCCGGTGTCGCCGCTCCACGGAATCGCCGCGTAGCGCTGAAGCCCCGCCCACGCAGTGCGAGTGAGAGTGAAGGTGCGCTTGTCGGACGTTGCGCGCTGCCCTTCGTAGTTGCCCATCGTCGTGACGAGCCCGTACGTGTTGAGATAGCGCGTGAAGTCGCCCATCTCGTTCCTTCCGCACGCCTTGATCTGCTCGACCATCTTGTCCGCGTTGTGGCACGCGTCGCGCGTCTCGAGTTCCGAGCCGTCCATCCACATCGCATCGACGCCGACGTCGATGAGCCCCTTCTTGAGGTGCTTGAAGTAGATTTCGCGTCCGAGCTTCGAATAGGCGTCGTATACATGCGACTTGCCCTTCGATATCCAGTGCCCCGGGGCGTAGCGCAGCTTGTGCTCGTCGAGCTCGCGCGCAACGTCGGTGTCATCTCCGACATCAGGCCAAATCGATGTGATGAGCTTCACGTGGAGGTCGTTGTGCAGCGTGTCGCAGAGTCCCTTGGGGTCGGGGAAGCGCGACTTGTCCCACTGCATCGCGTTCCAGCGGTCGTTCCTCGCATCCCAGTACTGCCAGTCCTGGACGATCCAGTCGATCGGATACCCCAGCTCGCGGAAGCGCGAGACGACGTCGATCAGCTCCTGCGCGGACTTGTATCGCTCCTTCGACTGGAAGTATCCGAACGCGGCCTTAGGAAACATCGGCGCCGCGCCGGTGAGCATGCGGTACTCCGCGAAGCGCTGGTCGGGATCGCTGCCGTACATGAAGTACCAGTCGCTTCCACCGGGTGCAGATTCGCCCCAGAGCGAGAGACCCTCGGACTTGTCGTGGAAGATCGACTGCGAATAGACGTCCCAGAGGATCATGTATCCCTTCGAGCTCGACCAAACGGGCGAGAAGGCGGGGATGTTCGTCTGGACGATCTTGATCTTCTGTCCGCGAAGGTTGAACTTTCCGGACGCCGCCTGGCCGAGTCCGTAAAGTCCCTCGTCCTCCGCAAGCACCCAGCGCTGCGTCACCTCGTAAGTGGGCTCGCCGTCGATTTCGATCTCCTTGATTGTACAGGGGTCGGACGGCTCGCGGAGAAGAATCTTGTCCGCGTCGGAGAACGCAAGCGCGCCAGTCTTGCGGTCGATTGAAACGGTGAACGCCGCGCCCTCGACGACAAACGCGTCCGCCGTCTCGCGCAGCTTTGCCGCGACGGCGGAAGGCTTCGCGACAATAGCGAGCGACGGATGCTTCCAATGGTCGCGTCCTAGGTCGGACTTCACGCGCAGCGTGTTCGGTCCGTAGAAGTCTAGCGCGCGGCGGACTTCGCCGTTTATCACGACGAATCCCGTCGCCGTTTTTTCCACCGAGACATCGGCGGAGGCGCAAAGCGCCACGATGCTTCCAACAACCGCAATGAGCGGCGCGATTCCCATTTTCA
>JAEEGF010786009.1_pt1 | contig 13120 bp, 10 predicted proteins | sample 9134171 | NCBI WGS metagenome assembly JAEEGF01 (sample SAMN16246542, study PRJNA631951) | gut metagenome | biome: gut microbiome; feature: rumen; material: AP-attached | host: Bos | place: Iran: Karaj | collected 2018-10
AAAACGATAGTGGCAAGGTGCTCATTCTCGACAACCGCGTGGTGACCGAGGCGTACGGCAAGACGTTCGCGCGCATCTGGAACATGAAGCATGTTACCGCGAACAGTGTCGACGACGTGAAGAAGTTTGTTTCTTGACACTTCTCCCGCGTTCGTTTAGACACCCCGGATAAAATTTTTCTAAATTTGCGTCCCCATTGAAGGATGCATGATGTTTGATTTGAAGAGTTTTTTTGACGGCATGTCGAAGCCGCTGCTTCGCGATGTCCACGCTAGGGCCTACGGCAAGAAGGGCCTGTTGAATAATGCACTTATCCAGTCTGAAGTCCTGACCTATTTTTCGGATAGGGACCGTGTTGCCAAACTTTTTGCGCATATGGAACCGTGGCAGAAACGCTGCCTGAACCTTGTGTATCATAGCGCCTCGCGCGGGCTCACCTACAACGAGCTCCGCCTTACCGTACCCGTGGCGAAGAACAAGGAACTCCGCACGTTCCTCTTGCAGATGTGCCGCGAGTTCCTGCTGTGGAGGTCGCAGGCCTCGGGCGTTGCTGTGTACCACGGCTTTACCGATTTTGCGCACAGTTTCGAGATTGAACTGCAGGGCGCTCCCGAATCTTCGAAGCCCTACCAGGAATACGGTAGCCTGCTGGCATGGCATATCTGCCTCGTGCTTTCGCTTGCCAAGCGCGGCGAACTGCGCGTGAACACGAACGGCACGCTGAACCGCCGCAGCTACCAGATGTGCATCGACGCTTTTACCGCCTCGGGGAAGGTTTCCGCGAAGGCGAGCGAGAACGAGCTCACCCTCATTTTCAGTTTCCTCACGCAGAGGGAATGGCTCGAACAGGAAAATTCGTTCCTGTACCCGTCGGAGGCCGCATACGAGTTCCTGCGCACGAGCGGTTTCCGCCTGCACCAGTATGTGCTTACGTGGTGGCTCGAGGTGCGTTTCCGTAACGATGCGCTCCACCTGAAGCGCCTGCTGCGCTGCGTTGCCGAACCGCGCTGCGTGTGCGATGCGGCGTACCTGTTCTGGGTCATGGATCCTTCCTGCCGCATTCTCGAGTCGAACAGGCACCTCGCCTGGGAATACCTCCCGCGCCCCATGCGCGAACTCTGGCTCATCGGTCTCCTGAAGTTCCAGTTCGAGTCGGGCAAGGTGTCCGCGATTGCCGTGAGCGAAGTCGGAAGGGAATGGATGGCAAGCTCGGTGCTCCCGCAGAACGAGGGGCAGGTGTCGATGCTCCCGAACTTTGACCTGGTGGTCAGCGCCTCCATGTCGCCGCAGTTGCTGTTTACGGTGGCATGCCTCGCGAAGGTCAAGAACGACGAGGCCTTCCTCTGCTTCAACTTCGAGAAGGAAACCTACATCGCGGGCCTCAAGAGCGACATTCCCGAATCGGACATGGAACAGCTTATCGCCTGGATCAAGCCGCCCGAGAACGTGCTCTCTACCTTCCGCGAGTGGAACGCCTCCTTCTACGGGGCGAAGGTGCGCACGGTGCGCCTCCTCAAGATAGATGACCTCAAGATATTGGGCGAACTCACGCGTTTCCCGCAGTTCATGGAATGCGTCGAGGAGTATATCCCGGGTTACGGGTTCGTGCTCGACCAGAAGAAGGAACCCGCCGCGCTCAATATCCTGGAGAGTTTCGGGTACTGCCCGTTTGCCGACCGCTCCGCGAAGAAGCGCGACCGCGCCCCGACCGACGAGTGGCGCAAGGAATTTGCGATTGCGTGGCCCGCCGAGGGCAACGTGGACTACGAGCTCAAGGACGACGTGGACGAGGCGACGGTGCAGTCGGCCCTCGATTCCACGAAGTACGGCTCCGTTTACCAGAAGCTCGATTCGTTCGACCTGGTGAAGGTGTTACGTTATGCGAAACTCACGGGCACCTACCTCGCGGCGAAGGTCAAGGACCCCGCGAAGCGTGCCGACAAGGTTCGCGAGCTGGTTTTCACCGTGCATGCGCTGCACCTCGCGAAGGCTCCCCTCAACGTGGAAATCCAGGAGAAGGGCGCCGAGGCGGGCATGCCGCTGCAGCTTTCGTTTATCCAAGAAATCAAGGTGATGCAAAAAATCGCGTGATGAGACCGTTCGCGCCTTGCTCAAGTATTAAATCACTCCGGCAGGCGCTCACTCCCACCTAAAGGTGGCCATGTACACTAAGCGCTAAAGCGCAAGTGTCCAAAGGTCGCCTACGACGGTTCGTTAATGCGAGCCGCCTTCTGCTCACGGGCGGCCGTTCGTGCTTTAGGGGAGCGTCTGCGCGTAGCCCGCGATGTCCTTCATCTCGTCGAGCGTAATCTCGTCGTAGTAGGCTTCCATGTTGCGGTCTTCGTCGCCGAAGTTCATCTGGTACCAGAACGTGGGCATGTCCTCGCGTGCGCGCTGCCCTATGTAGATAGGCCTGCCGGAAGGGTTCACGTTTACGCGCATGCCGTCTTCGCCGTGGCAGGGCCTGCAGTTCTGGTAAAAGAGTTTTGCGCCGCGCTTGAGGTTCGCTCCCTTTATCTTGCCGTTCTTGTCGAGCAGCTTGTACACGAGGTAGGCCATGCGCTTGTCCTCGCGGGTGAGCGTGTCTCCTGGCGACCCGGGCTCCGGCGCGTTTACTGCCTGCGCAGCATCTTTAGTAGCATCTTTATCCGGCGCGTTTACTGCCTGCGTGGCATCTTTAGTAGCGTCTTGCATAGGGCGCGCTACCGGCGCGACTCCCAGGGTATCCCCGGCAGTAACCGCTGCCGCCCCGTAGAGGGCGGCGAGGAACCCCGCGATAAACGTCACCTTGCGCATCTGCATGCTGAGAATATAAAAAACACGCGGTCCGCGCAGTTTGTATCCTTGCAAAGTGCGGCTCGTAAACCCGCGAGCCTGCTTGCCCGTAAAAGAACTTTCTACTTTATCCCGTATGAATACAAATATGTTCTTGTCGGTCGCCTTCGTGCTTGCCGCCACCGTATATGGAGGTGCTTCCATGCCCATCGATAAAGAGTCCCTCGCCCTGAACGGCCGCTGGTCCGTGCAGGATACTTGCCTGTGTGCAAGCGCCCCCGCCGTGTCGGTTGCCTTCAAGGCTGTCACGGGCGAGGTCACGTTCGACATAGAGGGCGAGGCGCGTTTCCTTTTCGAGATAGACGGCAAGCCGCAGAAGTATGTCACGGTTACCGACCGCAAGAAGCAGAAGTTTTCCACCCCGAAGGATGGCAAGCCGCATACCTACCGCCTTGTCAAGGTGAGCGAGTCCAACCCGGGCAAGTTCTGCATTCACGGTATCGACCTCGGGAAGAAGGGCTCCTTTGCCGAGAAGCCGAAGGCGTCTAGCCGCCGCATCGAATTTATCGGGGATTCCTTCACGGTCGGGTACGGCGTGGAAGGCAAGGGTCCGGAAGACGGCACTCCGTTCGAGAAGACGAACGCTTCGAAGAGCTATGCCTTTATCCTGTCCGAAAGCCTCAGGGCGGATTACCACGTGAATGCCGTGAGCGGTCGCGGGCTCGTGCGCAACTACGCGAACATCGTCCCGGAATGGACGCTTGAAACTTTGTACGACTACACGATGATGGGCGTGCCCGAGCAGGACGCGAATACCGAGCGCTGGGATTTCGAGAGGTTCCATCCGCAGGTCGTGGTCGTGTTCGTGGGTATAAACGACTTCCAGGGCGAGCCCCCGTATGCGGACGTGGGCAAGTTCAAGCAGGCGTACGTGAAACTCCTGGATAGGCTCCGTGCGCTCCACCCCGGCGTGAAGTTCCTGCTTGTCGCGACGAAGACGTGGCCGAACGATGACCTGGGCGGCGTGGTCGAGGGCATCTACAACGACCAGGTCGCGGCGGGGAAGACCGACATTCTGTATAAGTTTGTTTACACTGAGAATGCCGCCCTGCACGGGCATCCGAGCGAAAACTCGCAGAAGGAACTGGCGAACACGCTGCGCCCCCTCGTTGCACGCCTGGGTGGGTGGCTTTCTCGCTAAAGTCTGTGCATTTTTCCACATAATATTTTATCTTTATTCCTAAGGGTTATAGGAAGGAAGAACTTTATGTCCAGGATTATGGAAAAGATATACGCTCTCTTCAGGATGAATATCCTGATCTTCGTGTTGCTGGCGGCAACGGTTATAGCCCTTTTTGCCTACCAGAACGGTCTCGACGATATCGTGTTCCTGAACCTTTCCGACTATCCCTACGTGATAGCCGAGACGGACAGTGCCGACGGTGGCTCCTCGGCGGTGGCGATTTCGCGCACGGATTCCTCCATCATCGTGGACTACGAGCTGAAGGAAGGCTATGCCTACCCGTATGCGGGCGTGAAGATTCTGCTTGGCGACGGCAAGACCAAGGGCCGCGACTTCTCCAAGTTCGATAGCATCTTCGTGTGGGTCAAGCCCCGCGGCGAAGGTACGGTGCGTATCTACTTCCGCGGCTACGATGCGGATTTTTACCGAGAAGGCGACGAGGGCTCGCTCAAGTTCAACGAAGTCGAGTTCTTCCCGCTCGAAGAGACTTACCCGGCTGTGTTCGTGCCGCAGGAATTCCGCGTGGCCTCCTGGTGGGTGGCCCAGAACGAGATTAACGTACACAAGGCGCGCGTAGACCTCTCGAACATCCCGCTTATCGAAATCCAGACCGGCACCAATGCTCCGCTCGGTTACGGTACGCTCGAAATCCGCGGGTTCTGCTTCAAGGGCAAGAAGATTTCGAAGGTGGACCTCGTGACCATCCTGGTGGCGCTCTGGTTCGTGACCTTCCTTATCATCCTCGTCATCCGCTTCTTCGACTACAACCGCGAACGCGCGGCCAACCGCAAGAAGCAGGAAGAACTCGAGAAGTACCTGGCCGCCCTAGAGATCGAGAAGAGCGAGTACGAGAAGTCCAGCCGTACCGACCCGCTCACGGGTTGCCTCAACCGCGCCGGCTTCGGTAGCGTGCTCTTGCGCGAACAGGAAAACCTGACCAAGAATGGCAGTCCGGTCTCGTTCGTGCTCCTGGACATCGACCATTTCAAGGAAGTGAACGACACTTACGGCCACAACGTGGGCGACGAGGTGCTCGTGAACCTCACCAAGCTTATCCAGGGCAAGATCCGCAACAGCGACAGCCTGGTGCGCTGGGGCGGCGAAGAATTCGTCATCTTGTGCGGCGAGACGCCCATCCAGAATGCGCAGTTCCTGGCCGAGAAGCTCCGCGTGGCTATCGAGAACACGCAGCTCATTAGCCAGCAGCGCATCACCTGCTCGTTCGGTATTTCCGAGATGATTGCGGGCGAAGACCCGAAGCGCCTGTTCGAACGTGCGGACAAGGCCCTGTACGCCTCGAAGGAAGGCGGCCGCAACCGCGTGACGAGTGCGACCTACCGGCGCCAGACCCGCTAGCCTATGCCCCGCATAGCGACATTCCCGTTAGTCCTTGCGCTTGCCGCCCTGTTGCTCGCTTCGTGCGCGCACAAGGAGCCGGAGGTGGATTTCAAGCCCATCCAGCTCAACTGGCATGCCCTTTCGGAGGCCGCGGAGGCCCACCCCGAGAAGGATGCCTGCGTGATATCCGTCACATCGCTCCTGATGCGCGAGAAGGCCGTCCGGGAGTCGAAGTTCGAGTCCCTCGACTACGATGTCGTGTTCGATATCAAGGGCGAAAACCTCGAATTTAAGGGAATTTGCGCGAATTCCGGGGCGGAAGTTGCCACCGAGTGCAGGTTTACTGCCGTTTGCTCCGGTGCCGAAAAAGTCGTTGTAAATTTTCACAACGGAGACTAGTCGCGGCTACTACCTTTCGGGCCGCGATAGTTTTATTTTTAAGGTATTGGCAGACATTGCCTTACCTATTGTATTGTGGGATGTAACGACAAGGATAATTCTGTGAAACCGATTTTCGAATATACAGACTACCGTGAATGGATCCGCGACGCGTTTGATGACTTCAAACAGCGCAAGACCGTTATATCCTGGCGCTACATGGCAATGAAGCTCGGGGCCGACCCGGGCAACCTCCTCCGCGTATCGCAGGGGAAGATCCACCTGACACTCTCGCTCGTGAAGCCGATGGCCGAGTTCTTCGAACTCGACGAGAAGGAGACTGCCTACTGGACGGAACTCGTGTGTTTTGGGCGCGCGAAGACCGATGCGGAGGCCTTGAACCATTACGAGAAGATGCAGATTCTGAAGGGAATCCCCCTGAAGAGGCTCGCGAAGAAGGAGCTCGAGTTCTACCGTCACTGGTACTGCAATTCTATCCGTTCGATTATCGGCATTTGCCGGTTCAAGGACGACTACGAGGGGCTTGCGGAGTGCTGTACGCCCCCGATTACGGTGGAAGAGGCCAAGAGCGCCGTAAAACTTTTGTATGATTTAAACATGATCTCGAAGGATAGGGACGGCTACTGGAAGGTGAACGACACCTTCGTGAGCACCGGTGGAAACTGGCGCTCCGAGGCCGTGCGTACGTTCCAGAAGGAAACTATCCGCCTCGCGGGCGAATCGCTTGAACGCCACGCGCCGCCGCTGCGCGACATCAGCACGGTGACCATGACGTTCAACATGGACGATATTGCGCTCATCCGCGAAAAGATCAAGGAATTCCGTAGCGAACTGTTGCGCCTGTCGCAGGAAGGCGATGGCGACGATACGGTGTTCCAGCTGAATGTGCAGTTGTTCCCGATAGGGTTTGCGAAGAAATTGCAGGAGAAGGAAAAATGAAAAAGTTGCTTCTTCTAGTACCGGTTGCGCTTGCTACCTGGTTCTGCTCTTCTGCAACTGACGATATTGCGAAGGGCCCTGGCAGCGAGACCACTAACGGACTTGCGCTCGTTGACGGCAAGCCCGCATCCTACGCGTCTGTCGCATTGCGTAAGGTGGACTTCAAGGCGGCCCAGGCCGTGGAAGAAAATGCGCTTGTCGTGGCCGATGCGTATGCCGACGAGAATGGCCTGTTTGACGTGAAGGTACCGGCCGATGGCAAGTACCGCCTGACCGTGGTTCACGATGGTGTCGCGTTCTCGAAGATTGTTTCCCGTAGCGACTTCGGCGAAAATGGCGCCGTGAACGATACCGTGAACCTGGTGGCGACAGCCCTGATGGCGGGTGTCGTGGATGTGCCCGAGGGCAGTTCCAACGTGTGGGTTGGCGTGCACGGTACCGACGTGCTCGTGAAGAGCGATTCCAATGGCTGGTTCGCGCTCCCGTCGCTCCCGGCGAACGATTCTCTGCGCCTGTATTTCGTGGACGGCGACTACAAGGAATCCCTGGGTGAAGAATCCCTGTACCTGAAACCCCGCGAATCCGTGCTGAAGGACTACCGCGCCCCGAACCCCGACGAAGGGAAAATCGTGGTGCTCCAGAAGAATGGTTCCCCTGCCGCATACGCGACGGTCGCCCTCCGTGCAGCCGACGCGAAGGCCGAGACGTTTGCAGTCCAGAATGCGATGGTGGATTCCGATGTCCGCACCGATGCGAACGGCAGGTTTACCATGGAATGGCCCGAGAAGGGGGAATACCGCCTGACGGTCGTTTCTGACGGGTTTGCGTTCTCGAAGGTGTTCGATGCGGAAGACCTGCCGGATCTCGATACCATATGGATTTCGGCGACCGCGTCTGTTTCGAGTAAAGTAACACTCCGCACGGTGGATGAGTTCCTCTGGGTGGGTGTCTACGGGCTCGATGTGCTTGTGAAGACGAACGACGTGGGCGCCTACGTGCTCCCGAGCGTGCCTGCGGGCGATTCGCTCCCGATATACTTCGTGACTGCCGACAGCCTGAACAGCCTCTATGCGGAATGGAACACCGTGGCGGAATCCAACAGCACGCAGTTCCTGAACCCGGTGAAGGTGTTGCAGGATTTCGAGAATGGTGGCGAAGGCTGGTACCTGAATACGGATAGCCTCAAGAAGGGTACCGAAATCAAGCCTGCGAACAGCGTGAAGGAAGGAATCGTGTACGATTCGACCCGCAAGTCGAAGGTGTTCCACGGCACATACAAGCTCGCCAACGACGATTACGCCTGGGCGCTTGTGGGTACCGCGTTTGAGCACAACATGAAGTTCTCCGAAATCGATTCCGTGGTGTTCTACGCGAAGGGCAACGGCAACATAAGGCTTTCGCTCGAGAACTACATCGACCAGAGCAAGAACCTGAAGGCCGCCACCGAATGGATCCCGCTTTCCAAGGACTGGCAGCGCATCAGCGTGAACCCGGCGGAACTCTGCGTGGGTGCCGCGACGACGGAATCCTGCTTCACTTCGTGGAGCGGCGTCAAGAGCTGGGTCAAGCAGTTCCACATCTTTGTGCAGGACGGCTCCGAGTTCTACATCGACGACGTGATTCTCTACGGCGCACTGTTCTAACCCCGCATTTGTCGTCGCGCTTCTGTCACCCTGGAGTGCCCGTAGGGCACGATAGGGCCCATCCAGATTAGCATTGTCCCCAGTATGTCTGGGGATCTTTTTTTATAACCATTCCACATCCTTCGCATTTGCATCGGGAATTTAATTTGTATATATTTTAGTACGCTATGTTTAGGAAGATTTTTCTACCCATTGTCCTTTTCCAGATGTCCTTTGCGATGGACCCTTCTATCGTGAAGGTCCTTGGGTGTCTCACGAAAAAGCGGATGAGTGTTATTTCCGTCGAAAAAATAGAAGGAAAAATCTATGTCAAGAAAGAGACCGGTAAGGAATCGGATGTGATAGGCCCTGCTGCTTTTGACCCTGGAGTGTCTATCCTTGAATACAAACAAGACTGCTTGTTTCAGGAAAGGGATTATCTGAAAGGTGTAAAACACTCTCAAAGAAGGGGATTGCTGGGGGCGAAAAAAAATAGCACTCGTGATTCCATAATCGTCCTTAAAAAGAATAAGGTCCTTTGGTCATGTCCCCTGGGAGGGAAGAAAGTTGAAGACATTAGTGTTTTAGACCAAAGTAAACTAGTGGTTGGCTGTTCTGACGATTTTGGCGAGCGCGATTTTATTGATACCCTCTGGCTATTGGATGATAAGTGCCGGTGGACTCTTTTTGAGCCTAACGCAAAAATGAATCCTGAAGGCTTTGCTGTCGATTGTACTTTGTTTCACGATAAATTCGTCGCCAGTTCACGGTTTCTGTCGTATTACATAGGCAACCGAGATCCATATACGGTTGTTTTCGATTCGTCATGGAATAGACATTGGGGAACGTCCCTTTCATTTTGGGTAAACGCATCGGCGCGGGACGTTGGCTGCGGTTACTACTACTCCACGAATCCGGATGATACGGATCAGAACGGGTGGGTCGTCAAATGCGCTAGATGGACCGGAAATAATTTTGTGGAGTTTACGTTGCCGTATGAGGTGCGTGACAAGCATGAACGCCATCCGGTTCTGGGGCTCCTGTTCCCGTGCGGCGATGGGATATGCGTGCAGGATCGTGAGACCAAGAAAATAGAGGTCTTAGTGGATGAGTAGGGCACTCTTGTTTTACGGACCCATGGCGTGCAGAAATTGGTGTTTTTATTGATATTTGAACAATGCCACCATTGTTTGTAAACGCGAATTTAAGTATCTTTGGGCTATGGAAAATCTTGAGAAAGAATCTGCCGTCGCGCAGGAATATCTCGCACGCGTTGCGAAAGAAGCGGAAGCGAAGTTTGATGAGCATCTTCCGCCCGAAAATGAGACTCCGTGCCGCTTGCACGAGGCTATGCGCTATTCGATGTTTGCTGGCGGCAAGCGCCTGCGCCCCGCCCTGGTCAAGGCGACCTTTGACATGTTCGGTGGCAAGGGCGACAAGGTGTGGCTCGCGACATCTGCACTCGAGATGCTCCACACGTTCAGTCTTATCCACGACGACCTCCCTTGCATTGATAACGACGATTACCGCCGTGGCAAGCTTACGAACCACAAGAAGTTTGGCGAATCGACTGCCGTGATGGCGGGCGATGCCCTCTGCGTACTCGCGTTTGAACTGATGGGCCGTGCGGGCGATGCCCGTGCAATCGAGGTGCTTGCCCACCTGCTGGGTACCTACGGCATGATCGGTGGCGAGATGACCGATATCGAGTGCGAGGGCAAGACGGTTGACCTCGAGACGGTCGACTACATCCACTACCACAAGACGGCGGCCCTCATCGAGGCGGCTCTCCAGGTGGGCGCGATGCTCGCCGGTGCCGACGACAAGTCCATTGCCGCCATCCGCAACTACGGGCGTTCCATCGGGCTTGCGTTCCAGATTGTGGACGACATCCTGGATATTGTCTCCACGACGGAGGAACTGGGCAAGGACGCCGGTTCCGATATCGAGAAGGGCAAGGCGACTTACCCCTCCATCGTCGGGCTCGAGAAATCCCGCGAACGCGCCCACGAACTCTACGAGGAATCGCTCAAGGCGCTTGAAGGCCTCGAGGGCGATACCTCCATACTCCGCTCTATTGCGGCATTCATCATTACCCGGGTCAAGTAATGGAACTTAAGGACGTAAAGTCTCCCCAGGACATTAAGCACTGTTCCGTCGAGGAACTGAACTGCCTTGCGAAGCAGGTGCGCGATACGATTATCGGGCAGGTTTCCAAGCACGGCGGTCACCTGGCTTCGAGCCTGGGGGTGGTGGAACTCACGCTTGCGCTGCACTACGTGTTCAACGCTCCCGAAGACAAGATTGTCTGGGACGTGGGTCACCAGGCGTACGTGCACAAGCTATTGACGGGCCGTTACGACCGGTTCGAGACGCTCCGCCAGCAGGGCGGCATCTCAGGCTTTTTGAAGCGTAACGAGAGCGAGTACGACTGCTTTGGCGCGGGACATGCGACTACGTCTATTTCGGCAGCTCTCGGCTTTGCAGTAGCGCGTAACCACTTTAACCGCAAGAACAACGTGGTGGCTGTCATCGGTGACGGTTCCATGACGGGTGGCATGGCCTACGAGGCCCTGAACAACGCGGGCATCTCGAAGCAGAACATGACGATCATCCTGAACGACAACAGGATGAGCATCGCCCCGAACGTGGGCGGGTTCAGCAAGTACCTGAACCGCGTGATATCGGACCCGGTCTACAACAAGATGCGTTCCGACCTGGACCGCCTGATGAAGCGCCTGCCGGGCGTGCTCGGTAGCCGGTTCCGTGACCTGTTCTTGCAGGTGGAATCTGCCGCGAAGAATGCGGTGAAGCCGGGCGCCTTCTTCGAGGACCTGGGCATCCGCTACTTCGGCCCCATCGACGGTCACGACATCAACGAGCTTATCATGATTCTCGAGCGAGTGAAGTCGCAGCCCGGCCCGTGCATTGTGCACGTGCTTACCGAGAAGGGCCGCGGTCTCGATGCCGCCGAGAAGAACCCGACCAAGTTCCACGGTACGGGGCCGTTCGACCCCGAGAGCGGACTTCCGCTTTCTCCGGGCAGCCCGAACCCCTCGCTCACGAGCGTGTTCGGCAAGACGCTCCTGGAACTTGCGAAGAAGGACAACCGCATCATGGGCATTACTGCCGCGATGCCTACGGGCTGCGGCATGGACATTGTCGCGAAGGAACTGCCCGACCGCGTGATAGACGTGGGCATCGCGGAAGAACACGCGGTGACGTTTGCCGCGGGCCTTGCCTGCGATGGCGTCGTGCCCGTGGTCGCAATCTACTCGAGCTTCATGCAGCGCGCCTACGACCAGATTATGCACGATATCGCGCTCCAGAACCTGCATGTGGTGCTGGTGCTCGACCGCGCTGGCCTTGTGGGTGCCGACGGCCCTACGCACCATGGTGCATACGACCTTTCGTTCCTGCGCACCGTGCCCGGGCTTACGCTCATGGCGCCCAGTAACGAGAACGAACTTAGGGATATGATAACTGCCTCCATCGACATGGAAGGCCCTGTCGCTATCCGCTATCCCCGCGGGACGGCTCTTGCCGAAACGCTCAATCCCCCTGCAGGCCCCTTCGACGCGAAACTCCCGAAGGTGCTCGAACAGGGCAAGGATATCCTGCTCCTCGGGGCAGGCTTCATGACAAACGAACTCAAGAAGACTGCGAAGGTCCTTAAAGAAAACGGCTACAATCCCACGCTTGTGGATGCACGAATCATAAAGCCGCTCGATACGGAAACCTACCGCAGCCTGTTCGAAACCCACAAGGTCATTGTCACTCTGGAAGACAATACCCTTATCGGCGGATATGGTTCCGCCGTGATGGAACTCATGGCCGATCTCGGAATTACGGACAAGAAGTTGTTCCGCTTCGGGCTGCCGGACCGTTTTGTGGAACAGGGCGAAATCCAGAACCTGTACAAACTCTTGAAAATTGACGGTGAATCCGTCGCCAAGCAATTGATGGAAAGACTATGAGCGAAGAAAACAAGCGCACAGTGAGATCGACTCTTACCCGCAAGTTCGGGGTGAGCGAGAAGAAGGACGAACGCCGCCCGCGCAAGGACGACGGTGAAGGCAAGAAGTTCGGTGACCGTCCTACCTTTGGTGGCCGTAGCGATGGTGAACGCGCCGGGTTCCGTTCGGACCGCCCGCGTGGCCTGCGTGAAGACGGCAGCAAGCGCGAGGAATTTGGCAGGCGTGGCGAAGGCGATGGACGCTTCGACCGTGAACGCCGCCCGCGCCGCTTTGGCGACCGCCCCTTCGGCCGTCGCGAAGGTGGACGTTTCGGGGACCGTTTTGGCAAGCGTGGCGACCGCCCGTTCCGCAGTTTTGACGGTGCGGAGAACGCTCCGGTTTACCGTCAGCGCCCCGAACAGAAGGAGACCGTTGTTGACGAGAATATCGACGAGGCCGCACTCGAAGCCCGCGCCGCCCAGGCAGAAACTGCTCCGGAAAGCGCCGGCAACCCGCCTTGGTTCCGCAAGCTCCTCGCCATCACGACCGAGAAGGGCCGTGAACGCGAAGGCCGATTCCTGGGCGAAGGCGTGCACGTTGTAGACGAACTTGTCACCAAGCACAGGGAAATCGTCATTGCCATCTACGTGGCCGAGGACTTCGAGAACGAAGCCCTCATCGAGAAGATTAACGATGCCGACATTACCATTCACGTGCTGGAAGCCGACAAGATGAAGCAGATTTCCTCCACGGTCACGACGCAGGGAATCATTGCGCATTGCCGCATCGCGAACACGAAGCCCGTTTACGAGGCGAGCCGCAGCGTGATTACGCGCGTGGATGCAGTG
>JAEEGF011422625.1_pt1 | contig 13119 bp, 12 predicted proteins | sample 9134171 | NCBI WGS metagenome assembly JAEEGF01 (sample SAMN16246542, study PRJNA631951) | gut metagenome | biome: gut microbiome; feature: rumen; material: AP-attached | host: Bos | place: Iran: Karaj | collected 2018-10
GACGGTCTGATCCTGCCCGATCTGCCCTTTGAGGAAAAAGAGGAGTTCCTGCCGCTGTGCCATGCCCATGGCATCGATCTGATCTCGATGATCGCGCCGACGTCGGCCGATCGTATCGAAAAGATCGCACGTGAGGCGGAGGGCTTCCTGTATCTGGTTTCCAGCCTCGGCGTGACCGGCACGCGAAGCGAGATCACAACCGACCTCGATTCGATCGTCAGGACTGTCCGTCGGGCGACGAACGTGCCGTGCGCCGTGGGCTTCGGCATCTCCACGCCCGAGCAGGCGAAAAAAATGGCCGCGCTCTCTGATGGCGCTATTGTCGGCTCGGCCATCGTCAAATTGTTTGCCCAATATGGCCGCGAAGCACCGCGGTACGTGGGGGAGTTCGTGAAAACGATGAAAGATGCGATACGATAGAAAAGAGCCGCCCGACAGCGATCGGGCGGCTCTTCGTATTTAGAGATGAGCTGAAGCGTGTGCTTCGGGACGAAATGAGCGGCAAAGTGCTTCAGTCACGCAGCACAATAAACGTGACGTTGTCGTCGCAGAAAACACCCCGCAAAGCTTCGTGCAGCGAGATTTCCGGTTTTGCAGTGCGGAATGCTGCTTCCAACTCTGAATGTGCCAACGCTTCCCAGACGCCGTCGGTGCAGAGAAAGAGAGCGTCTCCTTTGTTCAGCTGGAAATGACACGACCACAGCCGCAGCTGCGTCAGCTCTGAGCTGGTCCTGATCGCTCCGGTGACGCGGTTTTTGAGCGGATGATGACGCATCTCCTCCTCGCTGATCTCGCCCGAATCGTGCAGTCCCTGGACGATCGAGTGATCGTAGCTGACTCTGCGCAGTTCGCCGTCGTGCCAGTGATAGACACGGCTGTCTCCGCAGTTGAAAACGACGGCCTGGTTACGTTTGACGATTGCACCTGCCGTCACGGCCCCCATTTTGATCAGCTCGCGATGCACGAACGCCTCTTTGGCAAGTCGTGCCTGTGCCGTCTCCAACAGACACGTTAAAAACGGCTCGGTGACGAGATCGGGGCACGTGACCGAGGAAAAAGTTTCCGCGACCAGCCGGGCAGCCACGTCACCGCCTGTATAGCCTCCCATGCCGTCGATCACGGCGCACAGCTGCGGACGGCGCAGGGCGTGCAGAGCGCGAAACGGCAGAAATTCGCGCGGCGCATCCGTCTCGCCGGCAGAGGCGCGGTACGGCAGCGCAAGCGCGTCCTGATTGATAACCAAACGGTCGCCGCATGAAGTGAAATAAAAACATCTCATAGTAAAGGCTCTTTCTTTTGATTTTATCAGGGATTTAAAGTAGATAAAGGCCCAGGTAATATTTTAAGCAAAGATGCTGTTATTATGATACACCGCCTCCGCAGTTTTCTGCAAGAAGGTTTGCAGTGACACGAACATAAACTGAATGAAAACTGGGTAATTATGAACAAGAAAACGCGGTGATAATATTTATAACGTGATGAATTTTAATTTACGCGTTTTGCCCGTAGGCAAATGCACCGAAAAGGTGTAAAATGTGAAAAAAATATCAAGTCCGTTGTTTTGCCGCGTGAAAGGGTGTTTTACCCATGGCGGCCCGCCGAGGGGGCGGGGAAAACGGACCGGTTATTTTTTGTTGCAAACGGCTGTAACGGCGCCGTATGGGCGGCGCCGAAAGCGAATCTGATACGCGCAGGGGGGACTGCAAGCGTTCGCGGGGGTGGCGAACGCCATTTTTCGTGTCCGAAGAACGGTATCGTATTTTGATAAATAACGTATGGGGGAGTGTGAATGAATTCCGATGAGTAAGATTTTCAGTTATTTCCCCGGCTGCACGCTCAAGAACAAGGCGCGCGATCTTGACCGATACGCGCGGGCGGCAGCCGAGCGGCTGGGACTCGCTCTGGAAGAGATCCCTGAATGGCAGTGCTGCGGCGGCGTGTACCCGCTGACGAAGGACGAGATCGCCGTTCGTCTGGCGTCGATCCGAGCGCTGGCGCAGTCGGCCAAAGACGGCCGTCCTCTGGTGACGGTGTGCAGCGCCTGCCACAACGTGATCAAGCAGGTCAACCACGACATGCAGACGGACGCTCATATCATCGAGTCGGCCAATAATTATCTGCGAGCCGAGGGGCTTGAATACCACGGTGAGACGCGTGTGATCCATTATCTGGAGCTGCTGCGCGACGAAGCCGGTTTTGACGCGATCAAAAAGGCTGTCGTCAAGCCACTCGCGGACCGCAAGATCGGTGCGTATTACGGCTGTCTGCTGCTGCGTCCTTCGCACGTGATGGCGATGGACAGCGCCGAGAATCCGACGATCATGGAGAACCTGATCGCGGCGATGGGCGCGACGCCCGTCGTTTACGCGCAGCGCAACGAGTGCTGCGGCGGCTATCTGACGCTTGAGGACAAGTCCGTACCGGCCAAACGTGCCCGCGCCATCCTTGAAAATGCACGCAGCCAGGGTGCCGACACGGTCGTCACGGCCTGTCCGCTGTGCCTGTACAACCTGAAAACTCAGGAAGAAGCCGCCGGCGTGCAGGTGAAATACGTCACCGAGCTGCTGGCCGAAGCTCTCGGCGTAAAGGAGGCGGAGTAAGTGTCTGCGTATCGCGTCACTCAGGAGGAGATCCTTGCCATCAGCGGCGTCGATCCGAAAAAGTGTATGCGCTGCGGCAAGTGCAGCGCGACCTGCCCCGCTTATGACGAGATGGAGTACCATCCCCACGAATTCGTGGCGATGGTCGAAAACGGCGAGATCGAGGCCTTGGCCGAAAGCAAATCGCTGTATCTGTGCATGACATGCATGGCCTGCATTCAGCGCTGTCCGCGCCAGGTCGAGCCGGCGAAGCTGGTCGAAGCCGTCCGTGCGGCGGTCGTGCGTCAGAAGGAGCGCACGCATCTGCTTCCCGGTGCTCTGCCCGCCATGGTCGACGCCGATCTTCCGCAGCAGGCGATCGTCAGCGCCATGCGCAAGTACACGAGATAGAAGGTGACGAAGGTGCAGAAAATCGGAGTTTTTGTCTGCTGGTGCGGCAGCAACATTGCCGCCACCGTTGACGTGAAAGCCGTCGTCGAGGCGGCGCGTCACGTTCCCGGCGTCGTCTTCTCGGCTGATTATCAGTACATGTGCTCTCAGGCCGGACAGACGATGATCAAGGACGCCATCCGCGAATACGGACTGACCGGCGTCGTCGTCTGCTCGTGCTCGCCCCGTATGCACGAGGCCACGTTCCGCAAGGCCGTCCAGTCGGTTGGGCTCAACCCCTACATGCTGGAAGTGGCGAACATCCGCGAGCAGTGCTCGTGGGTCCACAAGGACAAGGAAGTCGGCACCGAAAAGGCCATCATGCTGATGAAGGCTGCAGTCGCTAAGGTCACGCTCAACGCCCCGCTGACGGCGGGCAAGTCGCCCGTCACCAAGCGTGCGCTCGTGATCGGCGGCGGCATCGCCGGTATGCAGGCCGCGCTTGACATCGCCGACGCCGGCTACGACGTGGACATCGTCGAGAAGAATCCCAGCATCGGCGGCAAGATGGCCCAGCTGGACAAGACGTTCCCCACGCTCGACTGCTCGTCGTGCATCGTCACGCCGAAAATGGTCGAAGTCGGCCAGCACGAGAAGATCCACATCTACTCGTACAGCGAGATCGAAGAGGTCAAGGGCTTCGTCGGCAACTTCGACGTGACGATCCGCCGCAAGGCCCGTTACGTTGACGAGACCAAGTGCACCGGCTGCGGCGCCTGCATGGAAAAGTGCCCGATGAAGAAAGTCCCCAACGAGTTCAATCAGGGACTGGACAACCGCAGCTGCATCTACATCCCGTTCGCTCAGGCCGTGCCGAAGGTCGCCACGATCGACGCCAACTACTGTCTCAAGCTGAACAAGGGCGCGTGCGGCATCTGCTCCAAGGTCTGCGCCGCCGGCGCGATCAACTACGAGGCCAAGGACGAGCTGATCACCGAGAAGTATGGTGCGATCGTTGCCGCCACGGGCTTTGAAGTGATCGACGTGAGCAAGTACGACGAATACGCCTACACACAGAGCCCCGACGTGGTCACGTCGCTGGAGTATGAGCGTCTGATGAACGCCGCCGGCCCCACGGGCGGACACCTGAAGCGCCCCTCCGACGGCAAAGAGCCGAAGACGATCGTCTTCGTGCAGTGCGTCGGCTCGCGCGAGTGCTGCGACCCCGAGAAGGGCGAGCTGCGCGGCGGCAAACCCTACTGCTCGAAGGTCTGCTGCATGTACACGGCCAAGCACGCGATGCTGACGAAGGACCACTATCCGGACACCGACATCTACGTGTTCTACATCGACGTGCGCACGCCGGGCAAGAACTTTGACGAGTTCTATCGCCGTGCCGTCGAGCAGTACGGTGTGCACTACATCAAGGGCGCCGTCGGCAAGGTGACTCCCGAAAACGGCAAGCTGAAAGTTCAGGCCAGCGACCTGATCCTCGACAAGCAGCTGCACATCGACGCCGACATGGTCGTGCTGGCCGCGGCGATCGAGCCGAGCAAGTCGGCACGCCATCTGGCGACGATGCTGACCGCTTCGATGGATACCAACGACTTCTTCACCGAAGCGCACCCCAAACTGCGTCCCGTCGAGAGCCCCACGGCCGGCGTGTTCCTTGCCGGTATGTGCCAGGGCCCTAAGGACATCCCCGAGACGGTTGCTCAGGCCGGTGCGGCGGCGGCAAAGGCCATCGGCCTGCTCGCCAAGGACGAGCTGGTTGGCAACCCCTGCGTTGCCCATTCCGATGAGTGGATGTGCAACGGCTGCTCGCAGTGTGAGACGGTGTGCCCCTACGGCGCGATCACGTACGTCGATAAGGAGTTCCGTATGCCCGACCGCACGACGAAGATCCGCCGCGTGGCGCAGGTCAACGAAGCTGTCTGCCAGGGCTGCGGCGCCTGCACGGTGACGTGCCCGTCCGGCGCGATGGACCTGAAGGGCTTTTCCAATAGAGAGATCATGGCGGAGGTGGACGCGTTATGCCTGTAGCTCAGGAGAACAAACAGGGCTGGAAGCCGAAGATCATCGCCTTCTGCTGCAACTGGTGCTCGTACTCGGGCGCCGATCTGGCGGGGACGAATCGTCTGTCCTATCCCGCCGAAGTGAAGATCATTCGCGTGCCGTGCTCGTGCCGCGTCAATCCGCTCTTTATCCTGCGTGCGTTCCAGCGCGGGGCCGACGGCGTGATCCTCTGCGGCTGCCATCCCGGAGACTGCCATTACAGCACGGGCAACTATCACACAAGACGTCGCATGACGCTGCTGTTTTCCATGCTTGACTACCTCGGCGTGGAGAACGCGAGAACGCGCGTCGAGTGGGTATCGGCCGCGGAAGGCCAGCGCTTTGTCGATGTGATGAACAGCTTTGTCGCCGAAGTGACCGCGCTCGGCGAGAATCGGAGATTGGGGGATCTGCGATGCAAGGAGAACTGATCGCTCGCGCTAAAAAAATGCTCGCGGACGGTACGGTCAGCCGGGTTCTCGGCTGGCGTCGCGGACAGTTCGCCTACGACGTGACGCCCGACGTGTTCTGCACGGCCGAAGACCTTGAACAGAATTTCGTCTGGAATGCGTTCTGCGGCGCGAATCTGTCCAAGTACCTGATCGCCGAGAGCGCCAAAGAGGGTAAAGTTGCCGTGTTCCTCAAACCGTGCGACACATACAGCTTCAACCAGCTCTGCACGGAGCACCGCCTGCACCGTGAGAACATTTACGTGATCGGCATTCCCTGCCGCGGCACGGTCTCGATCGACAGTCTCCGCGAGAAGGGGATCGAGGGCGTCGTTTCGGCCGAGGCCAAAGACGGAAAGCTGCTCGTGGAGACGCTGTACGGCAACGAAGAATTCCCGCTTGAAGACGTGCTGCCCGAGCGCTGCGCCAGCTGCAAGAGCTGGAAGCACGTCGCTGCCGACGAGCTTGTCGGCGAAGAGGGAGACGTACGCGAATCGAACCGCTTCGACAAGGTCGAAGAGATCGAGAAGATGACGCCGGAGGAGCGCTTCGCGTTCTGGAGGAGCCAGCTGTCGCGCTGCATCCGCTGCAACGCTTGCCGCAACGTGTGTCCCGCCTGCTCGTGCGAGAAGTGCGTGTTCGACAACCCCAATTCGGGCGTCCAGAACCGCGCCGCCGCGGACGACTTTGAGGAGAACATGTTCCACATCATTCGCGCTTTCCACGTTGCTGGTCGCTGCACCGACTGCGGCGAGTGCTCGCGCGTTTGCCCCGAGCACATCCCGCTGCACCTGCTCAACCGCAAGTTCATCAAGGACTACAACGCTCTGTACGGTGATTTCACCGCCGGCGCGGAAGTGGGGCAGATGAGCCCGGTGGCCGACTTCACGACGGACCGCGACGCCGAGCCCGACATCGTTCGGAAAGGAGGACTGCGCTGATGATCTGGAAACTGCCTGTGGATAAACGCGACGCTCTTTTTGCGGCGATCGCGCAGGCGCAAAAGCTTTACGTTCCCGCGGCAGCGGAAAAGGGCGAGGCGCAGTTTGCCGCCTGGACGCCGGAGACGAAAGTCAGCGACGGGCTGAACACGCTGAGGAGCGCGAAGGACTTCTTCTTCCCGCAGATCCAGCACATGGCCCGTTTCCGCCGCGAAGGCAAGAAGATCGAAGTCATCGACGACCGCGCCGAGAGCGAGGATTTCGTCGTCTGGGGCGTGCGTGCCTGCGACGCGAGATCGTTCGACGTGCTCGATCTGGTTTTCCTGGCCGATCCTGTCGATACCTACTATCAGACGCGCCGCGAACACAGCACGGTCGTGACGGCCGCCTGCTCACGTCCTTCGGAGACGTGCTTCTGCACGAGCTTTGACATCGACCCTGCCAGGCCGACCGGCGACGCCCGCACGTGGACGGTTGACGGCACGATTTATATCGAACCATTAACGCCCAAAGGCGAAAAGCTGGTCGAAACGCTCAAAGCCCAGTTTGAAAAAGCGACGGCCGACGATGAGCAGAAGATCGCAGCCGAACAGAATAAGATAGGCGAGATCATGAAGCGTCTGCCGCTGGCGAATCTCAGGCCCGACGACAACCGTGAGCGCGAGCTGGAAGTGTTCAAGTCGGATAAGTGGAAAGAACTGTCCTCCCACTGCCTTGGCTGCGGTGCGTGCACGTTCGTGTGTCCGACGTGCCAATGCTTCGACATCGAGGACTTCCAGAACGGCAACACCATCGAGCGCTACCGCTGCTGGGACAGCTGCATGTACCACGATTTCACGCTGATGGCCGCGGGAACGCCCCGCAAGACGCAACTGGAGCGCTTCCGCCAGAGGTTCATGCACAAGCTCGTGTACTATCCCAAGGCGCATGACGGACTGTACAGCTGTGTCGGCTGCGGCCGCTGTCTGCGCAAGTGCCCGATCCACATGAACATTGCCAAGGTCATGCAGGCGCTGAAGGAGGAGAACGCTCATGAATAAAGAAGCCCTCATCCCTGTTGTCGGCGTCGTTACCGACGTTCGTACCGAGACACCCGACGTGAAGACGTTCCGCGTTGTCGGCCTGGACGGAAAGAAGCTCTTTGAGCACATTCCCGGTCAATGCGCGATGCTCTCCATCCCCGGCGTTGGCGAGGCGATGTTCTCCATCACTTCGTCACCGACGCAGACGGAGTATCAGGAGTTTTCGATCAAGCGCTGCGGCTGCCTGACCACGTGGCTGCACCAGATCGAGCCGGAGCAGCAGGTACTCGTGCGCGGCCCGTACGGAAACGGATTCCCCGTCGAAGGCGCCTTCCGCGGCAAGGATCTGCTCTTCATCGCCGGCGGTATCGGACTTGCTCCCCTTCGTTCGGTCGTCAACTACTGCCGCGCGCACCGCGACAACTACGGCCATATCGATATCGTCTACGGCGCAAGATCGAAGGAAGACCTTGTGTTTATCGACGAGATCGAGAGTGAATGGATGCACGAGCGCGACATGAACGTGTACCTTACGATCGACCGCGAGCAGCCGGAGTGGAGCGGCCATGTCGGCTTCGTTCCCAACTACGCGCAGGAGCTTGGCTTCAGCACGGACAAGACGGCGATCCTCTGCGGCCCGCCGATCATGATCCACTTCACGCTGCTGGGCCTGAAAAAGCTCGGCTTCGTGGACAGTCAGGTCTACACCACGATGGAAATGCGCATGAAGTGCGGTATCGGCAAATGCGGCCGCTGCAACATCGGCGATAAGTTCGTGTGCAAGGACGGGCCCGTGTTCCGCTTTGACGAACTCAGCGAGCTCCCTGATGAGTATTAAGGAGAAAACGATGACTAAAACAGTAAACGTCTATCTTTTCGGCAAGCGCTACGCTGTGCCGGAGAATCTCACCATCATGACCGCGATGGAGTACGCCGGCTATCAGCTCAAGCGCGGCTGCGGCTGCCGCAACGGCTTCTGCGGTGCGTGCGCGACTGTGTACCGCATCAAGGGGCAGCAGGAACTGAAGATGGCGCTCGCTTGCCAGACCCAGGTCCAGGAAGGAATGTACATCGCCACGATGCCCTTCTTCCCGCTCGTCAAGCCTGTGTACGACATCAACAAGGTGACGCCCGAGCAGTCTCTGATGATGCAGCTGTTCCCCGAAGTGTACGCCTGCGTCGGCTGCGCGGCCTGCACCAAGGCGTGTCCGCAGGGGCTCAACGTCATGCAGTATATCGCTTACGCCCAGCGCGGCGACTTCAAGAAGTGCGCCGATCTGTCGTTCGACTGTGTGATGTGCGGCATCTGCTCCTCGCGCTGCCCTGCCGGCATTTCCCACCCGCAGGTGGCCATGATGGCCCGCCGTCTCAACGGCAAGTATCTCACGCCCGACGCACAGCACCTTCTGCGCCGCGTCGCCGAGATCGCTAAGGGCGAGCACATCGAGTCCATGAAGGAGATCATGGGCAAGAGCGACGCCGAGATCCGCGACATGTACAACAAGCGCGATATTGAGCAGTAGGAGGGGAGACGAACATGTATTCCGAAAGTTTCCAGGAATCGATCAGAAAAGTCGAAGCTAACCGCGCCAAGAACGCGGCGATGACTCCCCGCCGCATGACCGCGGAGGAGAAGGACGCGCTGCTGAAGGAGTTCCATCCCGACTACCGCGAGAACGAGTTCGAGCTGCTCAAAGTCGGTCCCAACAAAGGCGACAAAGTTCCGCACGAGCTGGCTGCCATGCTTCAGGCTCATCCGCGCGTTTGCGCCGGCGAGGTCGATCTGAGCAAGCCCGCTTACGACGTTGACGTGCTCGTCATCGGCGGCGGCGGCGCGGGTTCGTCCGCGGCCATCGAGGCCAACGAGAACGGCGCGAGCGTGATGATGTGCACAAAGCTGCGCATCGGCGACGCGAACACGATGATGGCTGAAGGCGGCATCCAGGCCGCTGACAAGGACAACGACTCGCCTGCGCGTCACTTCCTCGACGCCTACGGCGGCGGACACTTTGCGGCCAAGAAGGAACTGCTTGCCAAGCTTGTTTATGAAGCGCCCGAGTGCATCAAGTGGCTCAATGATCTTGGTGTCGAGTTCGATAAGACGGCCGAAGGCGATATGGTCACAACGCACGGCGGCGGCACTTCGCGCAAGCGTATGCACGCCTGCAAGGACTATTCCGGCGCGGAGATCATGCGCACGCTGCGCGACGAAGTGCTTAACCGCGGCATCCCCGTTCTTGACTTCACCGCTGCGATCGAGCTGATCAAGGACGACAAAGGACACTGCGCCGGCGCCGTGATGCTCAACATGGAGACCGACGAGCTCTTCGTCGTGCGCGCCAAGACCGTCATCCTTGCTACCGGCGGCGCGGGCCGTATGCACTATCAGGGCTTCCCCACGTCCAATCACTACGGCGCGACGGCCGACGGCCTTGTGTTGGCTTACCGTGCCGGCGCGAAGCTGCTCTATGTCGATACGCTCCAGTACCACCCCACGGGCGCGGCTTATCCCGAGCAGATCTTCGGCGCTCTCGTCACCGAAAAGGTCCGTTCCATCGGCGCGATGCTCGTCAACTGCGACGGCGAAGTGTTCGTCCACCCGCTTGAGACGCGCGACGTGGCCGCTGCCAGCATCATCCGCGAGACCTCGGCCCGTGGCAAGGGCGTCGATACAGGCCGCGGTACGGCTGTTTGGCTCGACTCGCCGATCATCGAGCTGAAGCATGGTGCGGGCACGATCGAAAAGCGCATTCCCGCCATGTTCCGTATGTATCAGGAGCGCGGCATCGACATGCGCAAGGAGCCGATCCTCGTCTATCCCACGCTGCACTATCAGAACGGCGGCGTCGACATCGACACCGACTGCATGACCGGCGTGGAGAACCTGTTCGCCGCCGGCGAAGTCGTGGGCGGTATCCATGGCCGCAACCGCCTGATGGGCAACTCGCTTCTCGACATCGTCGTCTTTGGCCGCGACGCCGGCCGTGCCGCTGCCGCAAAGGCAAAGCAGACGACCGTCGGTGCGCTGAACATCGATCATGCCGCTGCGTTCGACAAGACTCTCGCCGACGCCGGCATCACGACCGATCTCGTTTCGCCCAAGCTGCTGCCCAATTACGTGCGCGAGCGCGTGACGCTGGGCAAGTCGCAGATCCAGTAATAATTAGTTCCGCGGAGGGGGCTAGTCCTGCCTGAGGCAAAGCATTCCGCGTGGAACGCAGATAATAATCCGCACAAAACCGCTCCCTTTGCCGCCGCCGATTGGGCGCACAGCGTAGGGAGCGGTCTTTTTCGCGCCTGATCCTGATTTTCGCCCTTTTTTGCAACAAAACGGGATCAGAGTCACGCTTTACTGTGTCAGCGCGATAAACGGGCAGTGAGAAAATCATTGACAAAACTAATTCAAAACGGTATATTATTACTAAATTGGCCGGTATGTTCGGCCAAAAGGAACAAAATATCATCTGGGAGGTCGTTGCAATGAGAAAGAACCGTTTCTTCCGTCTGGCGCTCGCCGTTCTGGCTGTGAGCGTTCTGTTCGCCGCCTGCGCCGAAGCGCGCGTGATCAAGGTCGGTCACACGGGCACGAAGGACCACTACTATCAGATGTACCTTGAGAACTGGGCCAAGGCTGTCACGGAGCGCACGAACGGCCGCTACACGTTCGAGATCTATCCTTCCGACCTGTACGGCAAACCCAATCAGCTGATCGAAGGCTGCCAGCTCGGCACTTCCGACATGGTCCTGGCAACGGGATCGTTGCTTTCGTCGTACAGCAAGATCGTCGGCGTGCTCGACCTGCCCTTCCTGTTCGGCAGCGAGAAGGAAGCCAGCTACGTGCTCAACGGACCGATCGGCGACGAGCTTTCCGCTTCGCTGGCCGAGAAGAACCTGATCGTTCTGGCCTGGTGGGAGAACGGCATGCGTCACCTGTTCCCGCCCCGTCCCGTCAATAAGCCCGAGGACCTCAAGGGCCTGAAACTTCGCGTCATCAACTCCAAGCCGATGATCGAGACGATCAACGCGATGGGCGCGATCGCCGTTCCGATGGCTTTCAACGACGTGTACTCGGCTTGGCAGATGAAGACGATCGACGGCTGCGAGGGCACGATCACCCACATGCTCACCCAGAAATACTATGAGCTCACCAAGACAGCCGCTCTGCTGTGGTACATGCACGTGCCGAATCCTCTGATCATGTCGAAGAAACTCTGGGGCCGTATCCCCGATGCCGACAAGGCCATCTTCATCGACGAGGCCAAGAAGATGAGCGTCTTCTCGTTCGACTTCCAGGCGAAGGCCGATGAGGGCGACATCAAGAAGTGCGAAGCGCTGGGCGTTGTCTTCACGCGTCCTGACCGCGCGCCGTTCATCGAGCTTTGCAAGCCGGTGTGGGAGATCTTCCGTCCTGATTACGGCGACATGATCGACCGTATCATCGCCGAGGCGAAGAAGGCTCAGTAAATCAATTCCGCGCCCTTAACGGCAAGGTATCTTTCAGGGCAACGGGGCGTCCGCGTTCCGTTGCCCTGACTTTTCACGCGATTTTTGCAAGGAGGCTTTTTATGCTGAAACTGCTGAAAGCGGTCAACGATCTGATCACGAAGATCACGCACGTCGCGCTCGTCTTCTTCATGTCGGGTATGGTGGCGCTGATTTTTGCGCAGGTCATCTACCGCTATATCCTCAAGCAGCCGCTGTCTTGGTCTGAGGAGCTGGCGAAGTACTTCTTCTCGTGCATCATCTTCTTCGGTGCGGTGATCCTGTACCGCGAGGAGAAGCACATCAACATGTCGATGGCGCTCGATTCGGTCAAAAACAAGACGTTCAAAAAAGTCGTCAAGCTGCTGAGCGATCTCCTGATCGTGCTGTTCCTGTGCATCATGACGTTCTACACGTTCCCGCTGGCCTATGACATTCTCAAGCTGGGCGGCGTGTCGCCTTCGATGGATTGGCTGAAGTTCGGCTGGATCTTCATGATCGTGCCGGTGGCGAGCGCGTTGTCGCTTCTGATGATGCTTGAAGTGCTGCTCAAGGCGTTCACGAAGGGGGAGGCGAAGTAAATGGGTATGGGTATGTGGCTCACTGTTTTCTTCGTCGTTTTCCTGCTGATGGGCATTCCGATCGCCGTGGCTCTGGGGCTGACGTGTATTTTTGCCTGTCTGGTCGAGCCCGTTTCGGGTTTCTTTGCCGGTACGCTGACGGCGATGGATCTGTACTGGGACTGCTCGGACATCATCAGCGAACTGATGCAGAAGACGTTCAACTCGTCCAACGGTTCGGCGCTGATGGCCATTCCGTTCTTCATCCTGGCCGGCAACATCATGGCCTCCGGCGGCGTTTCCAAGCGTCTGGTCGGTCTGGCTGAGGCTTTTCTCGGTCACGTCACCGGCGGTCTGGCGTTGGTCGCCACAGTTGCGTCCACGTTCTTCGGCGCGGTCTCCGGCTCCGCTCCCGCGACGACGGCGGCCATCGGCGGCGTCATGATCGGACCGATGGAGAAGAGCGGTTACGACCCTGCCTTCGCCGGCGCCGTCGTTGCTGCTTCAGGCACGATCGGGCTGATCATCCCGCCCAGTCTGACGATGGTGCTTTACGGCGTCAGCACGGGCGTGTCGATCGGCGATCTGTTCCTCGGCGGTATCATCCCGGGCATCATCATCTGCCTCGTGCTCATCATTCC
>JAEEGF012465238.1_pt1 | contig 13119 bp, 13 predicted proteins | sample 9134171 | NCBI WGS metagenome assembly JAEEGF01 (sample SAMN16246542, study PRJNA631951) | gut metagenome | biome: gut microbiome; feature: rumen; material: AP-attached | host: Bos | place: Iran: Karaj | collected 2018-10
AGGAGGTGGAGACTGCCTTTGTCAGCTTCTCAGCTGCCTCTACTGCAGGAACGCTGTAATAGTAATTGGAAATATGGGATACCTTCCGGATCTGATCGCTCAGAGCATCGATAAGTTCCTTCTCCAGCTCAGCATCTCCGTAGCCCAGTGCGTTTACGGCAATACCGCCGCAAAAGTCCAGATATTTCTTTCCGTCCGTATCATACAGATATACACCCTGGCCGTGATCAAACACCACCTGATACCGATTGTAGGTATGTAACAGGGCACCTTCTGCCCGATTGATATATTCTTTCATAGCAGCCTCCTTAGTCTTCCATTTCCTCTTCCGATTTTACGATAGCAGTTCCGATACCTTCATCGGTAAAGATCTCCAAAAGTAAGCAGTGGGCAACTCTTCCGTCCAGGATATGCACTCTTCCGACGCCGTTCTTTACTGCTTCGATGCAGCCGGAAAGCTTGGGCAGCATACCGCCTCCGATGATACCGGAATCCAGCAGCTGATCTGCCTGCTCCACCGTCAGACGGGAAATAAAGCTGTCTTTGTCATTGATGTCTCTGTAAACGCCTTCGATATCCGTCAAAAATGCCAGCTTCTCGGCACCTACTGCCTTGGCAATGGCACACGCCGCATCATCGGCATTGATGTTGTAGGAAGCAAAGTCATCTCCCAGTCCGATGGGCGCTACAATGGGAAGGAAGTCTTTTTCCAGAAGATCAAAGAGAATCTTCGGATCAACCTGTTTTACATCTCCCACAAATCCGATATCCTGTCCGTCGGAATACTTCTTGTCTACCTTTAAAAGTCCGCCGTCCTTACCGCTGATTCCTACAGCCTTTACGCCAAGTTCCTGTACCATGGTAACAAGTCTCTTGTTAACCTTGTTAAGTACCATCTCAGCGATTTCCATTGTCTCTGCATCAGTTACACGGAGTCCATTAATAAACTGGGATTCCTTTCCTACTTTATTAACCCACGCTGAAATCTCCTTGCCGCCGCCGTGTACGATGATAGGCTTAAATCCAACAAGTTTAAGAAGTGTAACGTCCTGGATAACGCTTCTTTGAAGCTCTTCGTTGCTCATGGCACTTCCGCCGTACTTTACAACGATGATCTTACGGTTAAATTTCTGAATATAGGGAAGTGCCTCGATAAGCACTTCAGCTTTTTTCATAACATCCTGCATATCTTTATCCACTGCTTTAGTCTCCTTAGATATTTCTTTTTGGGGATCAATATCTTTTGCACCTTGATAACTATATATTTGGTGTTTATTATCTTCAGCTTCTGTAATCCGCATTGATCTTGACATAGTCGTATGTCAGATCACATCCAAACGCGGTTGCCTCTTCGTTTCCTTCATGCATATCAGCAATTACCATGACTTCATCTTCTTTCATGATCTTGACTGCAAAATCTTCATCGAAATCAAGAGGGTTACCGTGATCGAACACTTGAAGCTTACCTGCCTTACTTTCAAAAAAGAGTTCCACATCATTTTGATCAAACTCTGCACCTGAGTATCCCATTGCACAAAGGAACCTTCCAAAGTTAGCATCGCACCCGAATATAGCAGCCTTGGAAAGGTTAGATCCAACAATAGCTCTTGCAAGAGTTCTTGCATCGTCCTTAGATTTAGCATTAACTATCTTAGCTTCAAAGAGCTTGCTTGCACCCTCTCCGTCTCCTGCCATTCTTCTTGCAAGGAATCTGCATACTGTAAAAAGAGCTTCATAAAACTTGTCATAATCTTCGCCTTTTTCAGTGATAATATCGTTACCTGCAAGGCCGTTAGCCATAAGAAGAAGTGTATCGTTAGTAGATGTATCACCATCAACTGTGATCATGTTGAAGGTGTCTTTAATTACCGCACTTAAAGCTTCCTGCATGAGCTTTTTGTCTATTGCAAGGTCTGTTGTTACAAAGCCAAGCATAGTGCACATGTTAGGATGGATCATTCCTGATCCCTTGCTCATACCGCCAACTGTAACAGTCTTACCTGATACTTCAAAAGTTACTGCATACTCTTTGTTGATTGTATCTGTCGTCATTATGGCTTGGGATGCCTTGGTTCCTGCTTCCTTATCATGGCTAAGTGTCTTACTCATCGCTTCAACACCTGCCACAAGCTTATCAACAGGAAGCTGCATTCCTATAACTCCTGTAGATGCTACTGCAACTGTGTTGAAAGGAACTGAAAGCTCTTTTTCCACAGCTTTAGCTGTAGCTTCGCAGGCATCAAAACCTTCCTTACCTGTGCAGGCATTAGCTATTCCTGAATTTACTACAACGGCCTGCATCTTATCGCCTGAATTTACGATCTTCTGATCCCACAGAACGCATGCAGCCTTAACCTGATTACTTGTAAATGTTCCTGCGCATTCGCATGGCACTTCAGAATAGACCATTGCCATATCTGTTCTGCCCTGATATTTGATCCCTGCCGCACAGTCTGCTGCTTTAAAACCTATAGGCGATGTAACGCCGCCTTCTATGATCTTCATGATACTTTCCTCCAAGAGTTATATATTAAAAATAGTAATATTGTCAGGATCGATAACATGGTCATAATAGTTCATGTCATTTCTAAGAGTCCATCCCATCTTCTGCCAGAAGGCATTACCAGCTTCATTTGTGACAAAAGCATTTAAGGCAACCTTACAGATTTTTTCCTCTTTGAGCTGCTTTAAGCAAAAGTCCACCATGTGCTGGCCTATATGTCTTCTTCTATATTCTGATGAAACGCACACATGATACATGCATGCCCTTCTTCCGTCATGACCGCAAAGGATGGCGCCGACCACCTTGTCGTCTTCAATGGCTACGCAGCTTGTAGTAGGATTTCTTTTAAGAAACATTTCAACGCCTTCTTTAGAATCATCGATACTTCTTATTCCAAATCCCTTTATTGACATCCAAAGTGCATAAACCTGGTCATAATCTTCAATTGTCATTACGCGAACCATTACCATATCTCTCTTTCTTATCACGGGAAGCATGGTACAATATCAAGTCCCATACTTTCTTCAAATCCAAATAAAATATTCATATTCTGAACAGCCTGTCCTGCAGCGCCCTTAACAAGATTATCAAGCGCTCCCATCATGATTATGCGGCCTGTTCTTTCATCGATCTTAAAACCTATATCTACATAATTAGAAGTTTCAACCCATCTTGTTTCAGGATATACTCCGTCATCAAGGATTCTTATAAACTTCTCATTTCCATAATACTTTTCATATGCAGCGCGGATAGTTTCTTTTGTAGGAAGCTTACCGTCTATCTTATTAAGAGTTGCATATTCTGTAGCAAGAATGCCTCTGTTCATCGGGGCCAGGTGTGGTGTGAAGTTAATTAGAATCTCCTTGCCTGCTGCGTATCCAAGCTGCTCCTCGATCTCGGGAGTATGACGGTGATTAGCAACGCCGTAAGGTTTAGCACTTTCATTTACTTCGCAGTAAAGATTAGCCACTTTTGCTCCTCTTCCTGCACCTGAAACGCCGCTAAGAGCATCTACGATAAGAGTATCAGGATCGATAAGACCTTCTTTGACCAAAGGATATGCTGTAAGAATAGAGCAGGTTGTGTAGCATCCGGGATTAGCAACTATCCTTGCGCCCTTTATCTTATCTCTGTTGATCTCGCAAAGGCCGTATACTGCTTCATCTATATACTGTGGAGCCTTGTGCTCTAACTTATACCACTGTTCATAAACGGATACATCTTTAAGTCTGAAATCTGCGGAAAGGTCAATGATCTTAACCTTATTAAGAATTTCTTCACTTACGAGTGATGCACAAAGCCCCTGAGGAGTAGCTGTGAATATCACGTCAACCTCATCAGCGAGCTTGTCCATATCTTCGCCAAGACAATCTGCATCTACTAATTTGAATAAATTCTGATAAATGGATGCATATTTTTGATCTATATAACTTCTGGAGCCGTACCAAACAACTTCTGCCTCTTTATGCATCTGCAAAAGTCTTACGATCTCAGCTCCCGCATAACCTGTTGCGCCAATAATTCCTACCTTTATCATTTAGGACCTCCAATTCAGCATTTTATAAAATAATTTTCATTGATCTGATTCAGCTAAAGCGTTTTGACGCTGACTGATCATGTATAAAACAGATTAATTTTACCCTAATAAATATGATGGAAATTTACTTAAACGCACTATTTTATTATAATGTATTTATCATTAAATTTCCCATTTACTTTTTAGTTACATATTATTGATTTCTTTTTTGCATACTTGAAAAAAGATCTATGAATGCAGTAACTTGTGGTTTTAATTCAACTACATTGATTACTTTATCAGCCTCCTGAATCATAAATTTTTGAAAAGTACTATAAAATAGCCTTTCTTTTATATATGTTTCAGGAAGTTATGCCTTAGTATACGACTGGCTGTATAATAATGCAAGTCTTTTTTAATATTTATACACTAATATTCAAATTATTTTTATATTTATACATTTTCTTCTTGCATTATACATTAAGTGGTAGTATAGTAACTCTTGTCACATATATAGTTCTATCGAGAAAACAGGTTTTATAATCTTTTTAATATGCTTTATAGATCCTGCATTCTTTATATCACTATTAAATATACATTTTGTAATAGTATTTTTATTCATGTATAAACGGAGGAAATATCTATGGCAGCTAAGAAAAAAGAAAAAGTAATACTTGCATACTCAGGCGGTCTTGACACTACAGCTATTATTCCATGGCTCAAGGAGACATACGGCTACGATGTAGTATGTGTATGCGCAGACTGTGGCCAGGGGAACGAGCTTGACGGTCTTGAAGAAAGAGCAAAAGCAAGTGGTGCTACTAAATTATATATAGAAGATATTACTGATGATTTCTGCGACAATTACGTAGTTCCCTGCGTTCAGGCCCATGCAGTATATGAGAACAAATATCTTCTTGGAACTTCCATGGCTCGTCCTGCTATTGCAAAGCGTCTTGTTGATATTGCAAGAAAAGAAGGCGCAACAGCTATCTGCCACGGTGCAACAGGAAAAGGTAACGATCAGATCCGTTTTGAGCTTGCATTCAAAGCCCTTGCTCCAGATATCCGCGTAATTGCTCCATGGCGTGATCCTAACTGGAAGCTTCAGTCACGTGAAGATGAAGAAGAATACTGCAAGAAGCACGGCATCAATCTTCCATTCTCTCACAGCAACAGCTACAGCCGTGACCGTAACCTCTGGCACCTTTCTCATGAAGGTCTTGAGCTTGAGGATCCTTCAAAAGAGCCTAATTACAAGCACATGCTGGTACTTGGCGTAACACCTCAGGAAGCTCCTGATAAGGAAACAGATGTTACAATGACTTTTGAAAAAGGTGTTCCAAAGACTGTTAACGGCAAGAAGATGAAGGTATCCGACATCATCCGCACCCTCAACGAACTTGGTGCAAAGAACGGCGTCGGCATCATCGATATCGTTGAAAACCGTGTTGTTGGTATGAAGAGCCGAGGCGTATATGAAACTCCCGGTGGAACAATCCTCTACGAAGCTCACCAGCAGCTTGAAGAGCTTATCCTCGATCGTGATACCTATGCACTTAAGCAGGAAATGGGCAACAAGCTTGCTCAGATCGTATACGAAGGAAAATGGTTCACACCTCTTCGTGAAGCAGTTCAGGCTTTCATCGAGAGTACTCAGCAGTATGTAACAGGAGAAGTTCACTTCAAGCTTTATAAGGGCAACATCATTAAAGCAGGAACAACTTCACCATATTCACTTTATAATCAGGACATCGCTTCCTTCACAACAGGCGATATGTACGATCACACTGATGCAAGTGGATTCATCAATCTCTTCGGTCTTTCACTTAAGGTTCGAGCTCTTAAGATGCAGGAAGTTGATGAAAAAGCAAAGAAGTCCAAGAAAACAGCTACCAAGAAGAAATAATAATGAATGGCACCCGGCAGTTTCCAATAAATTTGCCAGGTGCCATTATTTTTTGTATATTCTATACATTGGATATAAACATTGCAGATGTTACAATTTGCTTTAGTATCCGGTGCACTGATGGGCAGATATTTATTTCAAATATCTTGAATGCAGGCACGATACGGGGGAGGAAACTATCTTACATGAGTTCTATAATTCTTATTGCATCTTATATAGCAATCGTTAATTTCGCCGGATTCGCCGCCATGGGCATAGACAAGCACAAGGCAAAGGCCGGCTCTTACAGAATACCTGAATCAACTCTTTTTATACTGGCTCTTATAGGAGGTAGTATAGGAAGCATAACAGGAATGTTCTTTTTCAGACATAAAACACGCCACTGGTACTTTCTGGTGTTTATGCCTTTGATCCTTATACTTCAAATGGTAGCTATAGGTATACTGTGCTATTATGTGGAGTTTAGCTTTATGTAATGCCAATGACTTATAAAACTAAAGTCATATGATGATTTAAACGGGGGATTATTCATGCATATAGCAGTTTGTGATGACAATATAGCCGATAGAAAGCAGATGCAGAGGCTTTTAGAACGTGCATCTGATCAGAATAAAAAAGATGGTCTCGAAGGATTTTTTATAGATCTTTATGGAAATATACCTTCTCTCATGCAGACTCCGCAAATGTACGATGGCATCTTTATAGATATGACCAATATCGAAGAAAGCGGTATGAACGGAATCGAAGTTGCCAGAGAGCTCAGGCAGATCAACATTACAGGCAGAATAATTCTGTGCACTTCTTCAATTGATTACGAAGAGCTGGCTACTGATGAGGAAAAAGAGCTTTTTATCTTCATGCATAAACCCATTTTAAAGAATGAGCTTAGAAAAGTACTTGATATATGTGAAGATTGCAGATCCAAAAAGGAGCCTCTTATAGAGCTTCGCGATGACAACGGTACTTTATATGTTAATGGTAATGATATCCTTTACGCTCATTGCCAAAACGGCGGAGGAAGAATTGAGATAAAGCTTGTAGACGGCAGATCTATCACTATTTTATCTACCATCTATATGTTTTATGAAGACTTAGAGCCATTTTATTATCTGCTTCCGGCTTCAGAATCAACTATCATTAACATCCGCCATATACAAAAAACAAACGCCTTTAGCGTGATCATGGATGATGGCAGCAAATTCAGACTTTCAATGGAATTCAACAAGCACATCAAAGAGCAGTTACAGGCTGAACTTGAAAAAAACAGTCAAAAAACAGATTCATAAAAGGCGCACCGCCATGTCAAAGTAAAAACAAAGCTCTCGCACCAAATGCGAGAGCTTTTATTATGATCTAATTTGCATTTTATCAGCAAAAACAGATTTCTTTGTTTATACGCAAAATACTCTATTAGTTTAATATGTAACTATGATACCACCATCATTAGCATACATAGAGCTTACGCCTCGTGTATCAACAACTATCGCGTCTTTAAACTTCTTTCTTGCAAGGATCATATCCTTTACAAGCATAGCTCTTTCATAGTTATTGCAGTGTGATACTGCAAGAGTTCTCTCTTCAGTATCATGACTTTCTTTTTCTATAAGATCGACCATCTTCACAAGGGCTTTGCGGATTCCAACGCCCTGGCCTCTCTGAACGATATTGCCTTCAACGCCTTCACATACAGGTTTTATGCTGAGTGTAGCTGCAACAAGAGCCTTCATTCCGGAAAGACGGCCATTTTTTCTAAGAGTTTCAAGATTATCAAGAACAAAGAAGGTTGTCATATCATCTCTGAATGCAGATACCTTCTCTACTATCTCATCAAATGGAAGTCCCTGCTCTTCGTATTCCATGATCTTTAATGCTACCAGACCAAGACCACAGCTTGCAGAGAGTGAATCTACTATAGCTATATCCTTTTCTCCGTACTCTTCTTCATAAAGGTTCTTACCAATAAGAGCACTGTTATAGCTTCCTGAAAGCTTGGACGAAAGAGTTACGCAGTATACATGATCAGCATCTGACTTGAATGCCTGCATGAAGCTATCCGGTGAAGGGCATGCTGATTTAGGACATTCTTCACTTTCTGCAACATGTTTAAGAAACTGTGCCTGATCAAATGTCTCGTCATCCATAATATGATAATCGCCTACTTCCAATGAAAGCGGAACGCTCTGAAATCTGGGATCACTATAAAATTCAACCGGCAAATCACAGCAGCTGTCGTATACAATCTTAAAACTCATAATTCCTCCGAATAAAGCAATGTAGTTTCCATTACTACATAATACCACCTTGAAGCATGCACGTAAACTAGAAATATGGGGGGACTTTGCGAAGGTTTTGCGTTTCAGGAGTGGGGGGTGGTAATATCATAAGCCTCATGTGAAAATGTTATAGTTTTTTCTAAGGGGATTATACGCCTTCGTGGGCACGCAGTACTTCGGCTCCTAATCCCCTAAGAAAAAACTGCAACATTTTCAAAATCGGCTTATGATATTACCACCCCCGCTCCTGAAATTGAAAGTTATCGTATATTTTAGCAGTTACTAATCGTTTGGCTTATACCTAGTAAACAGCTACCCGCTATTAATGCATTGTTTCTGAAGCAGTGTTTAAAAAGGAGGGTAAAAATGATATTATGTCGTAAGGGTCAGAATTTGTTTTGGTTCAAGTATTGTTAGAATCGTTTGCGAATTTTTATGATCTGACATAATACGAGATTTTGAAGATTTTTTATACGGGGTTAGATATGGTAATTTTACAGATTAAGAATACTAAAAACTTTATGAACACTCTGCTTAGAGGTAGTGATTTCGATGAATTTCTGTTAGAAGAAGCAGTTATAAAGACAGGTAACTCTTTTACTATAGATGGACATGTTAATAAAGAGTTTTATGGAGATCTTATATCTGATGAGGCCCCTTATGATCTTTCAAAGTGGGTTGATATCAAGAATGTATGCTTTGAACTCATTAAAGGAAAGCATACTCCTCTTGGATTTAAGTTTGTAATGCAGGTTAAGCCGGAGCATACTACTGCGCTTCTTCAGAAGAAGGCATCAGCGCTAACAAGTAATGATGTAGCTTTTGTTATCAATGTTAAATTTGCGGATGGTATTACTACTATTACCAGTGCTTCTGCTATTAAGACTTTTTCACTTGATAAATCTTATGAGCAGATTTGGGATGATGCATTTAAGCGTTTCCTTACAGCACACGAGATTGAATTTGAAGAGCTTTAAAAAATGTTGTATCCAAGGATTATGTTCCATTATCTTTGAAAATGCGCGACATCTAATGCACAAAAAGGCGGTCATATAAAGCTTATATCTTTATATGACCGTCTATTATTATAATCGTATATTTCTAATCACATATCGTAAAAGACACGCCTCTACAATATGTTTTCAATAAACCAAAAGAATCTACAATGATATCCTTTAGAATTATTCACTCAGCATATTTTTTTAATATACTGATCAGTTCATCGTACTTGGGTCTTATCCTATCATATACTTCCATAGCGCCATCCATTGTTCCGGGGCGTAAGATCTCAGTTATCTCTTTAACATCAGCAAGGAAGCCATTGCCTTCCATTGCAAGATTACTGGCAACGCCTTTTAGGGCGTGTGCTCCCTGAAAAGCTTCTTCTGCGTTGCTACTTTCAAGACCGCTTTGAAGTTGTTCCATACTTGGGTCTTTTAGAAATTTTAGTATGAATTTCTCTACAAGATCTTCATTTCCAACAAGGCGTTCTTTGACTTCTTCCCAGTTGACGCCCCAGTTAATAAGATCATTTTTAAACTCTTCATTCATAGATAACCTCCTTGCCGGTATGATACCTGCATATGGTACTTGGTCATGAATGCGTATTTCTAAAAGTGCGGATTTACTTCAGGGTCAGGTGATCATTGTAAATCACTCTACCATGCTAATCGATCAGTTTATCCGATCAGTCGTTCTGCATTTTAAGAAGCTTTGCAGCCTGATCAGCTGTTGTAAGTGCTTCTACAAGTTCATCGAGATCTCCGTTAAGGACATCGTCTATTCTGTGAAGTGTTACCTTGATCCTGTGATCGGTAACTCGTCCCTGAGGGAAGTTATAGGTTCGAATCTTCTCAGAACGGTCTCCTGTTCCGATCTGGCTTCTTCTAAGTTCAGCTTCGCTGTCGTGCTGTTCCTGGATCTTAAGGTCATAGAGCTTAGCTTTAAGAAGAGCCCATGCCTTAGCCTTATTCTGAAGCTGTGAACGTTCTGTCTGAGAATAGATAACTATTCCTGTAGGGAGATGGGTAAGTCTTACGGCAGAGTCTGTTGTATTAACGCCCTGACCACCATTACCGGATGCTCTTGTGATATCCATTCGTACATCTTCCGGAGGGATATCGATATCAACGTCATCTTCAACCTCAGGCATAACCGCTACTGTAGCTGTTGATGTATGAATTCTTCCACCTGATTCGGTAACAGGAACTCTTTGTACTCTGTGAACGCCGCTTTCATACTTAAGTTTTGCGTATGCACCGCTTCCTTCCACCATGAAGCTGACAGTCTTCATTCCTCCGATTCCGATATCTTCAACGCCTATAAGAGATGTTCTAAAGCCTTTACCTTCAGCATACTTGTTATACATACGATAAAGATCTGCTGCAAACAAAGCAGCCTCATCACCGCCAACTCCGGCTCTTATCTCGACGATAACGTTCTTGTCATCGTCAGGGTTCTTAGGGATGAGAAGGATCTTAAGGTCCTGTTCAAGCTGTGGGAGCTTTTCAGAATTTTCATTGCACTCATCCTTGAGCATCTGTCTCATCTCAGGATCAGTCTCTTCTTCCAGCATCTGCTCACTGTCTTCTATAGCTTCTTTACACTTTTTATACTCTAAGTATTTCTCTACAAGTGGTGTAAGGTCGCTTTGCTCTTTCATAAGCTTTCTGAATCTGTCAGCATCTGATGCCACATCAGGTTCAGTAAGTACCATTCCTATTTCTTCATATCTGTGAAGAATCGCTTCAAGTTTATCTAACATAATAAGTCCAATCTACTAATTTGTTTTTCACTGTTTTTTATTTAAAGATTCAATAATTTAGTAATAAAGCAGGTCAAGATATACTTCATCAAAAAACTATGATTTTGGATCACTTCATTTCAATAATAATGAAAGTAGCTTTTACTTCTTTTCGATGATAAAAACTAATTGACCAATCAAGTCACGCTTAATCACTTATACAAGCATCCCCTGACAACTCTGTCATTTCCGCCAAGATCTTTGATAACTTCAACTTCGTGGAAGCCTGCATTTCTCATAAGCTCAGCTACTTCCTGTCCCTGATCATAGCCGATCTCCATCATTAGCCAGCCACTTGAATACAGAAATTCAGAAGCTTTCTCTACAATCCTTCTATAAAAGACAAGGCCGTCACTTCCGCCATCAAGCGCTATATAAGGTTCGCCCTTGCCAACTTCAGGTGGCAGCGTCTCAATAACCTCAGTTCTGATATAAGGAGGATTCGATACGATCATATCAAACTTCTCATCTATATCCTGTGGGAAAAGATCTGTCTTAATGATCTTAGTTCTTTCATCAAGCCCCATGCCATTACTATTAGCACTAGCAACCTCTATAGCTTTATCGGATATATCCGTCATAACACAAGTGGTGTCATTCGTATAATGAAGGATGCTAAGCGCAATACATCCTGATCCTGTACAAAGATCCATAAAGCGCATGCCATCAGAAACTTCTCTTAACGCTTCTTCTACAAGTGTTTCTGTATCCTGGTTAGGCACAAGAACATTCTCATTAACAGTAAAATCAAGTCCCATAAACTCCTGATGCCCTACTATATAGGCAAGAGGGATCCTTGATGCTCTTTTTTCTATAAGTTCATTATACTTCTTTTCTTCTTCAGGTGACACTTCCCTGTCGCCATGAACTAAGAGTGTGTTATAGTCTGTGCCACAGACATACTCAAGAAGAAGCCGGGCGTCGAGCTGATACTCCGGCACTCCGGCTTCTTTAAGTCTGTCTGATGCGATTTTATAAACATCTGAATAAATCATTCCAGAACGTCTTCCTCATCTTCATCTGCAAAATCAAAACCAAAAACATCTTTCTGATAGGTTCTCCAGTCGAATATAGCTTCAACAGAAGCAATACCAACTTCAATCATTGACTCATCCGGTTCTTTGGTAGTGAGTCTCTGAAGAAGGAGACCCGGCTTTGAAATGATTGATATGACAGGATTGTCACTTTTCCCAGCAAACCTGATAAGTTCATATGATATACCTGAAACTACAGGAAGAAGCAGCACTCTATATAAGAGCTTCATCATAATACTATCAGTATTTATGAACATAAATAATATGATACTTACAACAAGTACAAACAGGATAAAACTGCTTCCGCATCTTTTATGAAATCTTGAAGAGCGCTTTACGTTAGCTACTGTAAGCGGAAGTCCTGATTCGATACAGTTAATGCACTTATGCTCTGCTCCATGATATCTGAAAAGACGCTTTATATCAGGCATCAGTGTGATCGTAAGAATGTACAGGATAAAGATTGCAATTCTTATTATACCTTCAGCAACTGCCTGAAGTGCCTGGCTCTGAAGATATACATTCATCCATGCAGAAAGTCTTTCAGGAAGTACCAGGAACAGGAAAATAGCCAAAGCAAAAGCTACTACTGTTGTAATAACAGAAAAGAACTTGTCTCCCTTGCCGCCTGTTACTGCATCAGCTGCCTTGTCAGCTGCTGTAGCATCCTCTGCATCGTCCTCATAAAAATCTGCAGATCTGTTTAAAGCCTTAGTACCAAGTACCAGTGAATCTATAAATACAAAAATACCTCTGATGAAAGGAATTCTAAGAAGCGGTGAGCCTGACAGAACTCCATGATATTCATCTATCTCAACATGCACATCACCATCAGGTTTGCGTACAGCAACCGCATAAAGGTCCTTATTACGCATCATAACTCCCTCAAGTACTGCCTGTCCTCCAATTCCCGAATAATGGGTAATTTTCTTTTTCATTATTTACGGTCCCCCAGTTTGTAATAATATAAAAAATGAGGCTGAGGCTTTTGCCTCAACCTCATCATTGGATTCTCTGTGAATCTCAAGCAATGGCTTACTATTATGCTTCTGCCTTGATGCCGTACTTCTTGTTGAATCTG
>JAEEGF012434545.1_pt1 | contig 13118 bp, 14 predicted proteins | sample 9134171 | NCBI WGS metagenome assembly JAEEGF01 (sample SAMN16246542, study PRJNA631951) | gut metagenome | biome: gut microbiome; feature: rumen; material: AP-attached | host: Bos | place: Iran: Karaj | collected 2018-10
AGGACGGATATTCTGTCCAGGGGCATCATAGTCACGACGGTATTTTCGTTCTTATCAATCACGGCTTTTATGAGTCTTATCTAGGTAAAAAAAGGGACGCTCCCTTCATTCCGTGGGGTGGCGCAGATGCATGATTGTCGAGACTTCGGTGGTCTGCGGCATGAGGAATAACCATCATTGTTCTTCCGCCGCCTGACCCCGAAAAGCGAGAGAATTATGCACTGCGACAGGACCCCGTGAATGAAGGGAGCGTCCATTTTTTATGTTTGGATCAGTTTAACGGCAGGCAGAATTCATCCGCCCTGAACAGATTGAATCCGTTTACCTGACCGAGGGATTCATAATGCGATGCGACTTCGCTTCCGAATACTTCCGTCAGGTCGTCGTAATATTGGGATACTATTATGGATGTGTCTCCGTAGTACGATCTTTCACCGGTCGTAGTGTACCAGTCATGGGATATAAAGATACCGTCGACCGAATTGTAGTTAGAGAACTGTACATCCCTTAAGAGAACTCTGCATATTTCTTCTACTTCGGTATTGTCCAGTATTATCACGTTATCTACGTTCTGTTCTCTTATATAATCACAGATTCCGTAACAAAATCCGAAATAGTCCTTGGTAACCTGACAGGTATCAACATATTTTTTGGAAGAATACCATGTAAAACAGGTAAATGCCGCCAGTAGGATGGCTATGCGGATGCCGGTGTCTTTGCGGAGGTTCGTTGTGAGCCTTGAGATCCATATTCCCGCAAGGATTATCATGCACATAAGCTCTACAAGATAGTACCTTCCCTCGTCATAGGAGCACAGAAGGTGGATGACCACATTTACGATGATCACGGCGGTCATATATCCCGTGGCAACATGTGCATTGTCGCCGGAAGGATTGTTTTCTTTACCGCCGAAGAATACGATCACAAAATGGCATGCACAGACCAGGAGGAATATTGCCAGTGCAAACCTGAAGATACAGCCTACTCCCTCAAAGGAAACTATGGGGTATATATTCAGATATTTGGACGGGAGAGCATTCAGAAGATTGAAGTAGTTACCGAGATTCAGAAACATTCTGGGACCGAATTCTTCCGAGTAGGTAAGAGTTGCATTCATGCCGCTGGAGCTGATCCCGAAGTGCTGGTGAATGGCAAATCCTATGAGGCTTATCAAAATGCCGGCTGAAAGGAGCAGGGTTCTGAAAAGAGTGATGGCTCCCGCGTTCTTCTTCCTGAAAGCATAATTGACGTAGTAGGCTCCTGCAATGGGAAGGATTCCAGTGATAAGAGGGAAGAGGCCGCTGGAGAATCCGCTGAGAAATGCAAGGAAAAGCCATATTGCGGACAGGGCATAATCTCTTTTTTTGTTTTTGTCCGGGAATGTGATGATGAGTATCGCAAGAAGCGGGATCAGGACTTTGATGGAGTACTGGGCTCCTCTTACGAACATCATGTTCATGTATTCAAGCATGCCGAAATTGTACGGAATGTAGATAAGGCAGCAGATGAAAAGGGCAATTTCCGAGCGTATACCACAGTTTTTGAATATGCCCATCAGTACATACAGGAGCACGAACATAAATATAATGTTGGAAAGTGCAAAAGAAAAGAAGAGCTTTTTCGTAATCGCATAGAAGGGGAGCGCAAGGAGCATGGCCGAGTCTATCTCGTGAGTGGTCATATAGCTCCAGTCGGGGATGAGGAGTTTGCCCGTTCTTACGATCTCCATGGCATGGGTCATGAGCTTGGCGGCATCCTGATCCATTACGCCAAATGTGTGAACGAGGTTATACCTGATCAGATAAAGGAATTCAACGGCCAGAATGACCAGAAAGACCACTGAAACGGGTTTACTTAACAGACCTTTGATTTTTTCCTTAAAAACCATCTCTCCACCTCATGAATCCGTGCTTTACAACAACTAAATATATCATAAACCCGCACCTTGTGAAACACCGCTTTTCCTTGCCCGAAGGGGTCTCATATTCTATAATGTAAATTGATTTTTTATCTTGTTCTGACAGCGAAGGAACTATAAATAAGTGGGATTTTTAACGATAAAATTCATATTCTTCATGCCGGTTGTCCTGGTACTTTATTTTGCCGCAAGGAAGAGCGGTAAAAACGAACTGGCAAAAGGAATTCTCGTTGCCGCATCGATGGTGTTTTTTGCGTTATACGGGCTGCCTTCTTTTCTGATACTTGTAGCATCCTGTGCGTTTAATTATCTGTATTCGGCATTTCTTGGTAAAAACAAAAAGCCGCTGCTTCTTGGCGCAGGCATTACGGTGAATGTTCTTCCGCTTCTGATATTCAAGTATCTGAATTTCTTCGGAGAGAATTTTGCGAAGATTGCGGGCCATGAATATACACCTGTATCACTGATCCTTCCGGTGGCTATCAGCTACTACACATTTCAGATGATCACCTGGTGTGTGGATTCGTATCGCGGAGAGACCAAAGGCATTCCGGTTCTTGATTACCTGACATATATCTGGTTTTTCCCCAGAATGGTTATGGGCCCCATCACAAGACATGATGAGTTCATTCCTCAGATCAACGATCCCGCTAATTTTACGCCCGATCCCGAAAATATCGCTACCGGATTTGTATGGTTTACGGTGGGTATGAGTAAGAAGCTTCTTCTTGCCACAAGGTTTTCGGGTGCATCGCTCTACGGCCTCGGACTCGGAAGCGGTCTCGGACTTGCGGAGAGTTGGCTTTGTACGATCGCTTATACATTCGAGATATATCTGGATTTCTCCGGATACTGCGATATGGCAGCAGGCGTATCGAAGATGCTGAATCTCGATATCCCCAAGAACTTCAACTCTCCCTATAAGGCGGAATCCATCGCAGATTTCTGGAAAAGATGGCATATCTCTCTTACCTCGTTCCTCAGAAAATATATCTACTTTCCTCTCGGCGGAAACCGTAAGGGAAGAGTAAGAACATATATAAACATGATGATCATCTTCATCATAAGCGGTTTCTGGCACGGGGCAAACTGGACCTTCATAATCTGGGGTGCTCTTCACGGAATCCTTATGGTGATTGAAAGACTTGCATGGGACAAGCTTAAGAAGATCCCGAAGTTTATCAGAGTCGCATTTACTTTTGCACTGGTCAATATCGGATGGGTGTTTTTCGCATCACCCAATCTTACGATGGCGACAGATGTCATAAAGGAGATGTTCAAGGCTGATAACATAATGCCGGCAGTTCAGTTCTATGACACATTTGATATGGGAACGATACCTTTTATAAGGTACCATTTAAATATTGCGATCCCTCTTTTCTATGTGGTAACTTACGTCTGCCTGCTATGCACTAAAAATATTTATGAAAAGAAATATAAGCCCAATTTAAGGACTGCTCTTGTCTGCGGCGTACTGTTCGTATGGTCGTTCCTGTATGCAAACAGCGTATCGAGCTTTATATATTTCCAATTCTGATGTTCGGAGAATAAATGGAAGATAAGAAGATCTGGAAAAAATTTCTGATACAGGAACTGAGTATAACGGCACTGCTTATGATAGCTGTGGCCGGTATTATTGCGTATGTGGATCCCTTTTTTCATTACCATGCACCCATAGAGGGATTTTCCTACATCATGGATAATGAGAGATATCAGAACGACGGTATTACCAGGAATTTCGAATATGATGCACTTATAACCGGAACCTCCGTATCCGAGAATTTCCGTTCAACACTTGTTGATGAACTGTTCGGGGTACACAGTGTAAAAGCAACATATGCCGGAGGGTATTTTAAAGAGATCGGTGACGGTGAAAGAAGAGCTCTCGAATATAACGACAATATCAAAATGGTCATTCGAAGCATGGATATGTACTTTGCCATGACGGATGTAGATTACAGAAATCCTCAGGCTGCGGATCCCGCATTTTTGTACGATAACAATATCATTAACGACGAGGCATATCTGTACAATGCGGATGTATTGTTCGAGTATGTAAACGGCGGGATCGGAAGAACCTTGGAAGGAGTTCCTTCTGATAATTTCGATACATATATGAGATTTGCGGAAGACAGACCCCTTGGTGCGGCTTATGTACTTCCTTATGTGAATTTCGGAGAGCCTTCAGACGAAGAGATACATATGACGGAAGAGGAGCGTGATATGCTCACTGCTAATGTAAGAGCTAATCTTACGGCAAATATTGCGTCTTATCCCGATGTGCAGTTTTATTATTTCTTCCCTCCTTATTGCATAGCCGACTGGTACACCAACCACTATGTTAAGGGAGATATTCCCGCGGTCATCGAAGAGATGGAACTGATAACGGAAGAGCTTCTTAAATACGACAACGTGCGCGTATTCTGTTTCTATGACGGTACCGATGTGATAACAAACCTTGATAATTATTCGGATCTTCAGCACTACAGCGGTGAAGTATCCGACAGTATCCTGCTCAGTATGGCTCGCGGAGAGCACGAGCTGACAAAGGAAAATTACATAGAATATTTTGACTCGATAGAAGAATTTTATATGAATTATGATTATTCGCAGATAAATGTTCCGTGATATGGTTTTTGGGGGTATTGGAGGGGAATATGCCGAAAAAAAAGAGGCTCCGTCTCGATGAGAGATATGTTACCGTTAATCTGACCCTGACTATTCTGATCTATTCCGTAGTTGTTCCTTTTTGCATATACCTGTGCGTGGATAATTTTATCCGTAAAGATTATCTCGTAGCGTACTATGCACTCTTTTGTGCGGTCTTCACCGCTATAGCCACCATTTGCTTTGCTATATGTAAATTCGGCAGGAAAAAGCGTCTTTGGCTCATGCATCTTGCCATTCATATCCAGTGCTTTGTGTACTGGATCACTTTTACATTCTTTCTGTATACCGGAGGAACGGAAGGAACAAGTATTTTCCTGATATTTGTTGCGGTACCTGTCGTTTATTATTTCTTCAACCTATTCTACGGTGCATATTTTACCACGGTCTTTTTCATCATAATGACAGTATATATGCATTCCCCTTTGCGTGAGATCGGATACAGATTTCCCGATTCCTATTACTCAAGACTTCCGATGATGTATCTGGCTATTGTGATAATGTGCGCCATTGCACAGTATGAGATCATCAAAGCAAGGATCAAGCAGGACGATGCACTCGAAGAGGCAAAGCGTGCCAGTGAAGCCAAGACGGATTTCCTGGCAAATACCAGCCATGAGATCAGAACTCCCATCAATGCCGTGCTTGGAATGAATGAAATGATCCTCAGGGAGACCGCAAAAGCCGAGAGACTGAATGATAAAGATGCCGCAGGCTTCAGGGAAGCTTTCAAAAAGATCAAGACATATTCCGGTAATGTTGATTCCGCCGGAAGTAATCTGCTGTCCATCATCAATGATATCCTCGATTTCACCAAGATCGAAGAGGGCAAGATGGATATCATCGAAGTAAGGTATCAGCTGAGTTCACTCCTCAATGATGTCAGTAACATGATCTATTTCAAGGCTAAGGAAAAGGGCCTTGAGTTCGAGACGGATATAGACAAGAGTCTGCCTGACGATCTGTACGGAGATGTGGTAAGGGTAAGGCAGATCATGACCAATATTCTCACCAATGCCGTCAAATATACCGATAAGGGAAAGGTGCTTCTTAAGATGTACGGAAGTAAGACGGGCAAGGTTCTTGACGGTAAAGAAGTTACCGATCTGGTAATTGAAGTATCTGATACGGGCATAGGGATCAGCGAAGAAAACATGAGTAAGCTGTTCGGAAAGTTCGAGCGCTTTGACCTGGAGAAAAACAGTACCAAGGAAGGTACCGGATTGGGACTTGCAATTACCAAGATGCTGGTTGATATGATGGACGGAGATATTGCGGTAAGCAGCAAATACGGAGTGGGCTCGACCTTTATCGTAACTATACCTCAGATCGTCATGTCCGATGAGCCGGTCGGTAATTTCAAAGAAAAATTTGAAAAGAGTTTCGGAAACAAACCGGATTATCATGAGAGCTTCAGGGCTCCCTCCGCAAAGATCCTTATCGTGGACGATACAAGGATGAATCTGATAGTTGCCACAGAATTTCTGAGGGATACCGAGATCGGTATTGATACTGCAGCAGGAGGCGGGGAAGCGGTTGAACTGGCACTGCGGAATAAATATGACGTGATACTGATGGACCAGAGAATGCCTGAGATGGACGGTGCTGAAGCTCTTGCAAATATCAAGGCACATAAGGAAGGTCCGAATATCGACACACCTGTCATATGCCTGACTGCGGATGCCGTTGTGGGTGCAAGGGAACGTTATCTGGCAAAGGGATTCAATGATTATCTGACCAAGCCGATAGACAGCACATCTCTTGAAGCAATGCTCAAAAAGTACCTGCCGGAGAGTAAGGTTGTTGTCACTTACGGCGGAGAAGAGATAAAAAGGGCGGTTCCTGAAAATGATGATCTTGCGGATCTGAAAGCCGCGGGTATCAATACGGAAAAAGGTATCGCAAATTGCGGCGGTGAAAAAAACTTCTACAGGGAAATGCTCGCAGAGTATGTATCCGGGGCTTCAGGTAAAAAAGAAAAAATGGCGGATTATCTGTCGAAAGATAACCTGAAAGAATACGCAGTTTTAGTCCATTCCATCAAAAGCACCTCGGCGACCATCGGGGCAATGTCTGTTTCCTCAAAGGCACTTCTTCTGGAAAAAGCTGCAAATGAAGGAGATAAGGAGTATATCTCGGTAGATCATCCCGGGTTTATCAAAGAATATGACAGGATCCTTGAGGTGATCGGGAATGTGGTACCTCAAAGTGAGATTCACGAGACAGATGATGAGATAATGGAGTTTGAACCTGAAAGATGACATATAAGATAATCAAAAACGAAATAGCGGAAATCTATGCCGATGCGGTTGTAAGATATGCGGGAACCGGCTCTTCAGAGATAGCTTATGTACTTTCGGATGAACCGGGATCCAGATATATTTTTACGGCGGATGATAAATGGGCATTCGACGTATTGATGAACGAATGTATTAAAACCGCAGCCCAATTGGGACTGTATAGCATTATGATCCCCGTGCCGGATGAGGTTTCCGTATCGGATGCGGTATCCCTTGCGGGTGAATCTTTGCCGGACCGGGATCTGTTGGTTATTTTGGCGGCGTCAGAAGATCATGAAACAGATCTGCCCGAAGAAATCTCATCCGGAATCGATGAATATCTGATGAGTAAGCTGGACAGCTTCGAGCATATGAACTTTTCTCTGAAGGATGAAGAGTGCTCCGATGAGAAACCGGTATACGAAGAACCGGTCAGGAAAAGAGCTTTCAAGGCGTTTCGTGCTTCCGAACCCTGTGAATCGGCTGCAAGATATGATAAGCCGGACGATGGTGTAATGGGGAGTGCTCCCATGGCTGCAATGTCCGTGGCTGCGGGAATGTCACTTGATGAAAGAGTCAAGCATCTGTCGGATACATGGCAGGAGACACTTCTCAGTATCATCGATGAAAAAGGATATACAGATTCGGAAGTATATAAAAAGGCTAATGTGGACAGAAAACTCTTCTCCAAGATAAGATCCAATCCCTCATATCAGCCCAAGAAGATAACTGCTGTGGCATTTGCGCTGGCGCTGGAACTTAATCCCGATGAATCCAGAGATTTTATCGGAAGAGCGGGATATGCTTTTTCCGAAAGCAGTGTCTTTGATCTTATCATTATGTATTTCATAGAAAATAAAGTGTTTGATATATATCAGATAAACCTTGCTCTGTTTGAACACGATCAGCCTACCATAGGCGGCTGATAAATGTCGCTTCACAGGCGACCTTTTAACCTCTGTTATCCCATATATTTATCTCGGAAAAGAAAACACCGGATGACCGGAAGCTTAAGAAAGAGAGGTAAATGATATGAAGAAGGGATTAACAGAGGTTGTTTTTATACTGGACAGAAGCGGATCCATGAGAGGACTTGAAGCCGAGACCATAGGCGGATATAACTCAATGCTCGAAAAGCAGCAGAAGGAAGAAGGGGATGCGGTCATTTCCACTATCCTGTTCGACGGAATCAGCGAGATACTTCATGACAGGGCAGATCTTAAGAAGATGAAGCCCATCACCGATAAGGATTATTACGTCAGGGGAAACACCGCACTTCTCGATGCTCTCGGTTCAACTATTCACCGGATCGGAAAGATTCAGAAAGCACTTCCCGAAGAGGAAAAGCCGGAGAAGACTCTCTTTATCATCACTACCGATGGCATGGAGAACGCCAGCAGAGAGTATTCTTTTGACAAGGTTAAAAAGATGGTTGAAAAGAAAAAGGCTAAGCATGGCTGGGAATTCATATTCCTCGGAGCCAATATCGATGCCATCGAAGTGGCCGGAAGATTTGGCGTAGAGGCCAGCAGAGCCGTAAACTTTAAATGTGATTCGGCAGGGACTAAGCTCAACTACGATGTGCTCTCCAAAGTAGTGGGATGCGCAAGGGCTTGCAAGAGTTCAGCGGATATGGGAGCCATGTTTACCGATTCGGATATGTTTGCGGAGATCAGGGAGGATTTCGAAGAAAGGGCATGAACTTTAGTGGTATGGACGTAAATCTGTGTTGATAGTATAATCGCTGTATGAGGGAAATTAATATGAGGGGAGATCTTTGTTTTGGAAACGTACTATCTTATCGATTATGAGAACATCAAACTTGCCGGAGGAAAACTGACTTACTCCGGCATTCCCAAGAATTCTAATGTCATTTTCTTCCTTACCACCAGGGATAAACTGACGGATTCGGACAAGCCTAAGAGAAAGGATATCAATTGCCAGATATTTGATAACATCCCTGAAGGCATGGAATCTGTAGACAAGTACATATCCGCATATATGGGATATCTTGCCGGAGTTTATGAAAAGGATACTCTTAAGGTCTGCATCGTCAGCAGGAACAAGGGATATGATAATATCATTGCCTTTATGAGCGACCTTGTAAGTGCGGAGAGAAGAGAACAGGTCGGTGCTTCCGCTCCGAAAAAGAAAACCGCTGTTCTTTCGAAAACATCCGCAAATACCGGTGATGGCAAGTTGTCAAAGTGCTTGCTGGAGGCTGAAGAAGCATTGTATGAATATGGCGGAGGAATCCCCAGGCAGGATTTTGATATTGTCCTGGATATCGTGAACTCTTCATTATCAGGCGGTAATAAGAAAAAGGTAATGTCAGAGATCAAAGATAAGTTATATAGAAGATTTCCGTACATCGGAGAATTCTATTATGAAGTTGTAACTCCTTCAGTAGAAGATTATTTCGCATGATCAGATATCATTTCAGATTCATAGGGCGCGTTCAGGGTGTCGGTTTCAGATGGACCGCGACCAGAGCGGCAGATATGCTCGGGCTTACGGGCTGGGTATATAATGCCTGGGACGGTTCTGTTGAAATGGAAGTCCAGGGGGATGAGGAAAGCATTAAAGAAATGCTTAAAGCCATCGACCGTGGAAGATTCATTCAGATAGATGAGATCGAGAAAAAAGAGATCCCGATAGTTGAGGACGAGCGATATTTTGACGTGAAGTAATGGCAGAGAAGGATTATCTGAACGTAACCAAATACATGCTGATGTTTCTGCTGGCTTCGTTTATCGGATGGCTGTATGAAGTCATCTGCGTGTACGTGGTGTTTGGAACGTATTATGACAGGGGCGTGTTACATATTCCCTGTTGCCCGATCTACGGTTTCGGTATGGTGATCCTGTATTTCCTGTTTCGGAAGATCAGGAATCCGATTCTGATATTTATCGGAAGTGTGATCATTACAACTACGGTCGAATATTTGACCGCGATAGTTTTGGAATACAGATTCCACAGGATATTATGGACTTACAGGGGCTGGCCGTTGAATTTCCAAGGCAGGATATCTGCTGTCAGCAGCTGCCTGTTCGGAATTATGGCACTACTGTTCATGAAGTTTATAGTGCCTGTTATAGACAGGATTTGCGGGTCGAAGGCCAAAAAGGCCGTATCTGTGGGCATTATTCTCCTTTTCCTGTGGATTATCGCGTGGGAAGTGCATTTCATCACATAATATGATTGTTATGTGCGGAGTAAAAGAGTAAAATATGTGTTGACTTTAATTGTTCGAAGGGGTTGGAACAAGTATGGTAGTCGCATTTATTATTTGGACAATTGTCGCGCTCATGTTTGTCGGTATCGGACTGTGGGCGTGGTTTTCTAAGACTGAAGTGGGATTTTTTGCCGGAGTAAAGGCGCCTCAGGTAAAAGATCCGATCAAGTACAATCATCAGGTTGCTTTACTGTGGTTTGTATATGCGTTTATCTATGAAGTATTGGGAATTCCATTCCTGTTCTTTAAGCAAAATTCCGCCATGTTCATTGTCACCTTACTTGGTGTGATGGCACTTACCATCGGACTTCTGGTGGCATACACTTACATATCCGTTTCAAATCAGGAGAAATAAATCAAAAATTTAGGCGCTCTCTTCGGAGGGCGTTTTTTTTGTTGACAACTATTACGGTTACTGATATATAATTATTACAGTAAACGTAATAAATGCGAGGGGATAAAAATGAGAGACAACGTTAAAGGCGGGGCTCTTACGGAAGTTACATTCTTTATATTGCTTGCTTTGTACACACCGAAGCATGGATACGCCATCATGCAGTTTATTGAGGAGGCGACCGGCGGAAGACTCATTTTGGGAGCCGGAACTTTGTACGGGGCTATCAATTCCCTTCTTGAAAAGGAATGGATCGAACCTCACGGAGATGCTGAAGGCCGTAAAAAAGAGTACGTCATTACTTCCAAGGGAAAGGAAGTAGCGGAAGCGGAACTTAAGAGACTGAAGGACTTAACCGAGATTGCATCCGGAATTATTGGAGGTTGATCATGAGTAACATTGTAAAGGCAAGATATTATGCAGGGTTCATAGATGCCCAGAGAAACTGGCTTAATAAAATGGCATCTAAGGGCTACAGGCTGGTTAAGTGCGGAAGGCTGTTCTACGAATTTGAAACCTGTGAGCCTTCGGAATACATATACCAGATCGATTATATCGGTGATAAATCCAAGGCTGAGGGCAAGGATTACGCAGCATTCCTTGAAGATATGGGTTACAAGGTCTTCTTCAAAAATGTGAATCTGGATTTTGATATAGGAAATCTATATTGGAGAAAGCTTGCCGATAAAGGAAGTAAGCTCGCTGATTACCAGACGGTTATGGAAAGGGCACTTCTTATCGTCGAAAAGAAAAACGACGGAACGCCTTTCGAGCTGCACACTACAAATAACGATAAAGCAAATTATTATGCGAAGTTTTTGATACCGTATTTCATGTTATTTCTATTGTTTACGGTTATCGGAGCAGTATCACTTGCAGATATAAAAATGATGCTTATTTGGTACGCGGTTGCACTTGTATTTTTGGTTGGATTCTTTGTTTATCTCATCAGGTATTTCAGGGATAAGAAGAGATCCGGAATTGAGGAATAGTTATGAGTAAGAAAGCAAAGAAGACAATTGTATCTGTACTTTTCGCCCTTGTACTTATCGGCTTGTTCGGAATGTTAAAATATTTCGGTTTTATCAGTATAAGGTTAGGAGCAATCGGAGGATATTCGGACAGGGCGCGTATGCATGAGTGGGATGTTTCACTGTCGAATTTCAGTGGGACATTTGTTAAGCCGATCTTTCCCGAAATCGGATACCTTAGATTTACATCCGAGGCTGAAAGCGGAACTCTTTCCGTTACTGTTAAATGCGGAAAAGAAGTTGTCTGTGAAAAAACGGATATCGGAAGCGGTACGTTTCTCATACCGGTTTCGGGCCGTGCGATAGTCAGTGTAAAAGCAGAGAATTTCACAGGAAGCTACAATGTTACTTCTAAAGTGGAACTGCCTGATACTACAGGTAATATTTATTTATACGGTGAAGCCCATGCCGATGAGAAAATTCTTGATAAAGAATTGGAAATCTGGAAAGAGTACTATGATCTGGGAATGAGAGATCTGTTCGTTGAAGATCCCTATTATACTGCTCAGTTTTTGAACTTATGGATGAAGGCAGATGACGATATCATTTTTTATGATGTGTTCTGTGATTGGGAAGGATCACAAGGCTATTCTCCCGTGGTTCGGGATTTCTTTTTCCGGATCAAAGCAGAATGTCCCGAAACTGTCTTTCACGGAATAGATGTAGGACATCAGTATGATACGACCGGAGAGAGATATCTGAAATATCTGCTGAATAACGGATATACCGAAAGCTCCGAAGAATATATTCTCACAATTGAGAATATCGAGCAGGGAAAAAAGTTCTATAAAGATGAGGACTATGAGTACAGAGAAATACAGATTTTTAATAACTTTGTACGCGAATATGAGACCATGGACGGAAGATCGATAATGGGTATATTCGGTTCTGCTCATACAGATCTTGATGCGATGAATTACGGAACGTGGACGGTTCCATGCCTCGGAAATGCATTGAGGGAGCTCTATGGTGAAAAAGTCAGCAGTGAGAATTTATATGAGACAGTGTATTTGAATAATACGGAAGCAGTCTCTGTGGAAACTTTAACCATAAACGGTAAAGAATATACTGCATCTTATTTCGGAAGCATGGATCTGACGAATTCGCTTCCCGGATATAAGCGCCGCGATGTTTGGAGAATCGAAGATGCTTACGAAGATTTTAAAGATGTGCCTACCACAGGTAATGTCCTGCCCTACTATAATTATCCCATGAGTATTGAAGACGGACAGGTATTCAAGGTAGTATATACTATGGAAAGCGGAAATACTTTTACCGAATATCATCGCTGTGACGGAAATGAATGGAACGGCAACCTTACGACCGAACAGATGGACCTGCAATGAGAGGAGGCTCTTATGGGATTCGGATTTTTTAAATCGAAGATACCTAATGCACCATCTTATAAGTATGATCCCGAGATAGAAAAACCCATAATAAAAGCCTCTATATGCAACGGTGAACAGGTTGCGGGATTCAAGAACAAAACTACCGGGCAATTCTCGGAAGTGATGTTCATCAAAGACAACGAAGATCTAAATCTGTTTATGAAGACATACGGACTGGATCATGTGGATAAGGAATACTGAATTAT
>JAEEGF012318939.1_pt1 | contig 13117 bp, 11 predicted proteins | sample 9134171 | NCBI WGS metagenome assembly JAEEGF01 (sample SAMN16246542, study PRJNA631951) | gut metagenome | biome: gut microbiome; feature: rumen; material: AP-attached | host: Bos | place: Iran: Karaj | collected 2018-10
TCCTTTTTTCCGGATTTTTCCATTTTCCCTGTATGAGGTTCCCGGAACCTTGGCATATTTATAGTTACCTTTGGTTTGAAATGATAATTTTGTAGAAGGAGAATCAGACTGTGTCATAGTGTAGTTACCAAATATATTATTATAACTACATTATAGCAAAAACAGGTTAAAATTGAAATAGATAATGTTCGAAAAAAGCAGATATAATAAGGAAAAAGGAGTAGTCTGACGCTACTTCTTTTAAACTGTAGTTACCAAAAACTACAGGGAATTTAGGTTAAGTAAACTGATCCATTTTTCTGACTGTCCGGGAGTATAATCCGGCATTCCTGGATTTTTGACAACATGGAAGCTCTTCTGACAGATGATGCATTCAGACCCTTCCGATTAAATCATGGCTGCTGATGGCAGCTGTGTTTTGCAGATCCAGATGTCCCCTGAGGCTTTTGGCGCGGTCTGCGCATTGAACTGACAAAGCGGCAGTAATCGTGCTAGAATTGAGCGGCGGATAAAGGTATCATATTAGCTGACGGGATATGCCGTTTTGCGGTTTGTTTTGCAGTGATTATTTCATGCAAATTGGGGAATATATGAATAATTTCTTAAGAAAGATCGGTTTTTCTTCCCTGATCTTTTTTTCTCTGGCTGCGGGTGCGGCCGAAGGCGGACTTTCAAGGGAAATGTCTCCTTCTGAATTTCTGGTAACGGTTCCTGGAAAAATTGATTCCTATGATCGTGCATCGGTTGTGGATGCCGCATTCGGTGAACTGACGGACAGATTAACAGCCGGGCAGTTTTCCGGTACTGTTTCCATTGACAGAGATTCTCTGGAGCAGTACGTGGAGTCTGTTGATTCAACTGACGGCGGGATCGCTGTTCAGTTTGACAAGACTAAGATCCTCAAGCTGTTTCAGGATCGGCAGATAGGTGTTTATCTGGGCACTCCTCCGGATGTACTTCTGTGGATTTTATGGAAGGATATGGATGGTTCACAGCACATTCTCGCTGACGGTGACAGCAACGGTTTTATTACTTCGCTTAAGGCGAGAGCGTCGTTTTACGGTCAGTCTGTTTTTCTTCCTATAATGGATTCAGACGATATCTCGTCGGTAAATGCCAACACCTTTTCTGAGCATAATTACGAGGATATAGCAGGTGCGAGCGGGCGCTACGGCACAAAATATCTGGTGATAGGCTCCATGGAGAACGGATCACTTCACTGGGAAATGTACGAGATTTCCAATATGGCTAACCCTTTGTATCAGTCCTCTATTTCCGGTCAGCCGTTTGATATGGGCAAGATGATGTCGCATGACATGGTCTATTATTTTGCCAAGGGAAAGACTGAGAAGGTTCACGGTATCCGCGGAGCTTCAGCGCCGGCTTCAAACCGTGTGGGGCTTATAGGTGCATCTGTCGGAAAGAACAAGGTGTATGTTGTTATAGCCGGCCGCATGTCCTATACCGAAATGCTGAATGTTGAGCGCAGTCTCAAAAAGGTTTCTGGTATCAATAAAATTAATCTGTATCAGTCACAGGCTGATCAGAATGTGTATGAGATTATATACAACGGAAATTACAAGGAACTGTCTTTAGGTATAACAAGGATACCTGGAATCAAACAGATGGATCCTGATGCACCTTATAATTTTGTTTTTGACAGCGTCTTTATCGCCGAGGCTGAAGAGGCCGCCAGGGCAAAGGCTGAGGCTCAGGCCCTGACTGCTTCGTCAAATGCAGGTGTGACTGACGTTTCTGAAAAGAAGGAAACAGGCGGGCAGACAGCAGAAAATCAGGATAAGGATAAAAAGACAGAGACTGCAGAGAAACAGCCTTCAGGAGAAGAACAGAATGCTCAGCAGCCTCCGGCCAGACCTCAGCCGCAGAAGATGCAGGCAATACCTATAACTGATCCTGATTCAATTATTGATACGTCAAATGAGAAACTGTAGGAGAGACAAGCGGTAGAGCTGTTTTTTTACATGCAGTTTTTTAGGATTACTTTTTCAGAAGTTGCTGTTTGTGAATAGTGTCAATCCCGGAATTTACCGGATAATTTGTTAACCGGCAGGGATTAACACTTTTGTTAAACAGCGCTTTTCAGAAAGAATTTTAATTTGTCAGAGCTACGGGACGAAAACCTGTCGCTCTTTTTTTGCGGTAAAAGTATGAGGAGTTATTTATTCCGTCAGGCAGAGCTATTTTTTCTCAAACTGCTTGTCACTTATCCTTGTCTGCTCGTTACGAACCATCATGGCATCAAGACGAGCCTTTTCAAGCTTTGTTCTCGCGTGTCTGGATGCCTGCAGTATATTGGAATTTGACAGCGTGTAATTACCGCAAAGAGCGTGGAATTCTGCCATGGCCACGTTGTACTCGTACATTCTGTTTTCTTTTCTGTAGTTTTTGGCAAGAAGGTCATAGGCAATAATGTTTTCCGGATTTTTGGATATGAACTTTTTCAGTATTTTTATGGCTGTACCGGTTTTGCCTGCTGCATTGAGTGCTACAGCGTAGTTAAGAACAACTGTCTGGTTGTTGGGTGTAAGATCATACCTTGGCTTGAGCATTGCAACGGCTGATTCCGGGGTCCCGCCGGCGATGTACAGATCTGTTCTGGTATCAAGAATAAAATTGTTGGAACTGTGGGCGGAGGAAATTCTGCCTAGAGTTTCCTTTGCCTTTGACCTGTCATTGTTTGCAAGGTAGCCAAGTGTCAGTCCGTAGAGCAGAGAGTCCTTTGAGCATGTATTTTTCTTATCCTCAAGAGATTTCTGGAAATAATCAATGACCTGGCTTCCTGTCATATTTGAAAACCGTGCCTTTATTCTTGCCTTGGCAAAGCAGTAGTTCGGATTCTCCCGTTTTTTTCTTGCCGGAAGCTTTTCGGCTCTGCTTCTGGCCTCTGATACACGAACCTCAGGAATAGGGTGGGTCAGCAGTCCCTGCGGAATGTTCCTGTAGGAAAGAGATGTCATTTTTCCAAACATTACAGCCATCTGGATCGGATCAAATCCTGCACGGTACATAAGATCTATACCGATATGATCGGCCTCGAACTCATCGTTTCTCGTGTAATTGATCTGGGCCTGCATATTCAGGCCCAGGGTTGTCTGCAGCGTGGCCATACCAAGTGCCGGGTTGATTACGGCAAGAATAATTCCGCCGATGACAGCTCCGATGGTAAGATTCTGTCTTGCTGCCGCATCCTCTATGAATCTGGCAACATGTCTCTGGGTTACATGAGTGATTTCATGCGCTAGTACAGATGCAAGCTGACTTTCATTCTCGGTGAAGGATACAAGGCCGGTGTGTATTCTGACGTTACCGCCTAGGAATGCCGATGCATTGATGGTTTTGTCCTCTGTAAGGAAAAAGTTGAATGGAAAGTGAACGTTGTTGGCATGGGCGATTAATCTTGCTCCCAGATCCTTTATATAGTCATCAAGTACCGGATCGGATATGACTTTCAGATTTTCTCTTGCCTTTCTGAAATAGTACTTGCCGAAAACCCTCTCCTCCTGCACTGTTATTACGGAAGATCCGGGAATACCTATCTGAGGAAGTCTGTTGTCAGCCTCCCGCTGCTGCTGCTGGTATTCCGAGTAATGCAGATCTGATTCATGCATTTTTCGAAGAGTGGCATCCACATCAATGCCGCCTACATCGGCGATGCATGAAAAAGAAGTCAGGAGCAGCATAAATGATGTTGCGACAGGTAAACGTCTCATTAAACCCTTTATTTCCGGCCATACTTTTGTTGAGCTGACTCTATTATATGTCGTTGCAGACTGTTCTGTACATTTTTTTGATTTCTTTGCCGGATCATTTATGTTCAGTCACCGGCCGATTCTAAAGATTTTATTCAGGTATCATTTCGGTGGGATTTTTGTTTAAGATCTCAGCTGTCTTGACATTGATCGTTTTTTTACATAACGTATCAGCATAGGCCGTCTGAGTGCACCTGCGCTATGAGGTGCAGATGTCTGGTCACAGATGTGTTTCATAAACGCTGAAGGTTTTAACTTTTTAATAATAGAGCTGGCTCTGTAGGTGTTATCTGCCGTAAGCCTCATTTACTTTTACACTGAAAATGTTAGAACAGAATATGGATTTAAAGGAATTAACCAGGCTTACTGCGGATGTTGCTTTGCTTCTTGCTTCTTGCGGAGCCGAAACTCGGCTTATAGTTCAGACTTCTGAAAGAGTAGCATCGGCCTGCGGGTGTGCGGCTGTGGTTATTGTAAGTCCGAATATGGTCAGCGTGAAGCTCAGCCTTGACGGCGAGGAGTATTCTTCATTCTTTCGTACCAGAGGTATCGGGCTGAATTTGAGAAGCCTGATATATTGCACCAGATTATGCAGACAGCTGGAGGATAATAAGATTAACCCGCAGCAGCTGCGGCATATTCTCGATAATTTTCATGTCTGGCACTATAACCCTGTTCTTGTAATACTGGTAACAGGTATTGCATCATTCAATTTATGCATTCTCAACGGCGGATATATGGATGCGGCTGTTACAGCTATGGCAGCTGGTGCATTAACGGTGGCCGTCAAGCTTTTTCTTAATGGAATAGGGGTGTTTCATCTCTTTGTTTTTATTTCATGCGGTTTCCTGGGTGCTTTGTTTTCATCCCTCATCGGTTCACTGGTTTTCGAACTTGGAGACGGGGATATTTCCATTGCTATGGTCGTTTCTCTTCTTCCTCTGGTTCCCGGTTTTCCGTTTGTTAACGGCATTCTTGATCTTTTTAAAGGATATCCGCTGATGGGGATCTACAGACTCGTTACCACAGTCATGCTTATTTCATCTGTTTGCATTGGTGTGGTACTTTCTATTTCCCTTGAATCCTTATTGTTTTGAATTTTCTTGTTATGATTATGCAGGGTGGAAAATGCAGTATGACGATATAATGGGGGTTACAGAGGCCGGAGCAGTTCTTGGGCACGTTCAGGATTTTGTGCTCAGTGCTGTTGTTTCCATAGGATTTGCTGTATTTTTTTCAACGCCTGTAAAATATATTGCTCTTGCAGGACTGGGCGGTGCAGTGTGCCATCTTTCCAGGTCACTGTGTCTTGCCGCAGATCTCGGTATTGTAGCCTCATCATTCATCGCAAGTGTTGTTATCAGCATGATGTTTATTCTGATAGCTCCCAGAATCAGAGTTCCCAGACCTGTATTTACCGTTTCATCAATAGTCCCTATTATTCCGGGCAAATATGCATATCTGACTCTTATTTCTCTGATTAACATCCATGACAATCCGCAAATGCGGGATCGATATATTGTCTCCATCTTTGAAAACGGAGCTCTTACAACGTTTGTTATGCTTGCCATAGGTATGGGAATAGCTATGCCGGCTCTGCTTTTTTACAGAAACAGGCCGGTAGTGTAGCTGTTCTGATAGACTCAAAGCCTGCTGATAAGTGATTCCGGCTTCTGGACGGATTTCAGTCCGTATTATTTTTTTAGAAACAGCATACTTGTACTCAGACCGGTGTTTTCCACTGTATCTATAATCTTGAATCCTGCCTCAGTCGTTAGTTCAGAGAAATCCTTCAGATGATGAAATCTGCTCACTCCGTTGGCAATTGCCGCAAAATAGAGACTCTGACTTTCAACTACTAGTTTTGCTATGTCGTTGGGCTGGGCATCACCGAATACTGAGCTGATTACAAGTACGGCATCATCCTTCATGGAGGAATGTATTTTTTTAAGGATCCTCAGGTTATCTGAAAAGCTGAAGCATTCCACAAGCTGGCTCATCCACCATAAATCGGCATCCGCGGGAAAATGAAGATCGCTGTCCAAAAGATCGCACGGACAGGTATCTATCTGATTTTCAAGATTCTGTTTTGCTATGTTTTCTTCAGCCATGGCGCACTGCTGCGGAAGATCGATGATTGTTACATGACAGTCCTGCTTTCTTTTCACAATCTGTGCGGCAAATTTTCCTGTGTTTCCGCCTATGTCATAGACGATATGCGGGGTTGTACGTTTGAATATTTCATCAAGAGCATATTTAAAGCTGCTGTCGGAATAAAAGTGATCATATCTGAACCACGAGGTTCTGGCTGGCTCTCTGAGGGTCGATAAAGCCTGATATACGGTTTCATGTTTATCGTCCAGCTCCTTAAGACCTGACGGTTTTGATGTTTTGAGCGCTTCTGTCAGATGAGACATGCCGGCGTAGCAGGTATCCGCTGAAAAATCAAAATTCACTCTGGTCATGGGATCTGAGGCCAGGTACCTTCCAGTTTTTGAAAGAATATATTCATGATCATCTGATTCAATTACTATATCAGCTGCCTTTGCCATATCGAGCAGCAGTCTGACGGCAAACCTGTCAGTGCCTGAGCGTGTGCAGATTTCATCGACAGTTACGCCATGATCACCGCATTGCGCATCAAGAACCTTCATGATGCCCAGTTTATTCATGGCTGAAATTCCCTGAAATATGAAGGGCGCAACAGCATAAATCTGCGCAAGCCTGACGGCATCCACAGCCTTTTGATCCTTAAAACTTTTCAGTGTCATCGGTTTCCTCCTTTTCTTACGTGTATGCGGATTATATATTCACCTAAAAACATCAGTCCCATGAGAATATATGAAATAAACCCCGTATATATCACCCATATATCCCTGTGTGCAAAAAGAGCAAGAAAAAGTGCGCATGTTCCGTTAAGAAACATGAACACACACCATGCCTGTGTTACCCTGCGGCAGTAGCGTTTGAAATCATCTGTTATCTCCTCCTTTTTTACTGAAAGTGAGGCGATTCTTTCAACAGCCGATCTTGATCCTGTCAGACTGAAGACGAAAACAGCAAGAAAACCGTAGGCAACAAAACTCGGATAAAACATCAGATAAACCGGATCTCCTCTAAGTTTGAAAAGTATGAGAACCGTTATTCCGAGAACCGTTACTGTGATGCTGCTTAGTCTGTCTCCGGCCTGTCCGGAGATAATCTTAAGCAGGAGTATTATTCCAAGTGCTGCAAAAGCATATTCCGGGGTATTGCTTTTTAGTGCCATGTATATGATAAAAGGATACAGCACTGTCAGGATCCACAGGAGCGCAGATGATCCCAGCTTCAGTATTTTCATTTCTGATCCGGCATCTTGAAGATTAGTGATGTATTGACTCCTCCGAAAGCGAAATTATTGCTCATTATGTATTTAGGTTTCATTGAAATGCCGTCACCAGTGATGAAATTAAGCATTCCGCATTCAGGATCAGGATCTGTCAGTCCCAGGTTTGGTGCAAGCCATCCTCTTGATGCCATCAGAATTGACATTTCAGCTTCAAGTGCACCGGCAGCTCCGAGAGTATGCCCCATATAACTTTTAAGAGTTGATACTGCAGGTCTGTTTCCAAAGACTCTGAATGTAGCACTTCCTTCAGCGGCATCACCTGCATGTGTGCCGGTACCGTGAGCATTGATATAATCTATATCGTCTGGTGTCAGATCCGCATTTGCCAGAGCCTGTCTCATACAGTTTTCCATCTGTTCTGTTGACGGGTTTGTTATGTGGACAGCATCGCAGTTTGTGGAGAAACCGACGACTTCAGCATAGATATGCGCTCCTCTGGCCAGTGCCCGCTCATAATCCTCAAGTATGAGTGTACCTGCACCTTCGGCAACTATTATTCCGTCTCTCGTTTTATCAAAGGGACGCGGAGAATTTTTCGGATTCGAACCGGATGATGTTGCAAAGAGTGCATCAAAAACGCCTACAGTGAAAGGATTAAGCTCTTCCGCTCCTCCTGCAATCATAATTTCTGCAAGGTTGTTTTTTATTGTTTCGTAGGCATATCCTACGGCCTGGGAACCGGATGTACATGCGGTTGAGGTTGCAATAAGGCGCCCGTGTATGCCGAAAAATATAGACAGACTGACAGCTGCGCTGTGGGGCATAATCTGTACGTATGACGTTGCATTAAGATAAGTTGTGTCTTTGTAAACAGCAAAACCGGCTGTGTCATTAAGACCTGTCATAGTGCCTCCGCAGCTTCCGTAGGCTATTCCGGTTTTTGCTTCATGTATGACCGGATCGTCTGCCAGACCGCTGTCATGGAGGGCATCCTGCGTTGCCGCTACGGCAAGTTTTCCAATTCTTCCAAGTCCCCTGCTTTTTTTTCTGGGAAGTTCAGGAAGAGGATCTGTCACCATGGCTGCCATTTTACAGTTCATGTTCCTGTAATTGTACAATTCTTCATATTCGCATGTTGCATTTGTTTTGGAGAGAAGTTTGTTCCAGACGGCATCCTGTGTGCATCCAAGGGGCGAGTACATTCCAATTCCCGTTACAGCAACGCGTTTCATCAGCACATACCTCCGTTGACATTGATTACCTGCCTTGTTATGTATCCAGCTCCCTCTGAGCAAAGAAAGGCAACCGTTGCTGCCACATCCTCAGGTTTTCCGATCCTTTTAAGAGGGATCATTCCCATGGCGTTATCAATTATTTCCTGATTCAGCATTCTTGTTTCAATTAGTCCCGGTGCAACACTGTTTACTGTAATTCCGCGTTTGCCCAGTTCAAGGGCCAGCGCTTTTGATGCGGCGATTATCCCGCCTTTTGATGCACTGTAGTTGGTCTGCCCGCGGTTTCCGGCAACACCTGAGATCGAGGAGATTGTTACAATCCTTCCGCCGTCCCTTAAATGTATCATGGGCATGATGCATGGTTTGATAACGTTATAGAAACTGTTGAGATTGGTGCTGATAACGTCAAACCAGTCATTTTTTTCCATTGCGGGAAGCGGAGCATCCCGTGTGATGCCGGCGTTTGAAATAATCCCCCAGTATGCTCCGTTTGTTTCGATATCCGAAAGCAGAGATTTTTCGGCGGCATCCGTATCTGTCACATCAAATGTAACAACATTGCAGAGGACGCCGGTGTCTGCAATTTCAGAGGCCAGCTTTTGGGTTTCTTCAATGTGGCTTCTGCAGTGGAGTGCAAGTTCAAATCCGTCTTGCGCAAGTCTGCGCGCTATGGCGGAACCAATTCATGTGCCGGCTCCTGTAATAAGTATTCTTCTCTTTTTTGATTTCATAATTGTTTCCAGGCAATAGTCGCAAGGTTTTCACCTGTCTGTGTGCGAAAGTAGAGTTTATTGATGTACAGTATATAATTTTTAGATATCCCGTGCTGTTTTATCATGGATTGCTGATCCTTGTAACGCCTGAACTATTCTGCATCATATGGCGGAAGGAAGGTCGGCGCTTTCCCGTCTGCTTAAAAATTATTCTCTGCATAGCAGCATGACGGCTATAGCGTTTCTGCATCTTTTATAACTTGGCAGGCTGTAATCAGAGCTTCAGATAGTATCTCTTTTGTAGACGGGATCCAGACCGTAAGAGATGATCTGATGATTTCCGCTTCATTGTATACAGGAACTGATTTGATGAGGATGTCTGTACCTGGTTCAATTGGGCGGCAGCAGGAAATTTTGCAGTCCCGTATGGTCATAAGCAGTCCCTGATACATTTTCTGACGGTTTGTACAGTATGCTGAATATGAACTTACAGCAGCCATAGTCTGGGCCATTATTTCTATAAGACAAAATGAACAGAGATTTCCGGCATCATCAACAGCTGCAGTATCGTAAAGGTCCACGGTCAGTCCGCATATTCCGGATTTTTTTTCGGGGTTGCATTCTACAATGCCGTCTATAAGAAGCATCGGATGCTTCTGGGGCATAATGCTCTGGAAAATTTCTCTTTTTGTCAAATAGGTTATCATGAATTAATCTATGTTCTTCATATCATGTGGATGTAAAGCAACCGCAGTATTGGACATACTTTGCACGTAGCTGTATTATCTTTCTGCCAGATTGATTCACACCCGTGCCTTACGAGCAGTCTAACAGAAATTCTGCCTGCAACATGGATCCCGTGTCTTTACGCAAGGGAGGAGCAATACGGTTATTAATATTGAAATCAACCTGCTGAAACAATAATAACTAATGCAAATTGTGATTTGCGGAGTGAATATTATATATGGAATTAAAGAAACTTGACTACAGACTCACTGTCTGCAAAGTGAAAGATCTATCTGATATCAATTTAAATTCAGGTTTCTTTTTTATCGGTAAAACTGATGAAGAATTATCTCTGGTGTGCAAAACGGAGAATACACCGCAAAACACAGTTGAGCGTGATGACGGATGGAGATGTTTTCGAATTCAGGGAGTTCTGGATTTTTCTTTGATTGGCATTCTGTCAAAACTGTCCGGCATCCTCGCTGAGCAGAGAATCGGCATCTTCGCGGTATCTACATACAATACTGACTACATTCTTGTGAAAGATGAAAACTATGAACGGGCGCTGTCTGTTTTATCCTCCAGGGGATATACGGTAGTGTAGGCAGTAGTGGTAATTTGTCCAAACTTTCATGTTTTGTAGGCAATTAGTCAGTCTAGAAACTTTAGGTTACTTCAACTTTTTAGTGACAATCATCACATATACTAAAATCTTAAATTTTTCTTATTGTGTCTTTAGATGACATATCTAAAGTTTCTGTTTTCCTGTCTTTATACCTGTACTGCCTTATTTTATCTGTGTTTATAGTCATTTTTTATCGTGATGCAAGGATTAAACACGACATTACCTTTTCAAGGAGAGATGAAATTATCAGATTAAAAGATTAAAATGTAACTGTAAGTCTGAATTATGTAATTTCATCATGCAATACAAAGATTGATTATGCATTCAGACTACTGTTCAACATCCCATGGAAAAAAACAAAAAACTTCCGAAAAGAATAAATTGGTAGAAGAAATGCTCTGTATAGTCAAAGAACAGGGACTGTACGCATACTAGACATATGGAATCCAATATCCCGCTGTCTCCATTTGAACACTACGGTTATCTGAGCATATTATGGAACATGAAACTGAAGTTTCGGGGCTGACTCGCGAGATATCTCTGGAGAAATTTTCTCACAGGCGAAAACGAAAGCCTAGGCAGATTCCAGGCATGCTGGCCTAAAAAGCTATCTATACCTATCGTGTTATTTTGCATATCAGATGATGTGCAGTCTTTCTGCACCATGAAATTGGCATTTTTGGCCTGCAGTTAATTTTAAAGGTGTTCTTTATCGCAATTTACCTAAACGTGATATCAGAAATTAAATTATGTCAAAAAATGTCTTTTTAAAAACATGTGATACACTTCGCAAAAGAACGAAATGTATCCGGAATTTTACTTAGTTGCTGTGGTAATATCTCATGAATAGAAAAGAAAGTGCTGAACGGTGGTTTTTGTCGTATTTGCGGAAATTTGAGTGTCTTCTTCTGTTCGGCTTGCGTTTTCCGTACAGGCTTGAGAGGTTCGTATAATGGTTGTGAGCAACAAGGATTTACAGAGTGTTTTATGGGCTGGGGCTGATGTGCTTCGCTCCAAAATGGATGCAAACGAATATAAGGATTACCTTCTAAGTTTTGTGTTCTACAAGTATCTGTCCGACACTTTCCTAGTCAAAGTGTATGACTTGCTGAATGACGGAGAGCCCAGTTCTATAGAAGAGGCGCAGATGGCGTATGAAGAGGCTTACAACGGTGATGATGCGAAGGAACTGCTGTCCGAACTCAGGGAGCAGTGCCTTTATGTTATAGAGCCGTCCCGCACTTTTTTTTCACTGACGAAAAAAGTGGCGAATAATAATTTCAAAAGAGAAGATTTGAAAAGCGCCTTCAATGATATTGAAACTTCTAATCCTCTTTTTGCAAATCTGTTCAAAGATGTTGATTTGTACTCTAACCGGTTAGGCACGAATGACACAAAGCAGGGGGCAACAGTTGCGGAACTAGTTACTGTAATTAACCAGGCTGATGTTCTTCATGCCGAAGGTGATGTTCTTGGGAATGCATACGAATACCTTATCGGTCAGTTTGCCTCTGAGACGGGAAAGAAGGCCGGAGAGTTTTATACTCCTGCCGGGCCTGCGGAAATCCTGACAAGAATTGCAATCTACGGTCAGGAAACAAAGAGAGGTCTCCTGGTCTATGATCCCTGTATGGGCTCCGCTTCACTTCTCCTGGATGCACGGAAGTTTTCTGAGAATCCTGCGTATGTGAAGTATTTCGGGCAGGAACTTATGATGTCCACCTATAATCTAGCACGCATGAACATGTTCCTGCACCGGGTGGCTCCTGAGAATCAGCGCCTGCGGAATGGTGATACTCTGGATGCTGACTGGCCGGTATCGGAAGAAACAGAATTTGACATGGTGGTTATGAATCCGCCGTATTCTGCAAAATGGTCAGCAAAAAAGGGCTTTCTGTCCGATTCAAGATTTTCCGACTATGGGGTTTTAGCCCCTAAAAGCAAGGCTGATTATGCTTTTCTCCTGCATGGGTTCTATCATCTGAAATCCACCGGAACAATGGGCATTGTTCTGCCTCATGGGGTTCTTTTCCGCGGTGCGGCTGAAGGAAAAATCAGGCAGAAGCTTTTGGAGAACGGCTCTATTTATGCTGTGATTGGCCTTCCGGCGAATATGTTTTACAACACTACGATTCCCACCTGCATTATTGTTTTGAAGAAACACCGGACTGGCAGAGACGTCCTCTTTATTGATGCCTCCCGGTATTTTGAGAAGAACAAGACTCAGAACGTAATGAATGCCGAGCATATTGAGCATGTTGTGGAATTGTATAAAAACAGGCAAGATGTTGAGAAGGAAGCCCATCTAGCTTCTTTTGATGAGATTAAAGCAAATGATTTCAATCTGAACATTCCTCGGTATGTTGATTCTAGCGTGGAAGAGAACCCGGTTGATCTTTCTGACGTGAATGCCGAATTGGCAGGCCTTGACGGAGAAATTGAGTCTGCCAAAGATGGCGTGCTTTCCATATTGAAAACATTAAGAAATGATGATGGCGATGCACTACCAGCGATAAATGACTTCATCAAACTGATGGAGGACATCTGAGATGAGAAACAGTCCGAAGTTAAGAATAGCTGGTTTCACCGATGCTTGGGAACAGCGTAAGCTGGGAGACATTACAAAAATTATTGATCCGCACCCTAGTCATAGAGCACCACCCGAAGTAATTGATGGAATACCTTTTGTTGGAATAGGTGACGTAGATGCAATGGGAAAT
>JAEEGF011917366.1_pt1 | contig 13116 bp, 9 predicted proteins | sample 9134171 | NCBI WGS metagenome assembly JAEEGF01 (sample SAMN16246542, study PRJNA631951) | gut metagenome | biome: gut microbiome; feature: rumen; material: AP-attached | host: Bos | place: Iran: Karaj | collected 2018-10
CCGTCCTTCCATGTGGAGCCTTCCCGCGGGATCTACAAGTGCTTCGGATGCGGCAAGTCCGGCACGGCCGTGGGCTTCGTGATGGAGTATGAAAAACTCTCCTACACGGAAGCGCTCAAGTACCTGGCCCGCAAGTATCACATCGAGGTGAAGGAGAAGGAGGAGTCGGCCGAGGATATCGCCGCCCGCCAGCGGAACGAGAGCCTCCTCGCCGTCTCGGAGTTCGCCTTTAACTTCTACAAGGACCAGTTATCAACGGACGAAGGACGATCCGTCGCCGTCCAGTATTTCCATTCCCGCGGCCTCGAGGATGAAACCATCGCCAAGTACGGCCTGGGATGGGCCCCGAAATCCAAGAACGCTTTCACGGAAGCCGCGAAAAAGGAGGGTTACAAGGACGAATACCTGCTGGAAACGGGTCTTTGCGCCCAGTGGGATACGGACGGCTCCCTGCACGACCGTTTCTACGACCGGGTGATGTTCCCGGTCCATTCGGTGAGCGGCCGTGTCATCGCTTTCGGCGGGCGTACCTTGTTCACGGACAAGTCCGTCGCCAAATACGTGAATTCCAAGGAGTCGGAGATCTATGTGAAGTCCCGCTCCCTGTACGGTATCTATTTCGCGAAGTCCGCCATTTCCCGCGCCGACAAATGCTACCTGGTGGAAGGCTATCTGGACGTCCTGTCCATGCATCAGCTGGGGATCACCAACGTCGTGGCCTCCAGCGGCACCTCCCTGACGGTGGAGCAGATCCGGCTGATCAAGCGCTTCACCGACAATGTCACCATCATGTACGACGGCGATCCGGCGGGCATCCACGCCGCCCTGCGCGGCATCGACATGATCCTGAAGGAAGGGATGAACGTAAAGGTCGTCCTCATTCCCGATGGCGACGATCCGGACTCATACGCCCGGAAGCATACCCTGGAGGAGGTTGAGGCTTTCATCGCCGCGAACGAGCAGGACTTCATCGCTTTCAAGGCGGACCTGCTGCTGGGCGAGGCCGGAAACGATCCCCTCAAGCGGGCGAACCTCATCAACGACATCGCCGATACCGTGGCCGGCATTCCCGACGCCGTGAAGCGATCGGTTTATACCGACGCCATCGCCGCGAAGTTCCGGATCGATGCGGACATCCTTACCGACCGCATCCGCCGCACCCGCGAGAAGATCCAGGGTGAGGAACGGACACAGGCGCAGCGCGATGCAGCGCGTGCCCGCCGGGAAGAGGAAGACAAGCCGCAAGAGAGCACGTATGTGCCTCCCGTGAACGAGCTCAAGGCTCTCGAGACGCAGAATCCGCTTCTGGCCCCGTCCGAGCGTGAGCTCCTGGGTTTCATCCTCACTGACGGAAGTACGCCGCTGGTGTTCGAGAGCGATTCGGAATTCTATTCGGAGAGTCCGCAGACCGTAGCGGAGTTCATCGACGCGGCGCTCGCCGGAGACGGGATCGTGTTCGCGAACGACGCCTACCACCGCACCTACGAAGCCTATTTCGACCTTTATGATGCGGGTAAGAAGCAGGACGAGATTGTCCGTGACCTGTTGAACGGAGCCGATGACGCCGTCCGTTTCGTCACCTCCCAGCTCTCCGACGTCAAGTACGCCCTTACGGTCTCGCATTTCCGCGAAGCTTTGACCACCCGCGATTCCTGGCTGACGAATTTCGTCCCCAAAGCCATCCTGGCCTATCATATCAAACGGCTCCAGTCGGACCAGACGGTGCTGACCCGGGAACTCGCCACGGCGAGCGCCGAACGCCAGCGGGAGATCCTGTCCACCCTGGAGCGCATCAATGAATTCAAGAAAACGATCAATATCAAACTCGGAAGACTGAAATGAGCAACTACAAGAGAACCCTCGTGACCTGCGCCCTCCCGTACGCGAACGGTCCCGTCCATATCGGCCACCTGGCCGGCGCCTACATCCCCGGAGACATCTATGTCCGTTACCTCCGCATGCGGGGGGAGGACGTCGTCTTCGTGTGCGGCTCCGACGAGCACGGCGTGCCCATCACCATCAAGGCCCGCGCCCAGGGCGTGACGCCGCAGGACATCGTCGACAAGTACCACCAGGTGATGAAGGACGCTTTCTCGGGGCTGGGAATCAACTTCGACATCTATTCCCGGACCACCTCCGAGGTCCACGACAAGACGGCCTCCGAGTTCTTCCGGAAGCTCTATGACGAGGACAAATTCATCACCAAGGAGACTGAACAGTACTATGACGAGGAAGCGAAGACCTTCCTTGCGGACCGCTACATCGTGGGCACCTGCCCCAAGTGCGGCAATCCCGGCGCCTACGGCGACCAGTGCGAGAAGTGCGGCTCCACGCTGAGCCCCGAGGAACTGATCGACCCGCGTTCCGCCCTGTCCGGTTCCACGCCCAAGAAGGTGAAGACCAAGCACTGGTACCTGCCCCTGGACCAGTACGAACCCTGGCTCCGTGACTGGATCCTGGAGCGCCATAAGGAGTGGAAGACCAACGTGTACGGCCAGTGCAAGTCCTGGCTGGACGGCGGTCTGCAGCCCCGGGCTGTCAGCCGTGACCTGGACTGGGGTGTCCCTGTACCCGTGGAAGGTGCCGAAGGCAAGGTCCTGTATGTGTGGTTCGACGCTCCCATCGGCTATATCTCCAATACCAAGGAACTTCTCCCGGAGAGTTGGGAAAAGTGGTGGAAAGACCCTGAGACGCGCCTGATCCATTTCATCGGCAAGGACAACATCGTTTTCCACTGCATCGTATTCCCGTCCATGCTCAAGGCCTATGGCGATTTCGTCCTCCCGGAGAACGTCCCAGCCAACGAGTTCCTGAACCTCGAAGGCGACAAGATCTCCACCTCCCGCAACTGGGCGGTCTGGGTCCACGAATATGAGGAGCAGTTCCCGGGCCAGGAGGACGTGCTGCGCTATGTCCTCACCGCAAACGCCCCGGAGACCAAGGATAACGATTTCACCTGGAAAGACTTCCAGCAGCGTAATAACAGCGAGCTCGTGGCCGTGTTCGGCAACTTCGTGAACCGCGCCGTGGTCCTCACGCACAAGTATTTCAACGGCGTTGTGCCGGAGAACCGCAAGCCGGAGCCGGTCGATGCCGAAACACTTGCGGCCATCGTCCCCTGCAAGGAAGCCCTGGAGAAATACATCGAGACTTTCCACTTCCGCGAGGCCCTGAAGGAAGCGATGAACATCGCCCGCATCGGCAACAAGTACATTTCCGACATGGAGCCGTGGAAGGTGGCGAAGACGGACTTGGACCGCACCGCCTCCATCCTCTACACCTGCCTGCAGATTTGTGCAGACCTCGCGATCGCCTTTGAGCCTTTCACGCCCTTCAGTGCCGAAAAGCTCCGCGGCATCCTCCGCGTGGGCCTCGACGCCGGCACCGACCATCGCGCCGGCGAAGGCATTCCGACCGTGAACTTCTTCAAGCTGGGCGAGGGCAAGGCGCTGCATACGGGCTCTGTTCCCTCAGAAGGCATTGTCCTTTCCTGGTCGATGCTGGGTGCTCCCGAGCTGCTGCCTGCCGGGCATGCCCTCGGCGAAAGCGTCCTGCTGTTCCAGAAGATCGAGGACAGTGTCGTGGACGCCCAGATCGCCCGTCTGCAGGCCATCAAGGCCGAGCGCGAAGCCGCCGAGGCCGCCAAGGCTGCCGAGGAAGCCGCAAAGAAAGTTGAGCCGCAGAAGGACGAGATCATCTTCGACGATTTCGGCCGGATGGACATCCGCACTGCGACGGTCCTCGCGGCCGAGCGGGTTCCCAAGACCGATAAGTTGCTGAAACTCACCATCGACACCGGTATCGACACCCGGACCATCGTCTCCGGCATCGCCGAATATTACAGTCCCGAGGACATGCTGGGCAAGCAGATCTGCATCCTCGCGAATCTCGCCCCCCGCACCATCCGCGGCATCGAGTCCAAGGGCATGATCCTGATGGCCAAGCAGGGTGATGGCAAGATGCGCTTCATCACCCCGCAGGAAGCGGTCGTCAACGGTGCGCAGATTGGATAGCCTGGCGGGTAAAAGACTGATACAGACTGAATTAAAGAACTAGCCCTGATGATTTTTCATCAGGGCTAATCTTTTAAACCGTTGATATTGAGCGATTTGAGTGCCAGGCCCTATTTGTTCAGATTGATGAACGGAAGGGCGCTGGAACCGTTGAACTGCGGGAGTTCGCCGTTCCATTTCTCGATGGCGTACTGCTGGACGAGGAGGGCGTTCAGGGAGGCGGCAACCACGCGGTTGTAGTAGGCTTCACCGTCACCCTGGATCTTCTGGGCCTCGGCCTCACCCTTCGCCTTGGCGATGGCGATCTTGGCTTCCGCCTCGGCTTCCTTCACCTTGTTTTCGGCCTTGAGGGCGTTCTGGACGGCCTCGTTCTTGGCGTTGATGGCTTCGGTCAGGGAGGCCGGCGGGTCGATCTTCGTCGTGAACTCGCGGACGATGAAGCCCTCACGGTTCATCGACTCGTCGAGGCGGGCGCGGACTTCGGTCTCGAACTTGGCGCGGTTCGCCATCAGTTCGTCGGAAGTGTAGTTGTTTGCGCAGGTGCGGTAGGCTTCGAAGATGCAGGTGTTGATGTAGCCCATCTCCAGTTCCCGGACGGGCTTGCGGTACTTCACGAAGATGTCCACCGCCTTGTTCTCGTCAATCTGATAGGCGAGGGTCGGGGTCATGGAGAAAATGGCCGCATCCTTGGGATTCACCGTGAAGGGTTCATAGGTAACCCGCTGGATGTAAGTAGGATACTCAAAGATGCTCTCGGTGATGGGGTTGTACCACACCCAGCCGCGGCAGGTGCCTTCCACGCCGCCGCGAAGTTCCGCATTGGAAGACCATTTCTTGAATTTGATACCCACCGCCGCAGAATCGATGGTGGTGCAGCAGGACGCCATCAGGATGATGACGAGCACGGTAACGCCGAGCGAGATCCATGTGGCCTTGCCCAAGCGCGATTTTCCGGGATTGATGGTTTTTGTCGCTTTCATATGGTAGATAATAAGTTCGTTACAGATAAATGAGCCGGGAAAGGGAGGCCGGGTCGAAAAGTCGCCGGGCCATTGTCTGCAGGGCCTCCGGCGTGACGGCCTCGATGCGGGCGCGCATCTGGGCGGAGGTGTCGATGCTGCCCCAGGCGAGGAGGCTCTTGCCCATGGACAGGCATTGCGCCTCGCCGTTGTCGGAAGAAATGGCGAGTTGTCCGAGGAGCTGTTTCTTGTAAGCCTTCAGGGTGCGCTCGGAGAGCGGAACCTCGCGCAAACGCCCGAGGATGCGGTCCAGGGCCGTGAGACAGCGCTCCAGGTTGGATTTGTCGCAGCCGAAGCTGATGGCGGCAATTCCGGTGTCCGCATACTGCGTATAGGTGCATTCCACCCCGTAGACCCAGCCGTTCTTCTCGCGAAGTTCACGGTTCAGCAGGGAGTTCGACGCCGGCCCGCCCAGGATGTTGCACAGCACGGCGGCCGTGATGCGGTCCTCACTGTCGTACAACGACGGGGCCCGGTTGCCGATGACGGCGTTCACCTCGTGGTTCCGTTTGTCGACGGTTTTGGAAAAAGGCGGGGCTGCCGGTGCCGGCACAGGGGAAGGGAACTCCCTTTCCGGAGCATTTGCCCGGATAGGGTCGCGAAGCGACGCGGAGGAAAGGGAGTTCTCTTCCACAGAGTTTCCTTCCCCGGCATCTCCGAACAACCGGGCCACCAGGCGCAGGACCCGTTTCTCCAGGACTTTCTCGTCGATGTCCGCGACGACCGTGAAGGCCATCCGCTGCGGAACGAAAAAGGTCTTGACGAAGCGGCGGAGGTCATCCGGCCTGATACGCTTGACGGAGGCTGTCGTTCCCAGGATGGGCTGCTCCAGCGGATGCCCTTCGAAGAGCATGCCTTCGAACTTGTCATAGACATCCTCCGCCGGATTGTCCTTGTAGGAGATGATTTCGTCCAGGACGACGCCCCGTTCGGTCTCGATTTCGGCGTCGGGGAAGGTGGCCTCCGTCGCGAGCTCGAAGAGCAGGCGGGCGGCTTTGCCCAGGTCTTCCTTCAGGACGGTGGCGTGCAGGACGATTTCTTCCTTGGTCGTATAGGCGTTGAGTTCGCCGCCCAGGCGGTCCAGGTAACTGGCGATGACGGACGCGCTTTTGCGCGTCGTTCCCCGGAACATCGTATGCTCGGTGAAATGGGCGATGCCGTTGCCGAATCCGTCCTCGTCCCGAGTCCCGCAGCGGATGCTCAGGGCGCAGTAACCGACGGCGGACCCGCCGCGCCGGACGGCGTAGCGAAGCCCGCAAGGTGCCGTTCCGTTCCGCATTACCGTTTCCTTGAGATACGCTTCAGGTCCTCGGCGAGGAAGCCGGCGGCATTCTTCGCATTGACCTTGTGCTTGCGGATATAGAAAAGGGTGTCCGTTCCGGCATCGATGAGCATCTTGTAACTCCAGGTGCCGGCGGAGACGGTGTAACTGACCAGCGCGTTGTAAGTCTTGTCGGTGTAGGCTTTGTCAGCTTCATCCTCGTCGCAGAGGATAATGTCCTCGTCCAGGTACTTGGCCTTGTCTTTTCCGGTAACCGATTCCGAGATGTCTTCCCGGGCCAGGTAGATGCGCTTGATGCCGCCTTTCCGGTCGAAGTTCCCGTTGAACCAGTTCATTCCGGAATAGGCGGTTTTCTCGGATTCCATCGCCTGGGCGGCGAAATCCTGGACTCCCTTCACAAGCGCAGGCAGGAACACGAGTTCCCGGCCGGAACCGCCCTCAACGGGGCACAGCGGGAGGGAAATGACTTCTGTCCGGAGGGCGATGTTGTCGCCGCTCTCCGCACCGCCTTTCTCCAGGGTCAGGAACCGGACCATCGGCGCTTCCTCGCCCTTGGCCTGACCGGCCGTCACGAGGAGGAAATAATAGGTGTCCGATTTCTTGAGGGATTCATATTCGGCGGGGGAGCAGAATTCGAAAGGGGAGACCGTCCACAGGTCCACCACCTCCTGCCGCAGTACACCGTCGATGATGTCGTTACCGCTCATCACGACCTTGGTGATCTTGTCGGAGAAGTCGGCGAACAGGTGTTTCCGGGTCGTCACCTTGCCTTGGGCGAACAAAGCCATGCCGGTGCAAAGCAGGGTGAGGAATAGGGTCAATCGCTTCATCTTCATACTTTCTTTCGATACAAAGATAGTGCTACGGCCCGGTATTTCAAAATAACTTGTTATCTTTGTAAGCTATGAGTCAGTATATCGTATCGGCACGCAAATACCGGCCGGACTCCTTCGAGACCCTTCTCGGCCAGGACAATATCGCCCGGACCCTGTCCAACTCCATCAAGCGAGGACAGCTGGCCCACGCCTATCTCTTCTGCGGTCCGCGCGGGGTGGGGAAGACCACGACGGCGCGCATCTTCGCGAAGATGATCAACTGCGCGCATCCGGGGCCGGATATGGAGCCTTGCGGGGAGTGCGAGTCCTGCGTTTCCTTCCAGGAAGGCCGGTCCTACTGCATCCATGAGCTGGACGCCGCGTCCAACAACGGCGTGGACGACATCAAGGCACTGATTGAAAAGGTCCAGGTTCCGCCGCAGGTGGGCAAGTACAGCGTGTACATCATCGACGAGGTCCACATGCTGTCCCAGGCGGCTTTCAATGCCTTCCTCAAGACTTTGGAGGAACCGCCGGCACACGCTATCTTCGTGCTGGCCACCACCGAGAAGCACAAGATCCTGCCCACGATCCTGTCCCGCTGCCAGACCTACGATTTCAACCGCATCGGCATTCCCGACATGGTCCGGAACCTTCGCGGCATCGCCGCCAAGGAGGGCGTTTCCATCGACGACGAATCCCTCCATGTGATTGCCGCCAAGGCCGACGGCGCCATGCGCGACGCCCTGACGATCTTCGACCAGACCGTCGCTTTCTGCGGCACGGACATCCATTACGAGGATGTCATCCGCAACCTCAATGTCCTGGATTACGAGTACAGTTTCGGGATGGTGGAGAACTTCCTGTCCGGAAGTTATGCCGCCGCCCTTTCGTCTTTCGACGAGATCCTGTCCAAGGGTTTCAACGCCTTGCACTTCGTGGCGGCGCTGAGTTCGCATTTCCGCGACCTGGTGGTCGCCCGCACGGCCGGGCTGGATTCCCTGCTGGAACTGCCGGATTCCCTGAAACAGCGCTACCGGGAGCAGGCAGCCCGCTGCCCGCTCCAGTTCCTGTATGATGCGCTGAACATCACAACGGCCTGCGAAGCCGGTTACAAGGCGGCCGTCAACCCCCGCCTGCACATCGAATTCGCCCTGATGAAACTGAGTTTCCTCACCGGGCAGACGGATGTTTCCCTGGCTCCGCGCCCGGTTGCGGTTCCGAAGCCGGCTCCGGCCGACAAGACCGCAGTGGCGCCGAAGCCCGTTCCCGCAGCCCCGGTTGAGGCCCCTGCCGTCAAGGAAGCGGCTCCGGCGGCGACTCCGGCACCGGCACGTCAGCGTCGTGTACCCAAGACCGGGTCGGCCCTTTCCATGAGCGCCATCATGGAGGAGAAGCAGGAGGCTCCTGTCGAGCAGGCCCCGACTGCGGCCGAAGAAACCCTTCCGACCGACGAGGCCGTCAAGGCCGGATGGAAGGAGCTGATCAACAAGTATCAAACCCTTCCTCGCCTCGCCAGCGCCTTGGCGAAGGCGGAACTCCGCATGACGGAGGAGAACGGTGTCAAATCCGTGTTCTTCCCGGTGTCCAACGCCGCGCAGAAGCAGTGGATCGAAGAAAAGATCCTCCGCGACCTGGAAACTTCCTTCCGCGAGATCCTTTCCTGCCGGAAGGTCAATGTCCATGTGGATGACATCCCCGAGGAAGAGCCTGGTGAAAAGAAACCTTACATGCCCGAGGAGAAGGCGAAGGACCTGATGGACAAGCATCCCGAAGTGAGAGCATTCGTGGCTGACCTCGGCCTCGATACCAAATAGCTGCATATCATGAAGTTACGTGCTGAGAATCTAGTGAAGAAATACGGCGTCCGCACGGTCGTGAAGGGCGTTTCGATGGAAGTGAACCAGGGTGAGATCGTCGGTTTCCTGGGCCCGAACGGCGCCGGAAAGACGACGAGTTTCTACATGATCACCGGCCAGATCGTCCCGAACGAGGGACGTATCTTCATCGACGATGACGAGCTCACCGGCCTTCCGATGTACAAGCGTTCCCAGAAAGGTGTCGGCTATCTCCCGCAGGAAGCGTCCGTCTTCCGCAAGATGTCGGTCGAGGACAACATCATGTCCGTGATGGAGATGACCAAGATGACCCGGGAGGAACGGGAGGCCCGTTTGGAGCGGCTCATCGACGAGTTCAACCTTTCCAAGGTTCGCAAGTCCCTGGGCATCCAGCTCTCCGGCGGCGAGCGGCGGCGCTGCGAGATCGCCCGCGCCCTTGCTGTGGACCCGAAGTTCATCCTCCTGGACGAGCCCTTCGCCGGCGTCGACCCGATTGCGGTGGAGGACATCCAGTACATCATCGCCAAGCTGAAGTACCGCAACATCGGCGTCATCATCACTGACCATAACGTGGGTGAGACCCTCGCTATCACCGACCGTGCCTATCTCCTCTATGAAGGCACCATCCTTCAGGAAGGCACTCCGGAAGAACTGGCCGCCGACGAAGACGTCCGTACCAAGTACCTCGGTTCCGGATTCCGGCTCAAGCGCTCCGTCAGTGTCGAGCGTGCCCGGCGCGAAGCGGAAGCGGAAGCGGAAGCCGCCCGTGCCGCGGCCGAGGCGGCATCAGCATCTGATACTCCTGTCAGTCCTGGTCCTCAGGAAGAAGAATCTGCAGAAAAGGAGATGCCCTCTGAATAGTTTGGCACACCCCTTGCATAATACTAAGCCGGTTAGTTTTAAGTTGGTTTAGTTAATAAGGTACAATAAAGGCGGGCCGCAAGGTCCGCCTTTATTGGTTTTGTGTCGTTCATTACAGTTTCCTTACCGCTGTGGCAACCTCTTCCAGCAGCCATTTCGGGGTGGAAGTGGCGCCGCAGACGCCCACGCGGTCGCCGTCGCGGACCCAGGCGGGATCGATGTCGGCGGGAGTGCCGATACGGAAGGTGCGCGGGTTCACGCCGCGGCACAGGTTGAAGAGGACGCGGCCGTTGGAGCTGGATTCGCCGGCGACGAAGAGGATGAGGTCGTGGGCACGGGCGAAGGCGGCGAGGTGCTCGTGCCGGTTCGCCACTTGTGCGCAGATGGTATCATGGACCGTGACGCGGGAGCCGAGGGAGCGGACACGATCGCAGATTTCCGCATACTCGGCCGGGCTCTTGGTGGTCTGGGAGAAGATTTCCACGGGCTGGGAGAAGTCGATGCCCGGGATGGCCGCCTCCAGCATGGCGCGGTTCTCCACCACGATGGCGTCGCCTTCCACCTGGCCCAGGAGGCCCAGGACCTCGGCGTGGCCGATCTTTCCGAAAATGAGCAGTGTCCCGTGCTGGCCGTCCGCATGCAGGCGGGCGTATGCCTCGCGGATATGCTGCTGGAGTTTGAGCACGACGGGGCAGGTGCAGTCGATGACCGAGAGGCCGCGGCGACGGGCCTCGGCATAGGTCGAAGGCGGTTCGCCATGGGCCCGGATCAGGACGGTTTCGCCTTCCGGAACATCGGGGATGGATGCGACCGTCCGGAGCCCTTCCGCCCCGAGGCGGTCGAGCTCGGCTTCATTATGCACGATGGCGCCGAGGGAATAGAGATGGTCTTGTTCACCAAGGAAGCGCTCCGCCCGGGAAATGGCGCGGATGACACCCCCGCAGAAGCCGGACCGGCCGTCGATTTCGACCGTCACCATGACAGGGCCGGGGCCTCGAGGATGCCGAACTTGCCCTGGATGACGCCCAGCACCCAGACCAGCTCCTCATGGAGGGTCATGTGGGTATTGTCCATCACGAAGGCGTCCTCCGGCTGGCGGAGGGGCGAGGTTTCCCGGTGGGAGTCGATGTAATCGCGTTCCGCAAGGTTCTTGACGATGTCCTCGAAGACGGGCGTATCGCCCTTTTCCACCATCTCGTCGAACCGGCGCTGGGCGCGGACCTGCTCGTCGGCCACCATGAAGATCTTCAGTTCCGCATTCGGGAACACGGTGGTGCCGATATCCCGGCCGTCCATGATGACGCGACCGCCCTCCGAGAAGGCGCGGAGCCGCTTGTCCACGTAGTTCCGCACGAACGGAATGGCCGATACAGGACTCACGTGGGAAGAGACGGCAAGGGTGCGGATTTCCGTTTCGATGCAGCGCTCGCCGAGGTAGAGGCAGGTCTTTCCGTCGTCGTTGCGGAAATGCAGGTCAAGGTCTTCCACGACAGCCTTCAGGGCCTTTTCGTCAATGGCTCCGTCCTCGGCGACCATCCCGTTTTCCATGGCGAAGAGGGTGACGCCGCGGTACATCGCACCGCTGTCCAGGTACAGGAAATCGAATTCCTTCGCGACCATTTTGGCGAAGGTGCTCTTGCCGGTGGCCGAGAAGCCGTCAACGGCGATGATGATGTCGGGAACGTTCATAATCTTTCAGGGATCAGTCTTACAAATGTAGAAAAAAAAGTCCGTATATTTGCATAAATGTTTCGAGCGTATGAAGATTCTGATTGTTGACGACGAACGGTCCATCCGGAATTCCCTGAAAGAGATCCTGGAGATGGAAGAATACCAGGTGGATACGGCCGAAAACGGTGCAACCGCCTGCGAAATGGCGGAAAAGGAGAAGTACGATGCCATCTTCTGCGACATCAAGATGCCCGGCATGGACGGAACGGAAGTCCTCCAGAAACTCATCGCCGACGGTGTCGAGACCCCTGTCGTCATGATCTCCGGCCACGCCGACATCGACACGGCCGTGGACTGCATCAAGAAGGGCGCTTTCGATTTCATCGGCAAGCCCCTGGACCTGAACCGCATCCTGATCACCATCAAGAATGCCACCGACAAGGCTAACCTTGTCACCCAGACCAAAATCCTCAAGAAGAAGGTATATGGGCAGGAAATGGTGGGACAGTCCGAAGGTATGCGGCATATCCGCGACATGATCGGCAAGGTCGCCCCGACCGACGCCAGCGTACTGATCACCGGCGCCAACGGATCCGGCAAGGAACTCGTCGCCCGCAGCCTGCACCAGCTCTCGCAAAGGTCCATGATGCCCTATGTGGAGGTGAACTGCGCCGCCATCCCCTCGGAACTCATCGAAAGCGAACTCTTCGGCCACGAGAAAGGCTCCTTCACATCGGCGATCAAGCAGCACAAGGGCAAGTTCGAGCAGGCCGACGGCGGAACCCTCTTCCTTGACGAGATCGGAGATATGTCCCTGGCCGCCCAGGCCAAGGTCCTCCGCGTCCTGCAGGAGCGCAAGATTTCCCGCGTGGGCTCAGACAAGGACATCACCGTCAATGTCCGTGTGATATCCGCCACCAACAAGAACCTCGCTGAAGAAATCAAGAAAGGTACTTTCCGTGAGGACCTCTACCACCGCCTCAGCGTCATTGTCATCAAGGTGCCTACGCTGGATGAACGCAAGGACGACATCCCTCTGCTGATCAACCATTTCCTGGATCAGATCTGCTCCGAAACCGCCATGCCCCGCAAGGAATTCTCCCCCGAGGCCGTCGATCTTCTGGTGAAGAAATCCTGGACCGGCAACATCCGCGAGCTCCGCAACGTCGTCGAGCGCCTGCTTATCCTGGGGAACAATCCCGTGAGTGTGCAGGATATCGAGGATTACGTGATTTAGGTTCCCGGTCAAGCCAGGAATGACGGAAGAATCAAACCCGGTAATGACACAAAAAAGCCGGCCCGGAAAGGGTCGGCTTAACTGTTCGTGTCGGAAACTTACTTCACGCGCTGGCCGTAGGAACGGTCGGTGGTGTTGACGGTGATGATTTCGCCGGTCTCGATGAAGAGCGGGACCATGATCTTGGCGCCGGTCTCCAGGGTGACCTCCTTCAGGGCGGAGGTGGAGGCGGTGTTGCCCTTCACGGCGGGCTCGCTGTAGGTGACTTCGAGGGTCACGTAGGTGGGGAGCTCGCAGGTGAGGCAGCGCTCTTCGGGCTCGGTGAGGAACATCATCTCCACGCGCTGGCCTTCTTTCATGAGGTCGGCGTTCTCCACGAC
>JAEEGF012253565.1_pt1 | contig 13113 bp, 13 predicted proteins | sample 9134171 | NCBI WGS metagenome assembly JAEEGF01 (sample SAMN16246542, study PRJNA631951) | gut metagenome | biome: gut microbiome; feature: rumen; material: AP-attached | host: Bos | place: Iran: Karaj | collected 2018-10
CAACGACCAGCCGGTTGAGCGAATTGTAGTAGCTGCGGCCGGTGCGCACGGGAAACCAGCACATGCCGCGCTTCACCTTGCGGCCGATGCCCATGGTCTGCGTCTCCCGGCGGAACTCGTCGCGCTCGTAGTCGTATTCCATGCGCAGGAGTTCCTTCTGCCGCAGCAGGGTCAATTTGCTCATGTTGTTGGAAACGGTTAGCGCCAGGACGACACGCCGGCTGAGACTTGAATGAAGACGTTCTGGAGCAATTTAAAGAAGGCCGAGGCACCCACGCTATAGTCGCGCTCCGGTCCGTAGCGGTAGGGGTAGAGCCCCTCGGGGCGCACCAGGTCCTTGTAGCCGGCCAACGAGAGCGTCACGCGGTCGTTGACTTCGTAATTGAGCGTGCCGCCGATGCCGGCCTGATTATAATGGTAACCGCCCCACTCTATGCCGGTAGTGGTGGCGCCGAGCGTATAGGTAAGCTGCTTGCCCAGCGGCGAGGCATAGACCAGATTGATGTCGCGGCCGAAGCCCACGCCCTTGGGGCTGTGATGGCCCAGACCGGTCATGGCGCTGAGCGAAATCTGCGCGTTCAGCCCCTGGTGGACGGGGAAGAAGTCGGCGCCGCCGGTCCACACGTCGGGCCGCACGGCAAAATAGGCCGAGGGACGGAGCCACCGGGAGCTATCGGTGCGCAAGGTGTCGCCCGACTCGCCGCGCACCGGACCGGAGAGCACGGTCAGCAATACCGACAGGAGGAATGCCACGCGTTTCATGCCGGCAAAGTTACGCAGTTCCGCCCATTCAGCAAAGAAAAGCCTATCAATTACATTTAAATGATGCTGATTTTCTTAAAAAGAACGTGTTGCCCCGAGCGGCGGCCACCGCTTTGAAAAACGAAAACGGCGTTAGTCTGGCCTAAATCGGATTTAGCCGTAACGAAAACGGCGTTAGTTTTTCCCATCCGGAAAGTGTCCATTTGAAAGAGAATGTGTAAATTTGCCGGAAAGTAGAAAAAAGTGTTGGTCATGGAAAAGTTTGCCAATTACATCAGCAAGATTGAAATACAGAGCCTGTGGTCGGGCCACAAGCACGTGGTATGGGAGCTGCGCCCCGACGTGAACATCCTCAGCGGCGTGAACGGCGTGGGCAAATCGACCATCCTGAACCGCATCATCAGCCAGGTGCGCCACCGCACCGACGAGCTGCGCAACGGCGCCCTGCCGGGCGTGCACGTGGAGTTCTCACCGGCCGACGCCACGGGCATCCACTTCGACATCATCCGCAGTTTCGACAGCCAACTCATCCCCGGCTCCATCCTGTCGAAGATTGGCGACGACGGGGTGCGCTCGGAGCTCGACTGGCGCCTCTACGAACTGCAGCGGCGCTATCTGGACTATCAGGTGAACGTGGGCAACCGCATGATCGCCCTGCTTACCAGCGGCGACCCCCAGGCGCAGGAAAAGGCCATGCAGGTGACACGGAACAAAACACGCTTTCAGGACTATGTGGACGAACTCTTCGCCGACACCCAAAAGACCATCGACCGCACGAGCAACGAACTCCAGTTTGAACAATGGGGCGAACAACTGTCACCCTACACCCTGTCAAGCGGTGAAAAACAGCTGCTCATTATCCTGCTGACCGTATTGCTGCAAGACAGACAGCCCTATGTACTCTTTATGGACGAACCCGAGGTGAGCCTCCACGTGGAGTGGCAGGAACGCCTCATCAACATCGTGCGAGAGATTAACCCCAACGTGCAAATCATTCTGACCACACACTCGCCCGCCGTAGTCATGGACGGCTGGGCCGACGCAGTGACCGAAGTGTCCGACATCACGCTATAGCCCATGGCAAAACGGCTGGTTGACAACCTTACCACAAACTATCTGGAAGCTGCCCAACGGCTCAACTCCAAACAAGCGCGGCGCAAAATCGTGGCCTACGTTGAAGGCTACGACGACATTCTGTTCTGGCGCACGCTGCTGAGCAATCTCGCAACCGACCGTTACTACTTCGAAGTGATGCTCCCTTCGCGCACGTCGCTCCAAAAAGGCAAAAAGAGCGCGCTGATGAACACGCTGGGCCAGGGACTGGGCCAATACATGATAGCCTGCGTCGACGCCGACTACGATTACCTGATGCAAGGCGCCACCGACATCTCCAACATGGTGTGTAACAACCCTTACGTATTCCACACCTATGCCTACGCCATCGAGAACTTCCAGTGCTACGCGCCGGCGCTCCACAACGTCTGCGTGATGTCCACCCTCAACGACCGCGAGCTTTTCGACTTCGAGAGTTTCATGATTGCCTACTCCAAACTGGTGTTCCCTCTGCTGGTATGGTCGGTGTGGTGTTACCGCCATGGTCACCACTCGCAGTTCTCAATGGCCGACCTGTGCATGACAGTGGGTGTGACCGATTTCAACCTGCAAAACCCGGAGAAGACACTGGAACGGTTGGCCCGCAAGGTCAACGTGAAGGTGGGCTGGTTGCAGCAACACTTCCCGCAGGCCAAGGGCACTTACCAAAAGTTGCGCGACGAATTGCAGGACATCGGCGTGACGCCCGAAACAACGTACCTATACATGCGCGGCCACGACGTGTTCGAAAAGGTTGTGACCCCCATTCTCATCGAAGTGTGCAAGGTGCTGCGGCGCGAACGTGAACGTGAAATCCGGCGTCTGGCAAACCACAGCACGCAACGGCAAAACGAACTGGCAGGTTACCAACATGCTTCGGCCGAGCCGGAAGAGATGCTGCGCAAGCACACGGAATACTACAACGCCCCACTTTACCAACGCATTCAGCAGGACGTGCGCGATTTTCTGGACCACATGAACGACAACCGTCCCAACGAGCCCGTGTTGAAGGAGGAGAGGTACTGCAAGAAACCTAAACGGGCGTTTTATCCCCGAAGGACGTCCTAAGAAAAATCCCGCAAGCAATCAGTTGCCTGAGGGATTTTTCATGAACCACATCTCGTAGAGTTTGTATACGTAGCGCAAACTCAATATGAAGAAATTCGAGTATACCCCGTTTTTTCGTAGAGCGCGGAGATGGTCGCGCATGATGGTCATGCGGCTGGCAAAACCTGCAGTGGACATGCCTCCCGTGCGCATGGTCACCACATCCTTACGCACATACGCTGTCCTAATGCGATGGACAAAGATGGAGCGCAACAGATTCTCGAAGTCGGCCGCCACGCGGAACGACGGATCGAAGCCGCCGTAGTCTTCATACACTTTGCGACGGGCATAGAACGACGGATGTGCCGGCATGAAGCCCAGCCGCATCAGTCCGCGGCGGAACACGGCGGACGAATAGTAACGTACACACGTGGTCAGGTCGTCGCCGTTCACGAAATGGACGTCGGCATAGACGGCGTCGGCTCCGGTGTGTTCCAGTTCGGCAACGAGCGTGGCCACCGCGTCGTCCGAGGTGTAGAAGTCGTCGCTGTTGAGGAGGCCCACCACGTCGCCCGTGGCCATGGCCAGGCCTTTGTTCATTGCTTCGTAGATGCCTCCGTCGGGTTCGCTCACATAGCGCATCCGTCCGCCGAAGCGGGGCACGTAGCTTTCAATAAGAGGGACGGTGCCGTCGGTCGAGGCGCCGTCCACAATGATGTATTCCATGTCGCCGTAGGTTTGCCGCAGGACGCTCTCCATCGTGTCGCGGAGTGTCGAAACGCTGTTGTAGGAGGTCGTGATGACTGATACTTTCATCTTCAGGCGGCTAGCCGGTTCGGGAGACGATTATTTTTTCTTGGTTGTCGACTTCTTGGCCGTAGTGGTCTTTTTCTTGGCCGTTGTAGTCTTCTTCGTCGTAACAGCCGGCGTTTCCACTACTTTCGGCTTGTAGTAGTCGGCTTTCACCTTCGGCAAGTTTTTCTGGATGTCGGCGATACGCTTGGCGTCGCTCGGGTGTGAACTCATGATTTCGGGCACGCTGGCCGAGCTGTTTGAAGCCATCTTCTGCCAGAATGTCACGGCCACGTCGGGGTTGTAGCCGGCCATGCTCATCAGGATAAGTCCCATGTAGTCGGCCTCGCTCTCATGCTTGCGCGAGAAGGGCAGCATCACGCCGTACTGGGCGCCCAGGCCATACACCTGGCTGGCCACTGTCTGCGTCACGGCGCTTTGGCCGGCCACCACGGCTCCCAGGATGCTCGAACCGTATTGTGCCAGCACCTGTTGGCTCATGCGCTCGTTGCTGTGTTTGGCCACAGCGTGGGCCACTTCGTGACCGAGCACCACGGCCAGTTCGTCGTCGCTGCCGACGATTTTCATCAGGCCTTCATACACCACAATCTTGCCGCCGGGCATGCAGAAAGCGTTCAGTTCGTCGCTCTGAACCAGGTTGAATTCCCACGCAAAGTTCTGCACCTCGCTGGCCATGCCGTGTTCCTTCAGATAGGTCTCCGTAGCGGCGGCGATGGCTTTGCCCACACGCGTCACCGTGGCGTTCTGTGTCGTATTGGCCGACACCTTGGCCGTGGCCATATACTCTTTCTACGCGGTCAAACTCGAAGACAGTATCTCCGCGTCCGACACCAGGTTCAATTGCTTGCGCCCCGTGATGGGCACACTGCTGCAGCTCCACAACAACAACGAAGCGGCTGCCATCATTACCAAATACTTTTTCATCGTTCTCATTTTAACAATAGTGGTGCAAAGATACGAATAAACAAATGAAAAGCCAAAAAGAAAACACTTTTTATTTTGGAGCTTTCCGTACAAGAGTGTCCTCTCAAGAGATTGTACTTTTCAATGAATAATTCATAACTGAACGGATGACGCCCTGTTCTCCCAAAAATCTCCGAAATTTTGACATTCCGGGAACAGAGGCCGGATTCCGGGGGCCAAAGGTGGGACTTCGGGACACAGAAACGGCGTTTCAAAATTCCGAGACGCCGCTTCTGTTTTGCCACATTTGATACCCGATGAAAATCAAACGTTTACAAAACACCCGGTCTAAGGGTAAAAAATTGGGGCTAAATCGCCCGCTGGGCAGCCGCCGTTTCACTCTGATTTTGCAAACACACCATGCAGAAAACAGCGCCATGCAGGGGCAGACGGAAGAAAAGTTGCATTTTTAAGGAATGGATGTGCAACTTTTCATCTTATATTAAAGAGGTATTTGGCAAAAAATTGTAACTTTGCACGCGTAAATTAAGACGAGGCAGCCTCACCGGGGCTCCAGGCCTCCCAAATGGATAACTCAAATCAATAATTAATAATAACGCAAAGTTATGAACTTCACATTACTTGTAACCGTCGTTCTGACCGGTGTGGCGTTCGTGGCGCTGGTGGTATGGCTGGCCAACATGCTGGCCCCGCGCTCGTATAACCCGCAGAAGGAAGAGCCGTACGAGTGTGGTATCCCGGCACGCGGCGACCAATGGGGCCGCTACCACCTGGGCTACTACCTGTTCGCCATCCTGTTCCTGATGTTCGACGTGGAAACGATGTTCCTGTTCCCCTGGGCAGTCATCGCCAAGAGTTTGGGAACGGGCGGCTTGCTGGCCGTGCTGTTCTTCCTGTTCATCTTAGTTCTGGGCCTCGCCTACGCCTGGAGGAAAGGAGCGCTGAAATGGGATTAATCAGTAAACCGAAAATCAAGTCCATCCCCTACGAGGAATTCAAGGACAACGAGACGCTGGAACAAATGATCGACCAGCTCAACGCCCGCGGCACCAACGTCGTGGTGACATCAGCCGACAAACTGATCAACTGGGGCCGCTCGAACAGCCTTTGGCCGATGAACTTCGGCACGAGCTGCTGCGCCATCGAACTGATGGCCATGGGCGCCGCCCGCTTCGACATGGCCCGCTTCGGTTTCGAAGTGACCCGCGTAAGCCCCCGCCAGGCCGACCTCATCCTGGTGTGCGGCACCATCACCAACAAGATGGCCCCGGTGCTGAAGCGCCTCTACGACCAAATGGCCGACCCGAAATATGTCATCGCCATCGGCGGATGCACCTGCACGGGCGGACCGTTCACAAAATCATACCACGTGGTGAAAGGCGTGGACAAGATTCTGCCCGTCGACGTCTATGTACCGGGCTGCCCCCCGCGTCCCGAAGCCTTCTACTACGGCATGATGCAACTGCAGCGTAAAATGAAAGTGGAGAACTACCTCGGCACCGTCAACCGCAAACAGAAAGACGAACACAAAGCCGAAGCCAAGGCTCTGCAGAAAGAAATAATCAAACAAGAGCAAGAAGCATGACACTGGACATAAAGACCCTGACGACCGCGGAGCTTCACGACGAAATGCTCCGCCTGCGCCAAGAGCGCCACATGGACTTCCTGGTCAACCTCATCGGCATGGACTGGGGAGAAGAAGGTTTGGGCGTCATCTACATGCTCGAATCCACCACGACCGGCGAAACGGCAACCCTGAAAACCGTGACCGCCGACCGCGAAAATCCCTACATTCCCACGGTGAGCGACATCTGGCAGATTGCCAAGATTTACGAGCGTGAGGTGTACGACTTCTTCGGCATCCGGTTCCTCGGCCACCCCGACATGCGCCGCATCTTCCTGCGCGAAGACTGGGTGGGCTATCCCCTGCGCAAGGACGATGACCCCGAAGGTGAAAACCCGCTCCGCATGGACAACGAGCCTCTGGCCGACACCACAACGGAATACTATCTGAAAGAAGACGGCACCGTGGGCACGAAAGAAAACGTCATCTTCCAGCCCGAAGACCACGTAGTCAACGTAGGCCCGCAGCACCCCTCCACCCACGGCGTGCTCCACATGCGCACCCAACTCGAAGGTGAAACGGTGCTGAAGATAGACCCCGTGCTGGGTTACATTCACCGCGGTGTGGAGAAAATTTGTGAAAGCCTGACTTATCCCCAGATGCTGGCCCTGACCGACCGACTGGACTACTTCAGCGCCATGCAAAACCGCCACGCCATGTGCATGTGTATCGAAAAGGCCATAGAACTGGAAGTGAGCCCCCGCGTGCAGTACATCCGCACCATCATGGACGAACTCCAGCGTATCGCTTCGCACCTGATATACTACGCCTGCATGACGATGGACACGGGTGCCCTGACGGCCTTCTTCTATACGTTCCGCGAACGCGAGGAATTGATGAAGATTTTCGAGGACAACTTCGGCGGACGCGTCATCATGAACTATAACACCATCGGCGGCGTGATGTACGACATCCGTCCCGACTTTGCCGAAGAAGTGAAAAAGTTCTGCAAACACGTACGCAAGCGTTTCAAGGAATATCAAGACATCTTCACGGGCAATGTGATTGCCGAGCACCGCATGATGGGCATTGGCACTATCCAGAACGCCGATGCCATCTCGCTGGGCGTGACCGGCCCGAGCGGACGCGCCAGCGGTTGGCACAACGACGTGCGCAAACGCCATCCCTACGCCCTCTACGACCAAGTGGACTTTAAGGAAATTGTCCGCACGGAAGGCGACACCAACGCCCGCCACTGGAACCGTATGGAGGAGATTCTGGAAAGTCTCGGCATTGTGGAACAACTGATAGATAACATTCCGGAAGGCGAATACCAAGCCAAGCGCAAACCTATCGTGAAACTGCCCGAAGGCGACTTCTACCAGGCAGTGGAAACGAGCCGCGGCGAATTTGGCGTGTTCATTGAAAGCAAAGGCGACAAGACACCCTATCGCGTACACTTCCGCTCAAACGGCCTGCCTCTGGTGAACGCCATGGACACGGCCTGCCGCGGACAGAAGTTTGCCGACCTTATTGCCATCGGCGCTTCCATGGACTTCGTGATTCCCGACATTGACAGATAAACCTTTTAAGAGAGAATGACTATGTACGACTTCAAAATAGTTACAGACTGGTTCCACTCGCTGCTCACCGGCGTGATGCCCGAGTGGTTGGCCATAGGCATCGAATGCCTCATTGTTCTGCTCTTTATCATCCTGCTATATGCCACGCTGGCCATTGTGCTGATCTACATGGAACGCAAGGTTTGCGCCTTCTTCCAATGCCGTATCGGCCCGAACCGTGTGGGCAAGTGGGGACTGCTGCAAGTGTTTGCCGACGTGTTCAAGATGCTCACGAAGGAAATCATCAAGATGCGTCAGAGCGACCGCCTGCTGCACGACCTGGCCCCTTACTTCGTTCTGGTGGCCTCGTTCCTGACTTTCGCCTGCCTGCCCTGGCACGAAGGCGTGCAGATATTGGATTTCAACATCGGTGTGTTCTTCTTTATTGCCGTCAGCGGCATCGGCGTGGTGGGTATCCTCCTTGCCGGATGGGCCAGCCGAAGCAAGTATCCCATCATTGGCGCCATGCGTAGCGGCGCCCAGTTGGTAAGTTACGAGCTGAGTATCGGCATGACCATGCTGACCATGATTATTCTCTGCGGCACCATGCAGCTGAGCGAAATCGTGAACCAGCAGGCTGAGCTGGGCTGGAATATCTTCCGCGGCCACATTCCTGCCGTGCTGGCTTTCCTTATTTATATGGTGGCCGGCAACGCCGAATGTAACCGTGGCCCGTTCGACCTTCCCGAAGCCGAAAGCGAGCTGACGGCCGGCTATCACACCGAGTATTCCGGTATGGGCTTCGGCTTATTCTACCTGGCTGAATACCTGAACCTGTTCATCTGTGCCGCCATGGCCGCCACCATCTTCTTCGGCGGTTGGGCTCCCCTGCACATTGTGGGGCTCGACGGTTTCAATGCAGTGATGGACTACATCCCCGGTTTCGTCTGGTTCTTCGGCAAGACGTTCTTCATCGTGTTCCTGCTGATGTGGATCCGCTGGACTTTGCCGCGCCTGCGCATCGACCAGCTGCTCTCACTGGAATGGAAATACCTGATGCCCATCAGCATGATAAACATTGTCCTGATGGCACTCGTAGTCACCCTCGGTCTTACATTATAATATTATAAGGTATAGATATGGAAGAAAGAAATTATATACAAGGGCTGTTCCACGGCATCAAGACGCTGTGCATCGGTCTGAAGACCTCTATCAAGGTTTTCTTCGAGCACCACGAGACGGAACAATATCCCGAAAACCGCAAAACGCTGACATTCTCCGAGACCAACCGCTTCTGTCTGGAGATGCCTCACAATGAGAATAACGAGCACAAGTGCATTGCCTGCGGACTGTGCCAGATGGCCTGTCCCAACGACTCCATCACGGTGACCAGCGAAATGGTGACCACGGAGGACGGCAAGAAGAAAAAACAACTTGTCCGCTACGAATACAACATCGGCCAGTGCATGTTCTGCAACCTCTGCGTGACGGCCTGTCCCCAGAACGCCATCCGCTTCAACCAGGAGTTTGAGAACGCCGTGTTCGACAAATCGAAGCTCATCATGCAGCTCAATCGGCCCGGCAGCAAATGTGTTGAAAAGCCGAAACCTGCCGTGGCTCCCAAACCCGCCGCTCCGGCTGCAAAGCCGGCAGCTCAGGTTGAGAGTGAAAACAGAAACGCCGCTTCGGAAGTTCGAGGCGCCGCTTCTGAAAAACGAGACGCCGTTTCAGAAACGTCAGAAACTAAAAAGGAGGACTAAGCATTATGGCATCCACAATTATCTTCTACTGTTTGGCCGCAATCATCCTGATTTGCGCCCTGCTGGCAGTAACCACCAAGCGCATCATGCGCGCTGCCACCTATCTGCTCTTTGTACTCTTCGGCACGGCCGGCCTCTACTTCCTGATGGGCTACACCTTCCTGGGAGCCGTTCAGGTGATGGTCTATGCCGGAGGCGTCGTAGTGCTCTACATCTTTGCCCTGATGCTTACAGGCCGCAAGGACGTGAAGGACAACGAAAAGGTGTCCATTGCCAAGAAAATGGCCGCCGTATGCGCCAGCCTGGGTGCTGCCGCCATCCTGCTGTTCGTCATGCTGACCCACAAGTTCATCAACGACGGCGGACTGCTCTCTGCTCCGGCAGAGCCCACGGGCGAGCAGGCCACGTCAATCACACAAATAGGCCAGATGATGGTCGACGCCGGACACAACGGCTACCTGCTGCCCTTTGAGGCCGTGAGCGTGCTGTTGCTGGCCTGCATCGTCGGCGGTCTTCTCATCGCACGTAAACGCTAAAAACGAAAGAGCCATGAACATTAGTATATATTGTTTCCTCATCGTGTCGGCCCTGATGCTTGCCATCGGTATCTACGGCTTCCTTACCCGCCGCAACACACTGGCCATCCTCATCTCCGTTGAGCTCATCCTCAATGCCGCCGACCTCAATTTCGCCGCCTTCAACCGCCTGCTCTTCCCCGCAGGTCAGGAAGGCTACTTCTTCACGCTGTTCTCCGTGGCCATCTCAGCTGCCGAAACAGCCATCGCCATTGCGGTGATGATAAACATCTACCGTAATCTGAAGAACAACTTTGTTGAGAACTTAGACAGCATGAAATGGTAATAACAATCAAACAGAATTAAAACAATGGATTACACATACACAATTCTCATCCTGCTATTGCCATTCCTGTCGTTCCTGTTTCTGGGACTGGCCGGCAAATGGCTGAGCCACCGTGCCGCAGGTCTTTTCGGAACCACCGTATTGGGCGTGGTCACCGTACTTTCCTACTACACGGCCTTCACATACTTCACAGCCGACCGTGTCGACGGCGTCTTCCAGACCCTGGTGCCCGTCAACTTCGTTTGGCTGCCCTTCAGCGACGCGCTCCACTTCGACCTCGGCATCATGCTCGACCCCATTTCCGTCATGATGCTCATCGTCATCAGCACCGTGTCGCTCATGGTACACATCTACTCCTTCGGCTACATGCACGGCGAACGCGGCTTCCAACGCTACTATGCGTTCCTCAGCCTCTTCACCATGTCGATGCTCGGACTGGTGCTTGCCACCAACATTTTCCAGATGTACATGTTCTGGGAACTCGTCGGTGTCTGCTCCTACCTGCTCATCGGGTTCTACTACACCGAGAAGGCCGCCGTGGCCGCATCGAAGAAAGCCTTTATCGTCACACGTTTCGCTGACCTGGGCTTCCTTGTGGGTATCCTCATCTTCGGCTACTACACCGGTTCATTCAGTTTCGACTTCACCGGCAATGCCGTTTACGCCGCCAACGCCGTCCATGGTGTCGTGCCTGAGACGTCCAAGGCTTTGGCCGCCGGAGGCTTTATCCTGCCCACGGCCTTGTTCCTGATGTTCATCGGCGGCGCAGGCAAGAGCGCCATGTTCCCCCTCCATATTTGGCTGCCCGACGCCATGGAAGGCCCGACGCCAGTCAGTGCCCTCATCCATGCTGCCACCATGGTTGTGGCCGGTGTGTTCCAGGTGGCCCGCATGTTCCCCCTGTGGATACAGTATGCCCCCGAAACACTTCACATTGTAGCCTGGATAGGAGCCTTCACCGCCTTCTATGCCGCCGCCGTGGCCTGCGCCCAAAGCGACATCAAGCGTGTGCTGGCCTTCTCCACCATTTCACAGATAGCTTTCATGATGGTGGCCCTCGGCGTATGCTTGCCCGAAGGCAGTTTCACCGACAATCATGCCAGCCTCGGCTACATGGCTTCCATGTACCACCTCTTCACCCATGCCATGTTCAAGGCCACGCTGTTCCTCTGCGCCGGATGCATCATCCACGCCGTCCACAGCAACGAAATGGAAATGATGGGTGGCATGCGCAAGTACATGCCCATCACCCACATCACGTTCCTCATCGCCTGCCTGGCCATCTCCGGCATTCCTCCCTTCAGCGGATTCTTCTCGAAAGATGAAATCCTCGTGGCCGCATTCCAGTATAGCGGCGTCATGGGTTGGATCATGACCGGCATTGCCGCCATGACCGCCTTCTACATGTTCCGCCTCTACTACGGCATCTTCTGGGGAACGGAGAATAAGGAACACCACGCTCATCACACGCCCCACGAAAGTCCGGCCGTAATGACCGTGCCCCTGATTATTCTCACCGTCATCACCTGCACATTCGGATGGATACTCCCCGGCACCTTCGGCAGCTATGTCAGCGCCACCGGTGAGGCCTATCACATCCATCTCGACTGGAGCGTGGCCGCCACGAGCATCGGCATCGCCCTCATTGCCATTGGCCTGGCCACATGGATTTACAGCGGTGCCCGTCAGCCCATCGCCGACAAATTGCAGGCCACTTTCCCGCGTCTGCACCGTTGGGCATACAAGCGATTCTATCTGGACGAAGTCTATCAGTTCGTAACCCACCGCATCATCTTCGGTTGCATCAGTCGTCCCTTCGCCTGGTTCGACCGCCACGTGGTCGATGGCTTCTTCAACGGCCTGGCCTGGGGCACACATGCCAGCAGCAACGGTCTGAAAACCCTGCAGAGCGGCCGCGTACAACAGTATGCCTTCGTCTTCCTGGTAGGTACATTACTCCTTATCCTCATGTTGATTCTCTAAAACTGCTACGATTATGAATTTCTTATCATTATTTGTACTGATTCCCCTGCTAATGTTACTGGGCCTCTGGCTCGTCAAGGGGCAGAAAGGCGTTCGTGCCGTCATGGTCGTCGGCAGTTCCACCTTGTTGGCCATGGCCATCGCCCTGACCGTGAAATTCCTCATGGACCGCGCCGCCGGTATGGATGCAGAAATGCTTTATCAGGCCAGCTTCGTGTGGTTTGAACCGCTCCACATATCCTACGCCGTCGGTGTCGATGGCATTTCAGTCTCCATGCTACTGCTCTCTGGTGTCATCGTCTTCACAGGCACCTTCGTGTCGTGGGACATGTGCAAAGAATACTTCCTCTGGTTCACCCTCCTCTCGATGGGTGTGTTCGGATTCTTCATCTCCGTGGACATGTTCATGATGTTCATGTTCTACGAAATCGCCCTCATTCCCATGTACCTCCTTATTGGTGTCTGGGGTTCGGGCCACAAAGAATATTCCGCCATGAAGCTTACCCTGATGCTCATGGGAGCCTCCGCGTTCCTCATGCTTGGCATTTTCGGTATCTTCTATAGTGCCGGAGGTCAGACAATGAACGTGCTCGACATAGCCAACCACACCGGCGGGGCCAACCTCATCGAGTTCTCCAAACAGTGCCTGTGGTTCCCCTTCACTTTTGTCGGTTTCGGAGTCCTCGGCGCCATGTTCCCCTTCCACACCTGGAGCCCCGCCGGTCACGCCTCAGCGCCTACCGCC
>JAEEGF010293700.1_pt1 | contig 13112 bp, 11 predicted proteins | sample 9134171 | NCBI WGS metagenome assembly JAEEGF01 (sample SAMN16246542, study PRJNA631951) | gut metagenome | biome: gut microbiome; feature: rumen; material: AP-attached | host: Bos | place: Iran: Karaj | collected 2018-10
ATATTCTTGCCACTCTGAATAGTTTGAACACAGAAGTTCCTGCCGGAAAAAAGACCGGCAAATAATAAGGCAGAAAAGACAATAGATCAATTATACCGGAAAAAGAAAAGATATATTTGAAAAGAGATTTACCTTCCGGCAACTTAGGATAAAGTTCATTAGCTGTCAGAAGTCTTAATATGTAATCAATTGCAAAGAAAAAAGTAGTAACTCCTTCAATAGCAAGGAGGAGCCCTTTATAGTGCTCCTCCATATAATCAAATGTTATTGCAAATGCCGCAAAAAGATTAAGGCAAAGGGCCACAATGCTAAGAACATCATAAAAGCGATTTATCGGTTCATCAATCACTCCTGTGCTTACCATGTTAAACACTTTAGCTCTGAAACGATTTATTTTCGCATTTAATACAGTTCTATCAGCAGCCATTTATTCCCCCTTATGCTTGCGCTTACCAAAGCTCTCCATAACAAGACTGCTTACATCAGCAAGATAATCAAGACTTCTCTTCTTATTTTCTGCTTTGATAGCTTTTTTATCGGCCTTTGAAACATTCATGGTATTATTGTCAGGTTTATCCGCTTTCTTCCTTTGGGAATTATCTTCCATATACCATGCCTTTGTAGAGCTCTCCCCTTTTATATTTATACGCCCTACATTTTCAAAGCCATCACTGTTTTTCTTTGACTTTCTTTCATACTTCCTTGAATCAGATGTTGCACCTGATTTAGACGCAGCCTTGTCAGAAGACTTATCTCTGTCAGCCTTGATGCTGGCAATAAGGCTCTCATCCAGGCCTGTTCCCTTTGTAAATCCATCAGAGTCATTCAAAGGCTTGTTCTTTCTCTTTGGCTTTGGAAAAAGAGAATTGTCAGCTGTTTTCTCATCACGAGACTTTCTACCCTGCCTGTCAGAATTTCTTACATCCTTACTGCGCCCATCTTTATCAAAGCGCTTGCCATCTTTATTACGGCCATCTTTATTTCGACCATCTTTGTTACGTCCATCTCTATCTGAACGTTTACCATCACGGCCACGACCATCTCTGTCAAAACGTCTGGAGCGCTTTCCGTCTTTGTCTCTTTCTCCGCGAGTCTTAAAGTCCCTGCGTCCTCTATCGCTCTTTTCGAAAAGAACAAGATCCTCGATATCATCACCCATCTTGAGCTTCATGAATCCGGCAGCAAGCTGCTCAGCAGTATACTCACCCTCTTCAACCTTCTGATTTACGAACTCAAGAACAGAAGTAATATCACCATTCTCAATAATATCAATAACCTCAGCAAAAACCTTCTGAGATTTAACTCTTGTTATCTCTTTTGCCTTAGGGACATGCCTTTCCTCAATCTTGGTATGGCAAACCTTCTCAATTTCCCTAAGCTTATACATTTCTCTGCCGCCTACAAGAGTAAAGCTCTTTCCACTTCTGCCTGCTCTACCTGTACGACCGATTCTATGTACGTAGTATTCGATATCCTCAGGAATATCGAAGTTAAATACTGCTTCAACTCCACTTACATCTATTCCTCTTGCAGCCACGTCAGTTGCAATAAGAATATTGATCCTGCCACTTCTAAAGAGATTCATTACAGTATCTCTCTGATTCTGAGAAAGATCTCCGTGAAGTCCATCTGCAAGATATCCCTTGCCCTTTAGGCTCTCGGAAAGCTGATCTACCATCTTCTTGGTATTACAGAAAATAAGTGATCTTGCAGGATTATAATAATCCATAAGTCTGCAAAGAACCTCTTCCTTCATCTTCTGAGGAACTCTGTAATAAGCCTGTTCAATAGCTGCAACAGTGATCTCCTTTGGAGTCATCTTTATATACTCAGCGTCAGGCTTCTGATATGTCTTTGTGATCTTAAGTATTGCATCGGGCATTGTAGCAGAGAAAAGAGCTGTCTGACGCTCACTCGGCATTCCCTGAAGGATAGTCTCAATATCCTCTCTAAAGCCCATATCAAGCATTTCATCTGCTTCATCAAGTACAAGGACTCTCACATCCTTCATCTTCATAGTGTGACGTCTCATGTGATCCATAACACGTCCCGGTGTTCCTACAACTATCTGAACACCGGCTGAAAGAGCCTTTATCTGTCTTGATATATCCTGTCCGCCATATACAGCAAGTACCTTAATTCCCTGCATATACTTGGCAAAATCTCTTATATCATCAGCAGCCTGCATAGCGAGCTCTCTTGTAGGGCAAAGAACTACTGCCTGAAGATGCTTGTTATCAGGATCCACCTTCTGAAGAAGCGGGATTCCAAAAGCTGCTGTCTTACCTGTTCCGGTCTGTGCCTGTCCTATAATATCTTTCCCCTCAAGCATAACCGGTATTGCTGCCTTCTGAATTGGTGACATATATTCAAATCCCATCTCAGAAACAGCTCTTATTATTCTTTCATCAAGTCCTGACTCGTCGTAACGAATCTTCTCCTCTTCTACCTCTTTTTTATCAATATTTTTTTCTAAATCTTTACTCATAAAACACTTTCTTACTAAATAAAACTAAATACAAAAAACTACAATTACTTGTCGCGACAAAACGTTACATAAATGCAATGAATTGTGCAAGCACAACATTGCATTTACTTACTCACATTATCGCTCATAACATCTTTGTTTTTAACAAGGTAATCAACGAGCGAAATAATTGTGAGTATAAGTGCGATCCACATGATGATCTGTGTTAAGATCTGCACCCATCCAATCTGAATATTCGCGATCATAAGAATAACCATTATCATCTGGAAGGTAGTCTTAAACTTGCCCCAATAGCTGGCTGCAATTACTCTACCATTATCAGCAGCAATAAGTCTGAATCCGCTGATAGTAAACTCTCTCGCAATAATAATGATAACGATCCATGAAGGAATGCGTCCAAGTTCTATAAGACCGATCATAGCGCTGCAAACAAGAAGTTTATCAGCGAGTGGGTCCATAAACTTGCCAAAATCCGTGATGAGATTATACTTTCTGGCAATCTTGCCATCAAGCATATCTGTAAGACTTGCAACTATGAAGATTGCAAGTGCTATCCACTTAAACAATTCATTTGAAGGATCAAATAACAGGAAAAACACAAAAAACGGAATCAGAATAACTCTTGCTACGGTAAGCTTGTTAGGTAAATTCATTCTCTCATCTCTCCTATAAGATCATATTCATTTGAACCTGTGATAAGAACTTTAACATAATCTCCTGTCATAAGTTCTCTCTGTACACCTGTTATAAAAAGATATCCATCGATATCCGGTGCATCCTTATACGTTCTGGCAACATAAGAAAGGCCATCATCGTCATCAGCATCAGTGATTCTGCCTTCTATAACAGCATCTACTGTTCTTCCGATCATTTCTTCAGCCATCTCAAAAGCAATTTCCTGCTGAAGTCTCATTAGTTTATTGCGCCTTGTATTCTTAACCCTCTCGGTTACCTGATCAGGCATTGTGGCAGCCGGTGTATCCTCTTCCTGCGAGTAAGTAAATACGCCAAGTCTGTCAAAACGAAGGTCACGAACAAGTTCCATTGTCTCGTTGTGATCAGCTGCTGTTTCTCCCGGGAAACCACTAATAAGTGTAGTCCTAAGACAAATATCAGGAATTTCTTCCCTTAAATGCTGTACGAGCGCTCTTATCTCTGCATTATTCGTCCTGCGGCCCATCTTCTTAAGTATTCTGTCAGAACCTGACTGAATCGGAAGATCAAGATAATGACAAATCTTTGGCTCAGATTTAATGGTCTGGATCAGCTCCTCATTAATCTCTTCCGGATAACAATAGAGAATTCTTATCCATTTAAAGCCATCGATCTCGCAAAGCTTGTGAAGAAGTTCAGGAAGTTTTTTCTCTCCATAAATGTCTATTCCATAGAGAGTAGTCTCCTGCGCAACCAAAAGAAGCTCAGTAACTCCTGCAGCAGCAAGATTTCTGGCATCTTCCAATAGTTCCTCCATTGGAACACTTCTGTATGAACCTCTAACCTTGGGAATTATGCAATAAGTGCAGCGTTTATCGCAGCCCTCAGCAATCTTAAGATAATTGAAAAGACCTCCTGTTGTGATGACACGTTTAAGGCCACCAACAGGTCTTTTTGTCAGATCATCAAAATAGTTCTTGTGAGAATAAAGTTTGTCTCTCTTAATTGTCTCATCGAGAGCCTTAAAGATATTCTCAATTGATGCAATTCCAAGAATCTCATCAACCTCAGGAATCTCTTTCTGTATCTCGTCCTGATATCTCTGTCCAAGGCATCCCGTAACAATAAGAGCCTTAAGCTGACCGCTCTTCCTGCGCTCAGCAAGCTCAAGTATTGTATTGATGCTCTCTTCCTTGGCATCATTTATAAAGCAGCAGGTGTTAACAACTGCTGCTTCTGCCTCATCCTCGTCGTCAGTAAAGCTGTACCCATGGTCAGCAAGCATTCCAAGCATAACCTCGGTATCAACTCTGTTTTTGTCACATCCAAGTGACACAAAAAGTATCTTCATTCGTCTTTATTCTCTGTCTCTTCCTCTGAAGACTCTAAAGAAGCATATAATGCCTCTCTCTCTTCATCTGTAAGGATTCTCAGTGTATCCTGGTTCATCTCGTCAACTGCGATAGAAAGAGGCTTCTGCTTGTCCTTAACCTTAACCATTGGCTCATCACCTGCGATAAGCTGTCTTGCTCTCTTTGCTGTAGCCATAACAACTGAATATCTTGAGCTGATTACAGGCTCCTCACCTTCCTCAACTCCCTTGTTAACAACCTTCATAAGATCTACGTAAGATGGATGTATCATATTAAATCCTTTCCTGCGGTATATCCGCAATATGACTTATCAATTTTTTATATATAAATTTACCTTAGGAACTATACCATAATTACTTCGACAGCTCAAGCAGCTGTTTTCTCATATCTTCTATAAAATCGCTGTTTCTTGAAGGAGTGCCATGAGCTGCTGTTATGATTCCATGAACTCTCTCAACCGCATCTTCAAGAATATCATTTACTACAATGTAATCGTAGTTCTCTATTCCGGAAGACTCCTCACAGGCTCTGTCCAGTCGCATTTTGATGACTTCGTCAGTCTCTGTTCCGCGGCCTTTAAGCCTCTTTGCAAGCTCATCAGCAGACGGCGGCATTACAAAAAGAAGAACGGAATCAGGATACTGTCTCTTGACCTGAAGAGCACCCTGTATCTCTATTTCAAGTATAACATCAATTCCTGCATTTAGCTTGTCTTCAACAAATTTCCTTGGAGTTCCGTAATAATGATCAACATAGCCTGCATGCTCTATAAGACCGTCTTCTTTGATAAGTTTCTCAAATTCTTCATTACTTACAAAGAAATACTCTCTCCCGTTCTCTTCTCCGGGTCTTGGATCTCTTGTAGTAGCAGAAATAGAAAGCGCATATTGGTCATATTTGGCTGTAAGAGCCTTCATGATTGTTCCTTTTCCTGCGCCGGAAAAGCCTGAAACAACGATAATTATCCCTTTACGACTCATCTATAATACTCTCATTCTCATTATGTGTTCTGGCACTGATGGTCTCTGGCAAAAGAGCTGATAAAACAACCATACCGTTCTCCATCACAATGACAGCCTTGGTCTTGCGCCCCTGTGTAGCATCCACACTACTGCCGTCTTCCTTGGCCTTCTGAACCATTCTCTTGACCGGTGCCGCATCGGGACTGACAATACTGATTATCTTGTCCGCATTAACAATATTGCCAAAACCTATATGAATTAATCTGCTCATAATCTATCACTCGATGTTCTGTATCTGCTCACGAACTTTTTCTATATCAGTTTTTAGAGCGATTCCTCTGTCAGATATCTTAAGATCTGTGGACTTGGAAAGAATTGTATTTGCTTCCCTGTTCATCTCCTGTGCAAGGAAATCAAGCTTCCTTCCGATTCCGTCCTTGTCATCTCCGTTTATCAGTGTCTCCTTGGTAGCCTTAATGTGGCTGCGCAGCCTCGTTATTTCCTCATCCACACAAACCTTATCGGCATAGATAGTAACTTCCATTGCAAGGCGATTTTCATCTACCTGCTTGTCCTCAAGAAGATCCTGTATCTTCTCTCTGAGTTTTGCCTTGTACTCGGCAATGATCTCAGGTGATCTCTCAGAAATGTACTCAACATTCTCAAGCATACCGTCAAGCTTCTCGGTCAGATCTTTGGAAAGGAATTCTCCTTCTCTTATTCTGGAATCAAGGAACTGCTTGCCGGCCTGATTGAGTGCCTTCTGAAGGCCATTCCAGACTTCAGCCTCGTCCAACTCAACCTCTTCCATCGTAAGAACTTCAGGGAATCTTGAAAGTGCAGATGTCCTGATATCATTGTCTATACCAAAGTCACTGGACATCTCCTTGAGAAATTCAATATACTCTGAAGCAATTGCCTTATTGTATCTTACCTTGGTCTCGGACTCAGAGAAATCTTCGTAGCTTATGAATACATCAACCTTACCACGCTTCATGTAACCCTTGAGTTCAGAACGGATCTGTGCCTCAAAGGCATTGAATTTCTTGGGCATCTTGATACCAAGATCAAGATATCTGTTATTTACAGACTTAAGTTCTACAGTGTACTTGCGTTCACCCTCAGTGACTTCGGCTCTTCCAAAGCCGGTCATACTACAAACCATATAACACCTCTGTGTATTTTTTATAGTAAATTGTCATTTACTAATGCCTTGAAAACGGCGAAAAATGAACAATTCCAAGGTATATGATAACCCAAAATCAAGGCCAATGTCAACAAAGCCCCCTCTTGATGAGGCCTTCAGACATCGGCCTAATGATAAAATTATTATTAAAATATTTAATTCGTAATGCTTATAAAGAAGCAATCACAAGGAATATGCAGAACAGTATAATCAGTGCAGCTAAAACAGCAAGGCCAAGGATCGCACCCTTTCTACACTTCTTGTAATTTCTGATGTAGTTCTTCTTCCTGAAGATGAAAGCCGCGATAAGTCCAAGTATAGGAAGGAAGAATGAAAGAATTGTAAGCCATACACTTCCTGTATCATGTATAGGAGTGCTGAGGATCTCACTTGAATCACCCTCGTCATTTCCCATAAACTCGGTATTTTTAGCCTTCTGCAGAGCAGCCTTCTCAGGATCAATGGTTACAGCCTGAATTGGCTTGTCCTCATCACGAAGTCTCTTGTACTCTTCGATTTCCTTCTTGTTACCATATACAAAATGGTCATGACCAATGTTAACAAGTTCAGGCTGATCCTCTGAGTAATCATGGATAGAAGGATCATATGTATAAAGAACCTTGTTCTTCTCAAGCTTAGGATCCGGAATAGGAACAGCTGAGATAAGTGACTTTGTATACGGATGAAGAGGATATTTAAAGAGCTCTTCAGTCTCAGCGATCTCAACGATATTACCCTTATAGATAACACCGATATGATCTGAAATAAATCTTACGATAGAAAGGTCATGTGCAATGAAGAGATATGAAACTCCTCTTTCTCTCTGGAACTTCTTGAGAAGGTTAAGCACCTGAGCTCTGATTGAAACGTCAAGAGCTGAAATAGGCTCGTCAGCTACAACAAGTTCAGGTTCCATTACCATAGCTCTCGCAAGACCGATACGCTGTCTCTGTCCACCGGAGAACTCATGAGGGTAACGTGTAAGATGCTCAGGAAGAAGACCAACCTCTTCGATCATCTTCTCTACCTTCTGTACTCTGTCTGCCTCATTCTCAAACAGATGGAAGTTGTAGAGACCCTCTGAAATAATATAATCAACTGTTGCTCTCTCATTAAGGGAAGCTGCAGGATCCTGGAAAACCATCTGGATATTTCTGATAACTTCTCTGTCAAGAGCCTTAGGTATGTTGCCGGAAATCTTCACACCTTTATACTGGATTTCTCCGGCAGCACAAGGGTTAACTCTGATAACAGCACGACCGATTGTAGTCTTACCTGAACCTGACTCACCAACCAGTGAAAATGTCTCGCCTTTGTAAATATCAAAGCTTGCATTTTTAACTGCCTTAACAGCACTGTCTCCCTTTCCAAATGTGATATCAACATTTTTTACAGAAAGGAGTATTTCTTTGCCTGTTGCAGGATCAATTGGTCCATGCTCAGGGAATGAATTATTAGGCATTTTCCGAAACCTCCGTAACATCATACATCTTTAAGAACTTCTCATGAATATTCCGGATAATTTCCGGCTTTTCAACCTTAGGTGCCCTTGGATCAAGAAGCCATGTCTTAGCGAAGTGAGTATCACTTACCTTGAACATAGGTGGCTCCTCAATAGTATCGATTTTAAGGCAATATGGATTACGAGGTGCAAATGCATCACCTACAATCTTGTTATAAAGTGATGGTGGTGTACCTGTAATTGAGTAAAGCTCTGTATTTCTCTGAGCAAGCTGTGGAAGTGATGATAAAAGAGCCCATGTATAAGGGTGTCTTGAATCATAGAATACATCTTCTACAGTACCAAGCTCAACAATCTGTCCACCGTAAAGAACGGCAACTCTGTCAGCGATATTTGCAACTACACCAAGGTCATGTGTGATGAACACGATTGTGTAGCCATATTCCTTCTGCAGATCCTTGATAAGCTGAAGGATCTGAGCCTGAATTGTAACGTCAAGAGCTGTTGTAGGCTCATCACAGATAAGGATCTTAGGTTGGCATGAAAGCGCGATAGCGATAACGATACGCTGTCTCATACCACCTGAATACTGGAATGGGTAGTCATCAAAACGCTTCTCAGCGTTAGGAATACCAACTTTCTTCATGATCTCAATAGCACGTACTCTTGCCTCAACCTCTGAGCAGTTCTGATGCTTCATGATAATAGAAGTGATCTGCTTACCAATTGTAATGATTGGGTTAAGAGATGTCATAGGATCCTGGAATACAGTGGCAATCTTCTTACCACGTGTCTGACCCCAGTCCTCAGGATCAGTTACTCTTGCGAGGTTAATGAAGATCTTACCGGTAAGCTTAGTCTCAGCTTCATCGACAAGCTTACAATACATAACGTTGTCAAAGAGTTTGATCTTAACTTCCTCATTACCGATATCTTCGCCCATCTTAAGAGCTTTCTTGAAGTCAGCAAGAAGCTTTGCTACATATTTTCTTCTCTTTGTATATTTGAATCTACCTACAGAAAGATAGATCTCTTTTGCAATAGTTGCATTTCTCTCAATCTGAGATTTTGTAACAGGCTTTGCAATCTCATTCTTGTACTGATCTTTAAGAGACTGCATCTGTCTGTTGTACTCAGCAAGATATGAATTATCGTTAGCTACATCTGCCTTATGCTTGGCAATAAGATCAGCTCTCTCCTTCTCGACAGCCTTGATGTTCTCATCAAATTTCTTGAGTTTGGCCTCAGATGCTTTGATCTTATCCTTCTCATTCTTAGGATCAAAAGTCTGCTTTAAGTTAAATTCTTCTGTTCTCTTGAACTTAATATCAGCGATTCTCTTATTGAATTCCTGATCCTGCGCATCAGAAAGAGTCTCTTTAGCTCTCTTAGCTGATTCAAGATCAAGGATTTTCTTGTATGTATCAGCACCGAATTCAAGTGATGAGTAAGCATTAAGCTTATCTGTTATTGAATTAAGTTCTCTTCTGCCTGCTGCATTAAGGAAAACAACGGTGTTTGATAATTCCTCATCGTTGAAAAGGATATCACCATTGCTGATAAATCCGTTGGAATCAAGCATTCCTGCGAAAGTCTTGGTAAATACAGACTTACCTGAACCTGACTCACCTACAATAGCAATGGATTCATTCTCGTATATGTCAAGCGAAATGCCACGGATAGCTGTAAGGATACGTCCTCTAACGCGGAATTTCACTTCCAGGTCTTTAATTGATAATAATACTTTCTTATCTTCCATCTTCTTTAGTTTCCTTACATATGTGTTCTAGGGTCTGATGCATCACCCAAATTCTGTCCTGTAACATAGAGCGCTACCGTGATAATTGATGCAATTACAACAGGGCTCCAGAACTCAAACTGCCAACCCGGTGTAACCATCGCACTCTCTGCCTCATAGATAAGTCGTCCGAGAGACATATCTGACATTGCCATTCCGATGAAGGAAAGGAAAACCTCATATGAAATATATGAAGGAATCTCTACAGCAAGAAGTGTAACGATAACTGATGTCATAAATGGCAGAATGTTCTTCGTTGCAATTCTGGTAATAGGTGTACCAAGGCATCTGCTTGCAAGGTTATACTCTCTGTCTCTGATGATGATAACCTGCGTTCTGATGAAGTAAGCAATAAAAAGCCATCCTGTAACTGTCATGGCAAATACAAGTGTCCAGAATGTAGGGGACATGATAAGTACCAATACAGCGATAAGAAGGATTGAAGGTACGTTACCAACGATATTGTACACTTCCATCATAAACATATCGATTTTCTTGCTGAATCCCCAGATAGCACCGATAAGTACTCCCAGAGTCATGTTGATTGCTGCGCAAACAAATGCAAGAGAGATTGAAATTCTTGAACCATTCCAGATAGCATCAAAAGTTGACTGTCCTGATGCACCTGTTCCAAGGATCCAGTGGATGCTGAATCCAAATTTCTTGATAGCAGCTGATGGCTTAAGATGCTTGGCTGAAGCATCCATAAGATTACCAAATCTGTCATAGCTGACAAGTGATGGATAAATATATGCAAACAAAATAACAAATGCCAATATTGAAAGGATTACAATATTTATCTTCTTCTTAAAAAATACTCTAAAAACTGAACGCCAATATGAATATCTTGGAGCTGTGATCTTCTCTGAATCAAGACTGTTATGGTCTACAAGAGAAAAGAGCTCTTCATCTGTCATTCCCTCTACGGTAAAAAGAGAGTCTTTATTTTCCATTGTGTCTGTCTCCATTTCCTAATATCTTACCTAGCTTTTCCGGAATAGCTGATTCGTGGATCTACGATAGAAATCAGCACGTCACCGGCAATAACACTTATTACTGAAAGAAGTGCATAGAACAAAGTTACACCTACGATAACACCGTTATCATACTGGTTGATCGCGATAGTAAGAAGGTTACCGGCACCGGGAACTGTATACACACGCTCTGTGATAATAGCTCCAACCAAAGCTGACAGGATTCCAGCAGGAACACCGTGAATGATCGGTATAGAAGCATTCTTGAGAATGTGCTTTCTAAAAATCTCTCCCTCAGTAAGACCACCTGATCTTGCAAATTTAACATAATCAGAATTCATCTGGTCGATCATATATCTTCTAAGCCATTTCATAAGATTTCCAATTGAAGGAAGTGAAAGTGAAATGATAGGAAGAATATAAATCAGTTTGCTTGTAGATTCCATATCAAAGGTTGTGGGAAGTCCAAGCTTACCACCAATAGCTTTGAAAAGGAAAATATATGCAAGTGAAGGAACCGCAATAATAAATACAATGTAAACAGTTCCGATCTTATCAATGAGCTTGTCCTTGTTCTTGGCCATTGCTATACCCATAGGAATACCGATGAGGTATGAAAGAAATACAGCAATAATACCGATTGAGAAGGAATATCCCATCTTGGACTTACCGGATTTATATGTGATAACGTTTGTATAGTCATCAGTAAATCTATCGGAATTAACCTTGTTGGCATTCATTGAACCATATACAAAAGTAGCTGAATGAAGGTCATCTGCAGACTCTTCTGTAAGGCCTGTAGGGAATGTCATGGTAGACATCACATAAGAACCCTGCTTCTTGGTCATGGTTTCAAAAACATCAACGCCGGCATTAACAGCGTATGATTTACCAAGGTTAAGAGTGATCAAATTCTGATGGAGATAAGGGAATACCTTATCTACATATAATAAATATTTATGATATGTTCCATTGCCTATAATAGCTGGTGCAAATTTGTCACCACCATAGATAGGATCATGAAGAGTATATGTAAGGCCTCTCTTGCCTATATCAATGTCCTCATCTACATAATGGATATTATCAATAGTAATAAGGCTTGTAACATACTTAACAAGTCTGTTGGTAACAGGCAGATCCTTAGCTGCAAAAAGCTGCTGTGCACCGCCGTTCGCATATTTCTTGGGTGTAACCATAATGGCATTAAGTCGTGTTACTGTATAGCCATTTGCGCTGCACCAGTCATAGAATTTCTGTACATACTCAGCCGTAGCTTCACTGTCATTCTCAGGCTTCTTGCCAATAGAAGCGACCTTCTTCTGAGTCTCCTCATCGAGTTCCCCCTTATCAACGAGGTCAAGAAGAAAATCATTGTAAGTAATAAGGTCCAGATAACCGTACTCTTCCCACTTTCTGTACATGTACGCAGTCTTCTCATTGTTACCATAGTTCTTGAAGACATTATCCGTAGCAAAAATAAGGTTTCTGTCCAGCATGGTATAGATCATTATCATTACAATAGTAACAACAATGATTGATGATACGAGTCCATGCAATAGTCTTTTCAATACATACTTTGTCATAGCTTTTTCCCTTTGTGGAACTTATTTTTTTGCTTGTATAACCATAGCCTAGTCACATAGCCACAACATTATACAATATAATGGAGAAAGTGGGAAGTATTTTTTCCCACTTTCTCCAATTTATTTGCAATATACTATTACAAATATAATTAGAAGATACCGATACTCTTAACCATGTATCCTGCGTAGTCAGGAAGCATTGTGTCAAGGTATGTCTGAGGATCACCATAGTCAGGGCCCCATCCGGATACATCACACATATCGCAGTTGAACTCGTAACCTGTCTCTGGATAGTATGCTGCATAGTACCAGTCATCAGCAGACTCGCACTTTACAAGGTTGATAACAACGTTTCCATCAAGTGCTGTCTCAAGAGACTGCTTGAAAGCGTTTGCTCTGTTTGTGTAAACCTCTGATCCAGCGAAGTATGGAAGATCGATCTGGATAGGATTCTCTTTAGAAATCTCAACGCCCTGTGCAGCAAGCTCTTCTGTTGCCTTAGCAAGATTAGCCTTAGCTGCTGTAGGATTGTACCATCCGTCAAATCCGTCAGATGTCTCGTTCTCAGCATCCCAAACCTTAAGTTCTACACCGTCAGCATCGATCTGAGCCTGTGTGATCTCTCCGTTGTA
>JAEEGF010733603.1_pt1 | contig 13112 bp, 10 predicted proteins | sample 9134171 | NCBI WGS metagenome assembly JAEEGF01 (sample SAMN16246542, study PRJNA631951) | gut metagenome | biome: gut microbiome; feature: rumen; material: AP-attached | host: Bos | place: Iran: Karaj | collected 2018-10
TGTCGTTTTCGCTTTGTTCGAATCGATATTTTTTGTATCTTTGACCCCAAATTCTATCAACTATACATTATTAATAATAAAGAAAGATGAAAAAGCTACTATTTATGTCGTTTATTGTGCTTTGTGGTGTCAGTGATGGATATGCCCAGAAGCAGAAAGGTAATGTACCACTTGTTTATGATGTAGAAAACACAGGCAGACAGTTTGCAGCACCAGAGATGCCTACCATTGATGCTCTGCCTGAAATCCGCGAATTGCCTGATCCCCTGAAATGGAGTAATGGCAAAGGAAAGGTCAAGAGTTTTAAGGACTGGTCTAAGCGTCGCAGTGAGATTTCAAATATGATTCAGCACTATGGCATCGGTACTAAGCCAACCGTTCCTGATGGAAGTGTAAAAGCCAAGATGTCTGGTGATACGTTGATTGTAGATGTTACTGTTAATGGTCAGACGTTGACACTCAGTTCCACCATTAGCTATCCGAAAGTCGGAAAGCCACCATACGCCCTGATGATTGGTACCAGTATGCTGGCATTGCCAAGACAATTGTTTGCTGATCGCCCTATAGCGATCATGAACTATCGCGAGAAGCAAGTCAATGATTACGGACAGATGGGAAGACATCATGAAAGAGGTGAACATAATTTTGATCGCCTTTATCCAGAACTGAAAGATAATGGTGCTTATAGTGAATGGGCTTGGGGTCTGAGCCGTTTGATTGATGGTTTGCAGCAATTAGGGCCTGAGGTGACGAAGATTGATATCAAACATATTGGTGTGTCTGGTTGTTCATACGCTGGTAAGATGGCACTTTACTGTGGTGCCTTCGATGAGCGTGTAGCATTGACCATTGCTCAGGAACCTGGTGGTGGTGGTGCAGCTGCCTGGCGTACCTCTCACGAGTCAACTTTGAAAGGAAAGAACTTAGAAGATCTCGATAAGACAGACTATCACTGGTTTATGGAAAGCCAAAAGGAGAATTTCCATGGGGATAGTGTTTATCGTCTGCCTTACGATCAGCATGAGCTTTGCACGATGGTTTGTCCTCGCGCCTTATTGCTTTTGGGTAATCCTGACTACGAATGGTTGGCTGATGGTTCAATGGTGGTTTCTGCAAAAGCTGCTAAGGAAGTGTGGAATTTCTTTGGAATTGGTGATCGCTTTGGCTATTCGATTGTTGAAGGACACGGTCATTGTCAGCTGCCTGAGAAACAATTCCCAGAAGTGCAGGCTTTCATTGACAAGTTCTTATTGGGCAAAGAAACCAATACAAAGGATATTCAAGTCGTATCAGGCATCAAATAAGTTGTGGATAACTATGTGGATAACTTGTGTTTAAAACACCATTTTTCTACCCGCTGTCTTGGCAGCGGGTATATTTTTGGGTTTATTCTTTCCTATTACTCACATTTTCCACTGATTTTTGCTGAAAATAGATATAAACTTATTAATTTTGCACCAAAATAGAAAAATGTGGATAAGCAAGCTTAAGTATTCATTATCAGAAAGAAAGAATCCACAAGTATAGTGAATAATGACTTTCTTGACGTGAATAAACAAACTGGAAAGCAAATCGCCAAAAAGTTTCCAACATATTAACGCTACATCATCTTATTCATTCTATTTTTAAAAGAAAAGAAGAAATAAAAAAAATAATATATTGATGTTGAAAAAGGAGTGGATTAAACAAGGTTTTATAGATGAACCTGTTGCAGAAGGTACAGACCTGAAGGCTGAAATCAGAAAGATGTGTGAGGAGAAAGGTGCTATTATCCTGGCTCACTATTATACCATTGGTGATATACAAGAGATAGCCGACTTTGTAGGCGACTCTTTGGCTTTGGCTCGCAAGGCTGCAGAGACAGATGCAAAGATAATGGTGATGTGTGGTGTTCACTTTATGGCAGAGACCTGTAAGTTATTGTCGCCTGAAAAGACGGTGCTCTGTCCTGATCTGAATGCTGGCTGTTCTTTGGCTGATTCCTGTAAGGCAGAAGACCTGAAGCAATTCAAGAAAGAGCATCCTGGTTATCAAGTTATCTCTTATGTCAATACGACTGCAGCAGTGAAGGCATTGACAGATGTAGTGGTGACTAGCGGTAATGCTAAGAAGGTAGTCGATCAATTACCCAAAGATGCCAAGCTTATTTTTGGTCCTGACTATAATCTTGGTAACTATATCAATGAGGTAACAGGTCGTCAGATGTTGATTTGGAATGGTGGTTGTCATGTGCATGAGCGTTTTTCTGTTTCAAAAATCATAGAGTTAAAGAAGCAATATCCTGATGCAATTGTAATGGCTCATTTGGAGTGTAAGGGTCCTGTTTTGGCTTTAGCTGATGTCAAGGGAAGTACAGCTACGATGCTGAACTATGCGCAGCAGAGTGACAAGAAGCAGTTTATTGTGGCCACAGAGGCTGGTATTTTGCACGAGATGCAGCGAACTTGTCCGAATAAGGAATTTATCCCTGTACCTCCTGAAATCAGCGAGAGCGGCTTAGAATGCAGTTGTAACGAGTGTCAGTATATGAAGATGAACTCGTTGCTGAAAATCTATAATGCCTTGAAATATGGCTGGCCTTCTGTAGAGGTAGACTCGAAGATAGCCAAGAAAGCTGTGAAACCTATCAATAGGATGCTGGAATTGAGTTAAGGCATTATGGATGCTCTGACTTCTCGTGTTGTATCATTCTTACGGTTTCCACTGATTGTTGCAGTGATAGGTATTCATTGTAACTTATTAGTGAAACATCCTGAACTGGAAACAAAGTCTGTTTTCTATTTCTTGGTCTACATCACGATGAAGCTGGTATGTATCGCTGTACCTTTATTCTTTTTTATTTCCGGCTTTCTGTTCTTTAAAGAAGGGTATTTAGACTCAGACTTATATCTAAAGAAACTGAAAAGTCGTGTCCATACGGTATTGATTCCATATCTGTTATGGAACATCATCTATTTTGTCATCTTAGGCGTGATGCAGCTCATAAAGCCGGATACCTTGGTTATTCTGCATAAGCATATTGCAGACTTCAGATGGCAGGACTTTTTATGGATATTCTGGGACATCAGCCAGATTACGGGTTTAGCTGATGATCAGCGAGCTTGTCTGGTGGGTGCTTTTTGGTTCTTACAGTGTCTGTTTGTGCTTTTCCTAATCAGTCCTATCATATATTATATAATAAGGTATCTGCGTCACTTTACCTTATTAGTTATAGGTATTCTCTATTTCACTGATTTCATTCCAGAGATGCCAGGTATTCAGTGTAATGCTATTGTCTATTATATGCTTGGGGCTTATTTTTCAATCATTAAAATCGATTATATCTCTATCCTTAAACGGATACCTGTTCAAGCGCATATTTTATTGATGATAGCTGCTGTGTTGGTTTCTTATTGGTGGAATGCAAACAATACTATCTATAATATCACTGACTTATTCCTTCAGGCTGCTGTCTTTGCCATCACGGCCTATATGATAGAGACCAAGCGTTGGAAAGAAAGCAAATATCTGGTATCGAGTGTGTTCTTTGTCTTTGCTGTTCATAGGCTATTCTCTGCCTCTTTGCTGTCAGTTTCTTCCTATTTTGTTCCGATGTTGGAAAACGATATTCTCTTATACCTTTATTATATAGTATTGATATTACTGACAGTCATAGCCAGTTTGATGGTTTATCAGATATCTATTAAATCAGTTCCTGGAATCACTAGAATTCTTAACGGTCGTCGATAAATTCATAATGGGTTTTTCAATGTATTTCCATGATAGCAAGGAGAGTACGACTGTCGTTAAGAAGGAAAGCACGAAAGTAAGTATGATATTCTGTTCGTGCAGACCAAAATGAATGAATATCTGAATCACAGGAAAGTGATAAAGATAGAGACCGTATGAAATGTTATCATAGCGCTGTAAGAAGTTTAATGGACGGCAATAGTATGCTGTACCAATAATGACAGTCGCAAAGGTTAATGGTTCAATATAGTCTAACTGCCATACACCAAAACGACTTGACAGTATATACAGTACCAAGCAGATAGGAAACAACCATTTCAGGTATTGACAGAATTTATCGAAATATAGTAATAAGGTAGTTCCTCCGAAAAAGTATATCATCTGTCCTCCTAACTGGTGTTGTAGGAGGTTATATATTTCACGTCCTGTTGTATTGTAAAGGTAGTCAAATAGTTCGTTCCAAAGTATGGATAGTAGGAATATAATGACAATAATGAGTGGTTTACCCCATTGCTTCATGGCGTATACGAAAAACGGTACGCAGAGATAGAATAAAACTTCGACTTTCATAGACCAGAGCGAAGCATTGAGGAAAGGCATCGGGTTTTGTGTAAAGACGCCAGGAAGACAGGGTTCAATGTAGTTCTGAAATGTCAGATTGGCCAATAAATACTTGTATGTCTGGCTATCGGTGAAATAATCAGTCAGGCCTTTTTCTGTCAGACAGATACCTACGATAAAGCAAAACAATATATTAACGATATAGGCTGGTAGTATTCTTCGTGCACGCTTCTGGAAGTACACTTTCAGGCTGTTCCGCCTGATATAGCTATAAACCACCAGAAAACCTGTGATAATGAAGAAAGCCTTTACACGTGTACCACCTGTGACAAACCAGAATTGCTCAGTGTCAGTTGCTGTACAAAAGTGTACGATAATCAATGAGAAGGCAAAGAAATAACGGATAAAATCGAAACAATTGTCTCGTCTTACACGTTCCTTGATTTTTTCATTGATAAGAGAATTCAGTTGACAATGGCTATCTTGCATACCGTTCCCTTCTCTCCTTTGCTTGTAGCAGCGATAACCATATAGACGCCTGATGCCACACGATTGCCTTTACGATCCTTACCGTCCCAAGTAAACGACCCACCATTACTACGACCCTCAGATACTAATGTACCATTGGATGTGGTAATCTTCACATCTGCATCATAACTCAGTCCTACAATAGTTATCAATCCTGTATAGTCGGGTGTCACAGGGTTAGGATAGGCATAGACATTGTCTTTGGTCATTTCCTGTGTAGGGTCTGTAGCATCGCCGCGATAAGAGCAGAGACCATTCTCTGTGAGGAAATACACCACGCCTGTCTGATGATTGATGGCTACGGAATAAATCTGGTCAGAGAGCAAAGGCGAATTATCCGTAGAAAGATGGCAGATCTGCGACATATTGTTGGCACTGATCAGGAAGGCGCCAATACCATTGGTGACAAACCACTTACGATTACCACCATCGACAGCGATATGGCTCACACTGACGCCTGAAAGCAGGTAATCAGCAAAGTTGGTACCATCATTGCGAGGCACTTTCACTTGTTGGAAAGTAACACTCTCCTGCCCTACTTCACTCTTATCGATATAGAAAGGTCCTATGTCTGTTCCTACCCATATATTACCATCTTTATCTTCTGCTACACAATAAACAAAGTTTGGATTATATCGTGTGCCATCCTGATTGACAAACGAATTATAGACTACCATCTGATTGTTCTCTATACTGTAGCAGAATACCGTCTGTCCTACCCATGATGTATTGACAAACCAAAGCAGACCCCTACTGTCGAAGATCATATTTCTCAGACCTCCCCAAGTAACACCACTTCCGTCATTAAGCAGACTCTGATGATGGTCTTCCCATTCGCCATCTTTCAGCACTAACAGATTAACGCCTTTTGCCTGACTGTTAATGACCCAGAGGCGTCCTTGCTGGTCGTATTTAATACCATTAACCAGTACATAGTTATTATCCAATTGCTGTCCACGATCGTAGGCGCCTTTCAGCGGACTATTATCCTGGTTGTAGTAATTGATCAGCTTACCATTTTTGAACTCATAGAGTCCGCTCTTTCCTCCAGCAGCTACATGACTTTCGTCTGTAGGGTCAATGCTGATACAGTTAACATCCCAATATCGATAGCCTGTCTTCAGATTGATTTCATCTTCGTATATGGTCCAGTTATCTCCATCATAGACCTGCACCGTACCAGGATAGCTTTTGCCTGCAATACCTGAAAGGAAATGACCTCCTGTGGTATAGAGCTTACCATTGTAGAATTCAGACTCATAGAAGTAGTTATACTTTGGTCCGCCAGGCTGAAGGCTCGATACCAGCGTGAGGTTAGCTTGCAAATCCTTGTACTCATCGTAATCAGGCAGACTGGTGGGATATTCTGGATGCCCGTTGGTATAGGTCTCAGCGATTTCAGCCTTCTGGATATTTACCTTTACGAGTCCGAAAGGACAATGGAGCCACGCATAGACTCCATCGATGGTGATCTTCGAAACGGTCTTGTCTTCAGTCATCGTCTTGCTGTAGAGGGCAGAGATATTGGTGATATCACCATTGGTATCTACAAGATCGATATTCGAATTCTGATAGACAGCGATGAGTCGTTTGGCCTGAGGACACCAAGCGATATGCGTGATGTAAGTATCTGAGAGACCATTTACCTTATCGTAGGTGGTGATACTCTGATCGTTCTTATTATAAAGATAGATGTCGTTAGAGGCCAGTACAAACAACTGATGACCAGCCTCGCAGATGTTTTGGATATTGTGGTAGGCGAGATAATTCTGCCAAGAGCCGACCTGAGAGAAAGTGAATAGTGAATAATGAATAGTGAATAGTAGCAGCAAGACTTTTTGCCACACTATAATTCTTTTCCTGTTCAAATACTTTTCACTATTCATTATTCACTATTCACTTCTTCAACAGGTAGTCTGCCAATTTCTGTGTGGCGCGAGCACGATGGCTGATACGGTTCTTGATGTCCATACCTAACTCAGCAAACGTCTGGTCGTAGCCATCAGGTTGGAAAATGGGGTCGTAGCCGAAGCCCTCCCCTCCCCTACGCTCTCGGATAATCTCACCTTCGACGATTCCCTCGAATTTGTGAATCTCCTTGATGCTCGTACAGCCACATGGGCAGACATCTTTCTTCTGTATTAACGCAATAACGGTGCGAAATCTTGCCTTACGGTTGTTATTATTTCCTAATTCATAGAGCAAACGCGTCATATTGGCTTCAGAATCATGAGAGACAGATCCTGAATTTCCAGATTTTACAGGATTATCCGGAAGAGCAGCATATCTGGCAGAATAGACGCCAGGCGCGCCGTTGAGGGCATCGACCTCAAGCCCTGTATCATCAGCAAAGCAGTCAATATAATAGTGATCATAGACATACTGCGCCTTCTGCAGGGCATTCTCTTCGAGGGTCGTGCCTGTCTCAGGGATATCCACATCACAGCCTATCTCCCTCAGCGACAGCACTTCGATGCTATCACCAAGAATACTGCGAATCTCTGAGAGCTTATGCTCATTATTGGTTGCAAAAACAATTTTCATACTGCGGTAGTAAATTTTTCACTCTTCACTCTTCACTTTTACTTCTTTCTTTATTTTCACTCTCATTTCCTCGAAGCCCTCACCATAGACACCAATGACGGCACTCTGAGAAACAAAGGCCTGAGGGTCGATCATCTTGATGAGACGGAACATATTGATACTTTCATTCTTTCTGGCGAGGATACAGAGCACTTTTACTTCCTTACCAGTATACCATCCGTGACCATCGAGAATGGTGACACCATGATGCGTCTCAGTGCCAATGGCATTGGCTATCTCCTGCCATTTACGGGTGAAGATCAAGAACTGTACAGACTGACGACGGGCATTCATGATGTAGTCGAGGGTATAGTTCTCCATCGCCATCACGCAGAATCCGAACATCACTTTGTGAGCGCGTTCCAGATAAGTGCCAAACTGTGGGAAGAACATACAGGAGCCGATGATACAGAAGTCGGCTGCAATCAGCACATTGCCCAAAGATACATTGGGGTGATACTTGTTGATTGAGGCTGCGATGATATCCGTACCACCTGTAGAACCATTGTTCATAAACACCGTTGCCAAAGCAATACCAGTCAATACACAGCCAATAATCATCGACATAAAGTCCTGTCCCTCGCCCATCAGCTTAAAAGGCAGACCATTCTCCTGCTTAGGGATGATATCCTGCGCAAACTTCAGCATAAAGTAAAGGGTGAAGATGGCAAAGATGGTCTTCATCAGGAATCTCCATCCCAGAATCTTCAGCGCCACAATGAGCAGCACGCCATTGATGATGATATAGGTATTCTCCAAATGGAAACCTGTGGCATAGTAGATGATAGCCGAAAGACCAGTCACACCACCAGCCACAATCTGATAAGGCATCAGAAACACCGTAAAGGCAATGGTGTAAAGGAAGAGGCCAAAGGCTATAAAGAAATAGTCTTTGGCTTCGTTCATGATGATTTTGTGATTGATGGTCATTTACTTCTTTAAAACAATGTTCACCATACGCTTAGGGACGATGATAACCTTTGCTACCTGGAAGCCTTCGAGATACTTTGCTGAGCGCTCGTCTGCCAAGACAGCATCCTCGATGGTCTTATTGTCGGCATCAGCAGCGAACTGCATCTCGAAGCGGGCCTTACCATTGAAGGCGATACCTAACTTCACCTGGCTCTCTACGAGATACTGCTCATCCCACTTCGGCCACTGGGAATCGCAGACGCTACCCTTCTCGCCCATCATCTCCCAGAGTTCCTCAGCGATATGAGGCGCGAAGGGAGCGATGAGGATCACGAGGGTCTTCAGCATCTCCTTGTTCTTGCACTTCTGCTGGCTAAGCTCATTCACGCAGATCATGAAGGCTGAGATAGAGGTGTTATAACTGAAGGTCTCGATATCCTGCGACACCTTCTTAATGAGCTTATGCACGCTCTTCAGATTCTCTGGCGTTGCAGGAGTATCTTCTTCCCCTCCTGAGTAGGAGGGGTTAGGGGTGGTCTGATCAAAAATCTGATAAAGGTTCCAGAACTTTCTTAAGAATCTGTGACAGCCATCTATACCATTAGTATCCCAAGGCTTGCTCTGCTCCACAGGCCCTAAGAACATCTCATAGAGCCTCAGCGTATCAGCGCCATATTTTTCGACGATCATATCCGGATTCACCACATTGAACATCGACTTCGACATCTTTTCGATAGCCCAACCGCACTTATATTGGGTGTTGGGTGTTGGGTGTTGGGTGTTGGTTAATACACTGCCGTCCTCCATAATAAAGGCAGATTCTGCATATTCTGGTCTCCAAGCGCGGAAGGCTTCAATGTCGAGTAAATCGGCAGAGACGATATTCACATCCACGTGAATAGGTGTTACATCCTTATAATTGTCTTTTTGCGACAGAGAAACGAACAAGGGTCCGCAAGTCTTTTCACTATCACCTAACACCAAACACCTATCACCCAAATCATTGATACGATAGACAAAGTTACTGCGGCCCTGAATCATTCCTTGATTCACCAGCTTCTTAAAAGGCTCGTCCTCGCAAGAGTAGCCAGAGTCATAAAGGAACTTATTCCAGAAACGAGAATAGATAAGGTGACCAGTTGCATGCTCTGTACCTCCTACATAGAGGTCGACATTGCGCCAGTACTCATCAGCCTCACGACTGACGAGGGCTTTCTCGTTCTTGGGATCCATATAGCGGAGATAATATGCTGAAGAGCCAGCGAAACCAGGCATCGTGTTCAACTCCAAGGGGAAGACGGTCTTGTTGTCGATGAGGTCTTTGCTTACGACTTTGTCTGTCTTTGTATCCCAAGCCCAGATCTTCGCACGTCCCAATGGGGGCTCACCTGTTTCTGTGGGCTGGTACTTATCAATCTCAGGCAATTCGAGAGGCAGACACTCCTTGGGAATCATATAGGGCATATCGTCCTTGTAGTAAACAGGGAACGGCTCACCCCAATAGCGCTGACGAGAGAAGATAGCATCGCGCAGACGATAGTTCACCTTTACACGACCCAAGCCTTGCTCAGTCACGAACTTCTTCGTAGCAGCGATAGCCTCCTTAACGGTCAGTCCGTTGAGGCTGAACTTACTGCTTGCAGAGTTGCACATGATGCCTTCCTTAGCATCATAGCTCTCCTCAGAGACATCAGCACCCTCAATCAATGGAATAATGGGCAGGTTGAAGTGCTTGGCGAAGGCATAGTCACGAGAGTCGTGAGCAGGCACAGCCATAATGGCACCTGTACCGTAGCCAGCCAATACATATTCTGCAATCCAAATGGGAATTTTTTCGTCAGTAAACGGATTGATGGCGTAGCTTCCAGAGAACACACCCGTTACCTTATGATCCATCTGGCGATCGCGCTCTGTACGCTTCTTCACGTAGTCGAGGTATTTTTCTACCTCTTCCTTCTGCTCAGGAGTTGTCAGCTCTGCTACAAGATCGCTTTCAGGTGCGAGCACCATAAACGTCACACCAAACATCGTATCCGCACGAGTGGTGAAGATCGTAAAGTGTTTGTCGCTATCAGCCACATTAAACTCAACCTCAGTACCTTCGCTTCTACCAATCCAGTTGCGCTGTGTCTCTTTCAAAGAGTCTGTCCAATCGATGACATCCAGACCATCGAGCAGACGCTGGGCGTATGCAGATACGCGCAGACACCACTGACGCATCTTCTTCTGAACTACAGGATAGCCGCCACGAACAGAGACACCATCCACTACCTCGTCATTGGCGAGTACTGTGCCGAGTTTTGGACACCAGTTCACCATTGTGTCAGCCAGATAGGCAATACGATAGTTCATCAGCACCTCCTGCTTCTTCTTCTCAGAGTAGCTGGCCCAATCGGAGGCCGTGAAGTGCAGCTCCTCAGTACCAAGGGCATTGCAGTTCTCAGTACCCATTAGCTCGAAATGCTCAATCAGCTTGATGGTTGGCTGAGCCTTGTGCGACGATGTGCTGAAATAGCTCTTGAACATACGTTGGAAAGCCCACTGTGTCCACTTGTAATAGATGGGGTCGCAGGTGCGGACTTCGCGCTCCCAGTCGAAGCAGAAGCCGATCTTGTCCAACTGCGAACGATAACGGTCGATGTTCTCGAAGGTGGTCTTCTCAGGATGCTGACCTGTCTGGATGGCGTATTGCTCTGCAGGCAGTCCGTAGGCATCGTAGCCCATCGGGTTCAGCACGTTGAAGCCCTGTTGACGCTTGTACCTTGCATAGATATCTGATGCAATATATCCAAGTGGATGACCCACATGCAAGCCTGCTCCACTGGGGTAAGGGAACATGTTGAGCACATAGAATTTCTTCTTCGTCTCGTCCTCCACTACGCGATAGGTTCCATTCTCCACCCATCGCTTCTGCCATTTCTGTTCGATTTCTCTGAAATTGTAATCCATTGTTGTATTTCTATTTTAATCGTTTCCGTACATTATTTTAGGCTGCAAAGGTAAGCAAAAGAAATGAAAAACACAAATTATCGCCTGAAAATTTGGTGCTTTTGCTTTTTCTGCTTAACTTTGTTGCCATGAAAATAAGTATGAGATCAATATGGATGGCTTTGGTTCTGGTGCCTCTGACGTTGATGGCGCAAGAGGCAACGGTAATGAAACAACGTAAGTTTCCCAAAACGGTTTCAGCAGGAAACTATAGTGGCATCACTTGGTTAGGAGGAAATCGTTATGCAGTGGCGAACGACAAATCTCCAACAGCCGGCTTTTATTTGATGACCATTGAGACAGATAGTCTGAGTGGCAAATTATTGTCTGTGCGTGAAGATACTTTTCTGACTTGTGGCCTGCCTAACCGTGATGAAGAAGGCATCTGCTATATGCCTCAAATTCAGACGGTTTTCGTAAGTGGAGAAGACGATCAGGAGATTCTGGAATACAATCTTCAGGGCCAGCTGACGGGCAGAAAGCTCAACATTCCTGAGATCTTCAAAACGGCTTATTCCAATGGTGGTTTCGAAGCACTAACTTATCAAGCGCAAACTCATCGATTTTGGACAACTTCTGAGAATACTTTAAAAGCTGATGGCCAAAAGCCAAATATAGATCGAAAAATCAAGAACCGCTTGCGCCTACAGTCTTTTGATGATGATTTGCAACCAAAAGAGCAGTATTGGTATGAGAGCGACTCAACAATTATCAAGAAGCGCAAGGGCCGCAGTATCTTAGGTGTCAGTGGTTTAGCTGCACTCGAAGATGGTCGGATCGTAGTGCTCGAACGTGAAATGTATTTCCCAAAAAAGCAAATAGGTTCATATTGTCTTGTCAAATTGTACATAGTTGATCCTTCGCAGCATAAGCCTGGCGAAGTGCTGAAGAAAACTTTACTCACAGAATTCCGAACGAAAGTCAATCTTACACGCAGAAATTTTGCTAATTACGAAGGTATCTGTGTAGGTCCTAAGCTTTCTGATGGACGTCAACTCCTCATTCTCATCTGCGATTCCCAAAACCAGTATAAAGGAGTGATGAAAGACTGGTTCAAGACGGTCATATTGGAAAGTAGATGAAAAAGATTCTTTTTATATGTCTTGGTAATATCTGCCGTTCGCCAGCTGCTGACGGCATCATGAAACATCTTGTAGCAGAGCGTGGGCTTGACGATGAGTTTGTGATTGATTCTGCTGGCATTGGTTCCTGGCACGTGGGGCAGTTGCCTGATTATCGCATGCGTCAATGTGGACAGCGACATGGATACAATTTTGATCATCGTGCCCGTCAGTTTTCCTTAAAGGACTTTGCCCGTTTCGACTATATCGCTGTGATGGATCAGGAGAACTATCACGATGTTGCCCGTCAGGCCAATTCCCAAGCTGATTTGGCTAAGATTATCCGCATGAGCGACTATCTGCGCCACCATCCTGGTCAAAAAACGGTTCCTGATCCTTATTATGGTGACACACGCGACTTTGAATTTGCCCTCGAACTGCTCGAAGATGCCTGCGAGGGTCTCCTTGATGAACTGGTGAAATCCACAAGCAGGAAATAAATCTCTCTTTTCTTGCCGGTATCGGCAAAAATGGTATCAATGTATTTGCATACGACATTGAGGTAGAAGCCGTATTCCCGTCCATAATGAGCCTTAATCTCCAAAAAACGTTGCCGCGTTGCGTGTGTTGCGTAAGGTGTATAATAGTAGAAAATAATAATTCTATTTATCATAATATTCAAAATACTATCCAATAGGTATTTCCTGACTTCGTCGATTTTTGTCAATTAAAATTTTACATACTGATTAT
>JAEEGF010590385.1_pt1 | contig 13110 bp, 11 predicted proteins | sample 9134171 | NCBI WGS metagenome assembly JAEEGF01 (sample SAMN16246542, study PRJNA631951) | gut metagenome | biome: gut microbiome; feature: rumen; material: AP-attached | host: Bos | place: Iran: Karaj | collected 2018-10
GAGTCGGCACTGCTGGCTTCTGCCGTCTGAACCTGTGCGCTGACATTCGCAGAAAATGCGATTAGTAATAATAAGGTATAAATATTCTTCATTTTTGCTTTTTTTGAAAATGCCTGCAAAGGTACGTGTTTTTTCTCAATTATCCAAATTAGTTGAAGGTTATTTCCAGATAACGCTTGGCTATGAGTCAGCCTATGGGCTAAAAATCTACTAATATAGAGGCGAATATATTCCTCCTATTATGAATAAGATAATTCCCAAAATAAATACAAAAGCACTAATTATCATCCATTTTATTTTGCATATACGAGGCTCTCTGGTAAATTGTTCAAAATATAAAAGTCCTTTTTTACCTCCTAATGAAGTTATTTTTGCAATAATGAAACAAATACCTAATACAAGGATGATGTTAACAATGCCATGATTAAAAATGAGCGGAACACTCTCTCCTATGCAATATTTCCCCAAAGAAACAACAGCACATGCATATAAGAGTACCATTACATGACATAGTTTAAATCCCCAATAACCTTGGTAATAGGATCTCTCCCCATCATGAAATGTAGGGTAAAAAGCTTCCCCTGTATAAAGATAAACTCCAAAGTAAATATGACTAATAGTTTTGAGAATTTTGTCTTTCATTCTGCAAAAATGAATTAGAAGGTCAGTTCTGCCGATCATTATGAATAATGCATATTAGAGGGCCTCCCCTTGAGGGAGTTTATACGGTTGCAGTTTCGGCAATCAATTCCTTTGCAGGAATGCGTTGGATATTATCGTTATCATCGCAGACAATAACATCCTGATTTCTTAATGCCTTTTCTTCTAGCATCCTCTGCTCGGCAACTGCCAATCCATCTCTTAATCTTTCTGCTAATTCTTGTACTTCCTTATTTGACATAGTCTTGCATTTTATGGAACAATGAATCATCACAAATGATAGTCTCTGCATTCTTACCGCCACGGGCGATTTCTATACGAGGCTTTTTGCTGTTGTCGTAAATATCCCAGAAGTCAACTTCTGACATGAACAGACGGAAAAGATTTCGGATACCTGCAACATATCTTCGTTTGATGATATCTTCTGGAATATTGTGCCCCCCATTTACCACACGTTCAGCCACACGTTGCATTGCCAACTCGGGCGTTCTTAGCCAAAAAAACAAAATATTCACCTGATAGCCTTTAGCCTGTGCCCTGCGGACGAGGTTGATATATGACTTCGTGGCAAGAGTGGTCTCAATAGAGAAGGTCTCGTCTTTGGCGAGCAGGTCCTCTATGCGCTGTAGCATCAGTCGGCCCGCCTCTATAGCTACACTTTCTGGATTAAACGGTGAGAGACCTCTTGCTATTTCGTCAGCATTCACGAACTCCCTGCAATCAAGGATTTCGGGAAGTACCGTGTACGATGCCGTTGTCTTGCCAGCACCATTACAACCGCTGATAATATACAAGTTTTTGCTCATTACGAGGGCAAAGGTACGAACTAATTCACAAACCACCAAAAATATGCGGAATTATTTGGAATTTGCTGTTTTACAGATGGAAGCGATAACCCAAAGTGATGCTGAAATAGCGGTTCTTAGCGGTGTCTGGGTCTTCTGTCTTGTCCATCCGGGTCAGTCCGAAATAGTAGCGGGCATCGAGCGACACATTCTTGTATTCGTACGACAAGCCCACAGGAATGCCAAAATCGACAGATTTGCAGACATCGGTCAGAGTAACTAAAGCTTGTGTAACGACAGAGGTGTTCTCACCCATTTCTTGCATTGTATATGAATCCAGGGGATGGACTGTTATCGTGGCACTTGTGACATCGGTTTTCATCTTGTCGTTCACCAACAATCCTACTTGGACGCCTGCACTGATGGAGAGTCCGCGAAGCGAAGGGATATAGACACGAGCCATCACCGGAATATTCAGGTAGTCTGCGTGCAGATAGCCATCCATCTGTGATTCCGAATATAGGTAACCGCCATTTTCCAATGGTAGTATCAAATTGACACCTCCATCAATTTTCGCACCCTGTTGAGAATACATCAGTCCCAGCGACAGTCCCAGCCAGTCGTTCACCCCGTACTCAGCCTCGGCACCGGCTGTAAACCTGACTTTTGCATGATACATATCCTCGATAGTTGGCGATCCAAATGTCGAGATGTTAATACCCGCCATGGGCTTGATAGAGAACGTTCCTTTCTGATTCTGTGCCTCGGCCATTGTTGCCAAGCACAATAATGCAAGCAATATCAGTTTCTTCATCATCATATATTTCTTAAAGACCTTCATAGGTTATATTTTTCTTTGTAATACTCCATTCGGGCTTCTTCACCATTTATGTCATCAGCATCAATTTCCCCGTTTCTTGGCATGTTCAAGATGTCCTGCATTTCTTGATTGAGCTTTTCTATAGGGAGCATCTGAAACTTCTTCTTTTTTCTTTTCATATGGATTATCCGTTATTTCATTTTATTTCACGACTTTCTTTGTGCCGTTGGGCGTCTGGAGAATGCGGAGGCCGTGATGGCTGTCGGATATGGGACGTCCGCTGAGGTCGAAACTGCGAAGTTCCTGATTGTCAGGAGTGTAGGACAGGGGCCTGACGTTGGTCGCCTCGAACTCACGAATTTCCCCGAAAGTATTCCAAGGGGCTTGCTGATAATGCTCAATGCAACCTTGGGGAACGTAGAGCACCGACTCCTGCATTGTCCAGTCCTTGAAGGCCTGAGCATCGGTTTCTGCTGGCGGTTCCTGCGAATACATATAGACCGTGTGCGACGAGAAATTGGGAACGGCAAAGGCTGCATTTTCTATCTTGCGTACCGAGGCTGGTATGTGCCACTCTTTCATGTAGTCTGCGCCAGCCAGTGCCCATGGGCCGATTTCTTCCAGTCCGTCAGGTAATTTGCAGTCCTTCAGACGGTAACACTCGTAGAAAGCCGATTGTCCTATACGCTTGACGGTCGGTGGCAGGATGAGTTTTACCAGCGACTGGCTGCTGTAGAAAGCGGCCTTGGGTATAGTGTCGACTGGAGCCTGGATGTCGATAGTGTCTGCAGAGATACCATAGAAAGCAAATTCCTCAATTAGAGGTACGCTCTTCGGAATCACCAGCTTTTTCACATTCAGCCCGACGAGCGAGCGCTCTTCTATTCTCTCTATACCATCGGGCAGTACGAGATCATGCATAAGATTGTTGCTCAATGCATACTTTCCTATATGCTTCAAATTCACCGGCAGGTGAATCTTGTCTATAAAGCAGGTTCGAAAGGTTCCTTCACGCAGATAATCCACATTGTCAGAGATGATGACCTCGTCCATATAGCAATTCTCAAAGGCAAAGGCACCGATATAGGTAACCGAGTTGGGGATGACCAGTTTTTTCTGATGTGGAGCCATGTTGTGAAGCACATATTTGAAGGCCTCTTCGCCGATATACTCCACTTGCTCATTGAGTGTGATGTTGTAGCTGCGGTGGTAGTTGAAGGCCTTGTCGTCGATAATCTTCACTTCAGGCCGGATGGTAAAGCTTTCTGCCCGCGTGCCGATAGGCCCGAAGTAGGACAGCAGACGGGTGTGGTCGCGGGTGTACAGATAGCCGTCCTCCAGCACGAATTCCGGGTTGCCTTCGTCTATGGTCACATCCTCCAGACTGATGTTCCCGTTCAGCGCGCCATTGCCGATGTGCACGAGCGTGGCAGGAATATGCAGCCGCTTAAACAGGTTCTTGGTGATGGCATGGTCGCCTATCCACGTCAGCGTAGGCGGAAAGACGAGACTGTCGCCACAGAAGGTGAGGGCATAGTCGCCAATCTTCTTCAGCGTGTTGGGCAGCACCAGACTCTTAAACTCCTTGTCGGCAAACATATAGGGACCGATGACGTCGTCTTCCGTTGTATAGTCTTCGTAGTAGGGATCTCCGCCCGCCACAATCCGGCAATCCGAGAGATTCAGCGTCCTTTGGGAATTAGCCCATTTACGCAACACCCTCACGTCCGAGCCGTTAATCGTGCCTTCCAGTGTCAGGTCACGCTCATAAGTCAGGTCGTATGTGTCAAACAAGCTTTGCAGGTTTCCTGCCGAAACGGTCACCGTCTTCGCTGCCGACAAACGGCTTGGCGTTGCCAACAACAGAGCTGTTAAAATGAATAGTATAATACGGTTAGTCATCTTCTGTTTTTTACTTGTTATACATCATTGAACATGCAAAGGTACGAATAAGTGAGCAAAATACAAAAGGAAAACACAAAAAATGATAAAAAAGCAGGTGCGTTTGTAGAAAAGTCTATTGTTTTTTATATCTTTGCAGGCCGAAAGAATAAATATGCATAAAAATTGTATGAAAAACTATTTGTTACTGTTTGCTTTCTGTGCCCTGAATGCTGTGGCACAGACATCAGAGCCCAACTTGAAATGGGGAAAGCCAACGGACGAGGAACTGAAGATGACAGAGTATGTCGGCGATAAGGATGCCGATGCTGTAGAACTGTGCCGGATGGTCAATGTAAACTACGACTGGGTCATCAACGACTTCCGTGTTTTTTATCGTGTGAAGTGTCGCCTGAAGGTGCTCAAGCCGGAAGGTAAGGATGTGGGCGACCAGACGATTTCCATCCGTACCAGCGACAACACGACTAAACACGAGATTGTAGGAGGTTTGAAGGCTACCACCTATAATCTGGAGAATGGCAAGGTGGTGAAGACGAAGATGGAAAGCTCGATGGTTCATGAAGAGCAGTTGGACAAAACGACGAAACTGATTAAGTTCAGCATTCCCCAGGTGCGCGTGGGAAGCGTGATAGAATATGAGTACAGGGTGGAAAGCGATTTCTACTATGACCTGCGCGACTGGTATGCCCAGAAGGACATTCCCGTGGCCTATACCAAATACGAGCTGGCAGTGCCAGACTGGTTTGCCTTTAACCTGGACCAGACGGGCATGGTGCGTTTGGAGCATCAGGAAAACAGCGGGTCGATGATTATTGGCGACACCCATCTGAACGTCCAGGAGGACACGTTTGTGGGCAGAAACCTGCCTGCATTGAAGGGCGATGACTATGTGTGGTGTGCAGAAGACTTCGGTGCCAAAATCACTCATGAACTCAAAGGAATCTACGTTCCGGGGGCTGTCCACAAAGACTACTCAGCCACGTGGGAGGACATAGACAATATACTGCTGGGAGACGACGAATTCGGAGGGCGAATCAAGAAGAGCAGCCCGCTGAAAGACGAAATCCAGTCCGCAGGAATACAATTAGTCAGTGACACTCGCGAACGGGCTGCTGCCTGTTGGCAACTGCTGAAAACGAAGGTAAAATGGAACGGCGACTATGCCTTCTGGGCCAAGTCGGGCAGCAAAGTGCTGAAAGAAGGTACTGGCTCGAATGCAGATATCAACTTCCTATATATTAATATGTTGCACGATGCCGGGTTGGAAGCCTATCCCGTAGTGCTGCGACTTCGCAATCACGGGCGTCTGCCTCTGTCGCACGCCAGTCTGAAATACCTCTCTACGTTTGTCGTCGCCATCCAGCTCAACGAAACGACCACTGCCTATATGGACGCTTCGGTGGAAGATGGCTACTTTGATGTATTGCCGCCACGACTGCTGACTGAGATGGCACGTACCATCCGTAAGGGTAAAGAGGGCGAGTGGGTGAACCTGCTGGCAACAGCCAAATCCTCGGAGACCACCGTCGTACAGGCAGCTCTCGACGACAAGGGCCTTATCAGCGGCATCAGGATGAATAACAGTGTCGGAGAGTCGGCTGCGAACCTCAGAAAAAAGTGGCGTACGGCAAAAGACAGTGTCGACGTCATCCACGACATGCAAGAAAGAGACGAAATGGAAATCACCCAATACAAGCTGGAAGGTCGCAACGACTTTTCACTGTCGGTGCGTGAAACCGTCAACTTTACAAAAACATGTACTACATCGGGTGACCTCATCTATCTGAATCCGCTGGTGTTCGCCCCTTGGCAGAAGAATCCCTTCACGACCGATACGCGCGACCTGCCCGTGGAATTCCCATATAGCCAGCGCGAAACCTACAATGTGATGTTGAAACTCCCCGAAGGCTGGCAGGTGGAGGAAATGCCACAGCCCATCGTCCTGAAGTTTGACGGCATTACGGCACGCATCGGCGTACAGCAAAACGGCGATATGCTACAGACTCAGTACAAGCTGGATTGCAGCCGCACCTTCTTCACGCAGCAACAATATCAGGATCTGAAGAACTTCCTCGACAAGCTGATTGAGAGCACCAAGCAGATGATAACGCTGAAGAAAAAGCCATGAGACAAATCATGCTTTTTGCCCTGCTGATTACGGGCATCCTACGTGTCTCGGCGGAAAATGCTGTTGTCGAGGAGTCCATCACCGAGGTGGAGTGCACCAGCGCGACTCATGCCATCGTTCGTTTCAAGGAGGTGACCACCATTCTGAACGAGCACGAAGCAGACCTTGCCACCTTCGTCTGTTCGTGCAGCAAGAACGACAAGCTGACGCGCTTCAAGGGCCAGGCGACGGATGCCACGGGGCGCGTTCTGCGCAAGTTCAAGGAGGGCGACCTGAAGCGCACGGAGTACTCCCAGTACCTCGCCATCGACGACTACAGGATGTATCTTGACTATACGCCCCCCGTCTATCCCGTTACCGTCACTTATGAATGGACGATGGAAAGTCACGACAACCTGATAGAGTTTCCCCGTTTCTGTCCACTGACCGACTACGACGTCATCGTCAAGAAGGCAGTCTACCGATTGACAGCCCCTCAGGACATGGCCATCCGCCATGCGCTGCTGAATATCGACAAGGCAGTGACAACCTCGGACGACGGCCGGACACTCACACTTGAACTCGAAAACCTGCCAGCCTTGAAGCAAGAACCATTCGCCCGTCCCCTGAGAGAACGGTTGCCGATGGCCTACTTTGCGCCTACAGACTTCGTGTATTATGGCACAAAAGGCAGTTTCAGCAGCTGGGGCAACTATGGCAAGTGGGAGTACAGCCTTATCAATGGGCGTGACGCGTTGCCTGATGACGTCCGAAAAGAAATCCACCAGATGACCGATGCGCTGAAGACCGACCGCGAGAAAGTTTCAGCACTCTATAAACACTTGGAGAAAACCACACGTTATGTGGCTATCATGCTGGGCATTGGCGGACAGCAACCCGCTCCGGCAGCAAGTGTCAGCAAAAGTGGCTTTGGCGATTGCAAAGGACTCTCGAACTACATGCGTGCCATGCTGAAAGAGGTGGGAATTCCATCGAACTACACCATCATCAGCACCACCAATCGCCGCCTGCTTCCTGACTTTGCCAGCGTAGGACAGATGAATCACGTCATTCTGCAAGTACCGCTCACGGGCGACACACTATGGCTGGAATGTACCAATCCGGAGTTGCCGATGGGCTATGTGCATGAGGATATTGCGGGACATGATGCCATCGAGGTCAGCGCAGCAGGTGGACGGTTTATCACCTTGCCCGCCTATGCCGACACCACCAACCTGTTGCTCAGCACCATCAGCATTCAGCTGGATTCTATGGGAGCTGCCGCCGTCACCATGTCGCAGCAATCAGATAACCTGCAATACGAAAGCCGCCGCCCCATGTTGAAAATGGACGAGAAAGAGCGCCAGCGGGTACTTCAGCGCATGGTGCGAGTACCGCAGGCAGAAATCAGTAAAATCGATGTCCGCGAAAACGGAGCCTCCATGGTGCTCGATGCTGACGTGAAAAGCCAGAAATATGCCTCCGTTACGGGGAAGCGGCTTTTCGTACCCATTTGCCCTATCCATCGGGACTATAGCACACCCAATGCCACCGACAATCGTCAGGAAGACATCTGGATAGAATCGGGCTATCTCGACGAAGACGACATCACCCTCGTCTTGCCCGAAGGCTACCAGATTGAAGCCAAGCCCGCCGAGATACAGATAGAGAAGCCTTTCGGCACATTCTCCTTTACGCTGACGTCCGACAACGGGAAAGTACAGGTCCGCAACCGCCTGATCATGAAGTCGGGTAACTACGACAAGGCATTATATCCTGAACTCATGGAGTTTATCAAGACCATCAGCAGCACCTACAGCCAGAAAATGGTCCTGGTACGAAAATGACAGCGTGCTTTGGCGAAAATAGTTTAAAAATCTTGCGCGGTTCGTGGAAAATGATTACTTTTGCATCGTAAAAATAACATCCATCATTACAACTATGATTACCAACGAACAAACAGCAACATTGAACGAACTGCGTCGCGATTGTGCCAAACAGCAGAAGAAAGGCTTACACTTCATCCTGGCTTCCGTGTTTATCTGGGCCGCCGTATTGATTGTACATCTAACCAACCTGCCCATAGAGACAAAGAATATTCTCACCTTTTGTGTGGCCTGTCCATTGATGCCACTGGCTTGGATGATTTCCAAACTGATACATGTCGATTTTCAAGGCAAGAGCAATCCCCTGACGTCGTTAGGACTGCTTTTCTCTGTGAATCAGATCCTGTACATTCTTATTGCTATGTGGGTGTTTGCTGCCGTACCCGAGAAGATGCTGATGGTTTATTCGATGATTTTTGGAGCCCACCTGATGCCTTATAGCTGGCTCTATCAGTCGAAGAGTTACATGCTGATGTCAATTGTCGTACCCATCCTGGCACTTGTTATTGGCCTCATTGCCCAGCCCTATGTGTTGGCAATCTTTATGCTTTGTGTAGAAGTTTTCTTCTCGCTCAGTCTGATGATGGAAAATAAGGAACAGGCTTAGCAATATGAATTACACGATAGAGAAAATCACCACGCTCATAGGAGCACGTCGCATCGGTACGGCTGATGCACGGATAGGGTGGCTGTTGACAGACAGCCGCTCGCTGTGTTTCCCTGAGGAGACATTGTTTTTTGCCCTGAAGACTCCGCGAAACGACGGACACCGGTATATTGCCGACCTGTATCGTCGAGGCGTCAGGAATTTCGTCGTGGAACCTGTTATCAATGCAGCTCGCATGGGTGGCGAAGTAGACTATACCGATGCTAACTTCCTGGTAGTGCCTTCGCCTTTGGCTGCCTTGCAGCGACTGGCCGAACGTCATCGCGACGAGTTCAATTGTCCTGTAGTGGGCATTACGGGATCGAACGGCAAGACGATGGTCAAGGAGTGGCTCTATCAGGTGTTGTCGCCCGACTTCCATGTGACGCGTTCGCCCAAGAGTTTTAATTCTCAGATTGGTGTGCCGCTGTCGGTCTGGTTGTTGAACGAGCAGACCGAAGTAGGACTTTTCGAGGCGGGCATCAGTCAGCCTGGCGAGATGCCGGCACTGGCAGACATCATACAGCCCACGATTGGCGTGCTGACAAGTATTGGCGCTCCCCATCAGGAGAATTTCCGTTCAATGGAGGAGAAATGTATGGAGAAGCTGCAGCTGTTTCACGATGCAAAGGCTATTATCTATAGCGCCGACGACGACTTGGTGAGCCGCTGTGTGCGCCGTAGCGGGTTCAAGGGCAAGAAGATTGGCTGGCGACGGGAGGAACTGCTGAAGACCTACCGGTTGCCGTTTATCGACGAGGCTTCGGTAGAATGCTCATTAGCAGTAGCTGCCACAGCCCTGTATCTGGGTGTCACTCCGGAACAGCTCCGTGAACGTATGGCACGCCTCGAACCCGTGGCCATGCGTCTGGAAGTGAAGGAAGGCCAGCACGGCTGTACGCTGATTAACGACTCGTATAATTCGGACATCAACTCGTTGGATATTGCCCTCGACTTCATGTCGCGTCGTGTCAACGACGAGCGTCAGCGCACATTGATATTGAGCGATATTTTCCAAAGTGGTATGACGGCAGCAGACTTGTATAGAGAGGTGAACGAGCTGTGCATGAAACGCGGTGTCAGCAAACTGATTGGCATAGGCCCGGAGATTACTTCTCAACGTTCCATGTTCCATGTTCCAAGTTCCATGTTCTTTGCCACGACGGAGGCTTTCCTGCAAAGCAAGGCCTTCCGAGAGCTTCGCGACGAGGTGGTGCTCGTCAAAGGCGCCCGTGCCTTTGGCTTTGACCATATCACCGAACAATTGGAGCAGAAGGTGCACGAAACCATTCTCGAAGTCAATCTGAATGCCGTCGTCGACAACCTGAACTACTACCGTTCGTTCTTGAAGCCTGAGACCAAGCTGGTGTGCATGGTTAAGGCCGATGCCTACGGGGCAGGAGCTGTCGAGGTGGCCAAGACGCTGCAGGACCATCGAGTGGATTATCTGGCGGTAGCTGTAGCCGACGAGGGTGTGACGCTGCGTCGTAACGGCATCACGCAGAACATCATGATTATGAATCCTGAGATGACAGCCTTTAAGACGATGTTCGACTACGACCTGGAACCCGAGGTGTATTCGTTCCGCCTGATGGATGCCCTGATTCATGCCGCTGAGAAACAGGGTGTCACGGGATGGCCCGTACACATCAAGCTGGATACGGGTATGCACCGTCTGGGATTCGACCCGGAAAAGGATATGGACGAACTGATTCGCAGGCTGCGCAGCCAGAATGCCATTATTCCGCGTTCGGTGTTCTCGCATTTTGTCGGGTCCGACAGCGACGACTTCGACAATTTCTCGGCCGAGCAGTTCCGTAAGTTCGACGAGGGCAGCAAGAAGCTGCAGGCAGCCTTCAGTCATAAGATTCTGCGCCACATGGATAATTCCGCTGCTATCGAGCACTTCCCTGAGCGTCAGATGGACATGTGCCGTCTGGGATTGGGACTCTATGGCGTCGACCCGCGCGACAACCGCATCCTTCATACGGTTAGCACGCTGAAGACGACCATCCTGCAGTTGCGCCATGTGCCCAAGGAGGAAACGGTAGGCTATAGTCGTAAAGGCATCCTGACGCGCGACTCTGTGATAGCTGCCATTCCTATAGGCTATGCCGACGGACTGAACCGCCATCTGGGACGTGGTGCCTGCTATTGTCTGGTGAACGGAAAGAAGGCTCCCTATATTGGAAACATTTGTATGGATGTGGCCATGATTGACGTGACCGACATCGACTGCCAGGAAGGCGACATGGTGGAAATCTTTGGTGAGAACCTGCCCGTTACCGTCCTGTCTGATGTCCTTCAGACCATTCCATACGAAGTATTGACCAGTATCAGTTCACGAGTCAAAAAGGTTTATTTCCAAGACTGACGCCCTCAGGGAAAGCGCCTTTTACTGATAGTGATAATGTCTCCTGTTCTTCAAATAGGAGAGGTCATTCTGATGGCGGTAGGCTTCTTTCTCAAAACGGATATTGTAATACGCTTTGAGCCTGTCTCTGTATTTGATGCAGAGCACCAGCCATTCGATGCCGTACCAGATGAAGAACGGAATGTAGAGCAGTTCCCTTTGTTGCGCCACATGGATGAGTTCATGATTGACGGCATAGCGGTTCAGTGGCTCTCTGGCCAAGATGAACTCGCCAAGTGTCAGTGCCAGGAAATCCTTCCCAAGGGGGAACTTCTTGATTCTCAATATCTTGGGCATGCTGTCGTAAATATGTTGCCTATTCTTCCTGTGGCTTGTTTTCGTTCATGTATTCGCGTGGCGACATACCATAGAACTTCTTGAAGATGGTCGAGAACGACGCGGCATTGTTGAATCCGCAGGCAAACATCACTTCCGTGATATTCATGTTCTGCGACGACAATAGCTGTGCAGCCTGTTTCAGACGAATGTTACGAATGAAGTCGTGGGGAGTTTGGCCCGTCAGTTCCTTCATCTTGCGATGCAGGTGGACACGGCTGATGCCTACCTCGTCGGCAATGCTGTCGACACTAAGGTCGGAATTGCCGATATTCTTGTTGATGACCTTCATGACGCGGTCGAGCAGCTGCTCGTCGGGCGACTTCATCTTGACCTGTTCAACCTGCTCCTCCAGTTGATCGTTGCGGCCATACTTCAGTCGCAGCATCTGGTGGGTATGAATCAGGTTGATGATGGTACGACGGAGAATATCCATATTAAACGGCTTCAGCAGATAGGCGTCGGCTCCAGTTTCCAAGCCCTCCAGACGGTCCTCGTCACGGCTCTTGGCGGTGAGCAGAATGACGGGGATATGGCTCGTCGTAGGACTGCTCTTGATTTTCGAACACATCGTGTTACCGTCCATCTCAGGCATCATGACGTCGGAAATGACAAGGTCGGGAATCGTCTTCAATACTTCGCTGAGGCCTGCCTTACCATTCTCGCAGACGCTGACGTCGTAGTCGGGCGACAGCTCGCTCACCAGGAAGTCGCGGATTTCAGCATCGTCCTCGACAATGATGATATGCTGTCGCTGGCCAGCCTTTGGCAGTTCAATAGCCACTTCGGCATTATCATCGACGGGCAGTTCTTCTATGAGGCTGGTGGTCGGAGCGTTCTGCTGGATTTCCTCTTCTTCAATCATCTCCTCCGGTTTCAGGTGGGCAGAGCCCATCGGGATGGTTACCACAAACTCACAACCCTTCTGGTCTTTGTTGTTGTGGACTTCAATGGTACCGTGATGTAATTCTACCAACGAACGGGTCAAATCGAGGCCGATACCCGTACCCGTCTTGCGGTCGTTGACATGGGACGGCGTCTGGTAGAAACGTTCGAAAATACGGTCGAGCTTATCTTCAGGAATACCTTCTCCCGTATCCTTGATAGCTAGTTTTACGTTTTGCTGATCGTGGGTAATGGCCATGCGGACTTCACCTCCTGCAGGGGTGAATTTAAAGGCGTTTGACAGCAGATTGACAATGACTTTGTCGAAGTTGTCACGGTCAATCCATACGTGCAGTTCCTGTGTGTCGTGCTCGTAGGTAAAACTGACGTTCTTCGTCTTGGCCTGCTGCGTGAACAGCGTGTGGATGTCGCCTACAAACGAAATCAGTTCCGTTTCGCGCATGTGCATCTGCATCTGTCCCTTGTCAATCTTACGGAGGTCCATCATCTGGTTGATGAGTCCGAGAATACGCTCTGCATTGCGGCGGATGATTTCGTAGGTGCTGCGGCGATGTGGATCCTCGTCCTGCTTGATGAGCGAAAGCAGCGGGGTGACGATGAGCGTCATAGGGGTGCGTATCTCGTGCGAGATGTTCATAAAGAACTTCAG
>JAEEGF012080629.1_pt1 | contig 13108 bp, 11 predicted proteins | sample 9134171 | NCBI WGS metagenome assembly JAEEGF01 (sample SAMN16246542, study PRJNA631951) | gut metagenome | biome: gut microbiome; feature: rumen; material: AP-attached | host: Bos | place: Iran: Karaj | collected 2018-10
GGAGAAGGTACTTCCCCGCCTCCGTCTCGGCCTCGTCCGCAAGCGCCACTTGGGCGGCGGCCACCTCGCCGGGTTTCTTCGCGCCGGACTTCATCGCGCGCACGTCATCCGCCGTGAGGTCGGCCACCAGAGCCTGCGCCTGCACGAGTTCTTCCTTGGAGGGCATCGCGCACGCGGCAAGCCCGCACGTGAAAACGGTCGCCGCCACAACCAGTCGGTTCATTCCTGTATTTTTCATCTGTTCTGTCTCCTATAGAAAATGTTCCCGCACGGTTCTCTTCCGAGGCGACTGGTATGCCCAAAGGGGAACGCGAACGGGAACATATCCATGCGAGCAGATATGCTCTCGCCGCCGCACGCCCTTGCAAGATTACCAGTCTTTCGGAAGAAGTGCGTCAACGCGACAGATTTTACCATATCCCCGTTGACGGGTCAATGTACTGCCGACGCCGCGCCCCTTCGGGCATCCAGCCGCCATGATGTTAAACGCATCCCGTCCGCGCCGATGACAGCGACGGCGAAAAATTCTACTCGGCATACTCCGCCTCGAGAGAGGCGACCATGCGGTTGACGCGCGTCTTGACCTGCGCGACCACGTTGCGCGATACGCCGAAGGCGGAAGCGACCTCGTCGATGGGCCGCCCCTCCAGCGCGTATGCCCGATAGATTTCCCGCGACTGGCGGGAAAGCGCCGTCTTGGTGAGCGCGTGCTCGATGGCGGCCTCGTGGCGGGCGAGCCGCCATTTGGCGTCAAGCAGCGCCGCCGCCTCTGGCGGCAACGTGGCAATAGCTTCGTCGGGAACCGCGTCAAGAGGCACGCATGCCGCGCGGGCCTGCACCTTGCGCCACCTGCTGACAAGCTCGTTGCGGACGAGCGTGGCGAGATAGCAGCGGAAACGTCCGGCATCGGCACGGTACCGGCCACCGCGCAGTATGGCGACAAGCCGCAGAAAGATCTCCTGCGTCACGTCCTCCGACTCTGCCGACGGTGTTCCCTGCAGTTCAGCGAACCTGCGGATGGCAGGCGCATAGAGGTTGAAGAGCCGCACCCATGCGGCCTCGTCAGTCCGTTGGCCCGTGGCCTCGACGGCAATGCGCGCGAGAAGCGTCACGGGAGTGTCGGGGAAAGCGCCCATATCATTTCCCGCCTAAGCTCGAAGGTATGACAAACAGGTTTTCCGTGCTGACTTCAGCCGGCACGGCGGCTTGCCTTGGCTTGCGCAGGAACAGCACGGCGGCGGCAGACACTACCAGCACTGCCGCAACTGCGGCAATCCACAAGAGATGGCGCTTGCGTGGCGTTTTCTCCCTGACGACCGTGCTTGCGGAAGAACCTGCGGCAGGCGATGTGCCCGTCCCTGGGGACGAAAGCAGCCTGGAGAATGGCTCCAGCAGAATAGGACGGTCGTTCGGATTCTCAGCGAGCAGGCGAGAAAGGAGCTGTCGCCACCGTCCGTCGAACGGCTCCAGCAGGCCCCAGATGTTCGGGCGGTTCTCGAACCATACCCCCGTCAGCAACCTGAAGAAGACGATGCCGAGCGAATACGCGTCGGAGGCGGCAGTCGCGTCCTCTCCGCGCTTTACCTCTGGCGCCATGTAGCCAGCTGTCCCCATGATGAGGGCGCCAGTCGTCGCCTCGCCGGAGACGATCGTCCTGTCCAGGTGCAGATCCTTCCGCAGCTGGCCGCTGCAGAAGCGCGAGACGCCGAAGTCGCTCAGCACCACTCCGCCGCGCGCATCGAGCAGGATGTTGTTCAGCTTGATGTCCCTATGGACTATGCCTTCGTTGTGGATATAGTCGAGCGCGGAGGCGAGCTGACCGAACCAGCGCGCGAGATGCTCCTCGTCCGCGCTCCCGTCCTCGACGTCGGCCAGAGTGTACGGCTCGCCATCCTTGTAGAGGACGAGGTCCATCACGAAGAAGATCGTCTGCGTGGCGGAATCCACGTCCAGGTCGAACACGCGCACCAGGCTTGGGTGGTGAAGGCGGGCCAGGATGCGGCCTTCGGCAAGGAAACGTTCCTTCAGCAGCTCGACGTGACCATGGTCAAGCGTGAACGTCTTCAGCGCGTAGTGGACGCCCAGCTTCTCGTGGACGACTTCGTACACCGCCCCCATGCCGCCTTGTCCGAGGAGGCGGACGATGCGGTATACCCCGATTCGGGCATCTGGAGGGAATGTGGCCATCGGCAATCATGGGGCGCGTTGAGCCAGGAATGCGGTTGCGGATGCCATCGCACGGTCCGTGAGTGCCGTAAGGCACCAGTTCTGCATGTACGTGAACGTGTTCTCCGTGTAGCCGGAGAGCCCCACGAAGAAGAGTGGCGAGAAAACAAGGTCCTCATACTTCTGGCTATAGTCCTCGTGGAAAAGCACGCGCCCTGTCTTGCTGTCGTAGATCTTCAGCTTGGCGGTCCAGTTCTGGACGGAATACTCAGTCGTCAGCAACGAGCAGAACATCCACGCGAACTCGGCGGCCGTCTCGGAGGAGGAGACGGACGGTCCCTCGAACGTCACGTCAACCGTGTAGTCGGCCGGCGAGGAGCGTAGCAGGAATCCGTTCTCCTCGAGCGTAGCCTGCGCCCGCAGGCGGTACGCCTCGTTCGAACGCGTCTGCGGAATCAGCGTCTCCGTCGTCGCCATCTCGTAGTGTCCGCCATACCAGCCGCCACGCCGCCGCGGCCCGCGATCATGCCAGCCGTGGTCGACGTAGACCGTCTCGTAGCCGTACACCGGGATGTACTCCGTCAGTATAGCCGAGAAGCCGCTCAGCGCGACCTTGACGTCGCGGCCTTCCGGCGCGCGCGTCATCTGCGAGACCGGCATCTCGGTCTGGCGAATCGTGAAGCATCCCGCCAACAGCAGCGCAGACGCGATTACAGTCGTCTTTCTCATTTTTCGAACCTCATTGTCCTCATTTTCTTCTTCAATCCCAACCCAAGTATCGTGCGCCCGGCGGCGATGTACACGTCCGCCAGCCCCATGACGTATGCGCTATCCTTCCAGCCCGTAAGCTTTACCGCCTCCTCGGCGAGCGCGATCGCCTTGTCCGCATCGCGTACCTTGTTCGTGTTCGATGCCAGCAATCGGGCCGCGCGCAACTTGAGCGCGGGATCCTCAGGGTGCCGCTTCATCAGCACCTCGAGCTGGCGTGTGGCAACATCCTCCAGCCCGGACGCCGCACACGTCTCCACCATCTCGTACCGATGCTCGTCCGTGAGCGGATCCATCGTCACCGCCTTTGTGAACACGCGTGCCGCCACTGCCCAGTGCCCCGCCTTCTTGAGGCATACGCCGAAGTTGTGGACCGCCGCCACATCCTTGGGACGTATCAGCAGACGGTTCTCGTAGCAGCGCAAAGCGCCGTTTACGTTCCCCAGGCGCAGAAAGCGACGCGCCTCAAGGTCAAGCGAGTCGGCAAGGTTGCTGAGCAGCGGGTCGCGTGGATTTACCTTCGCCGCAGTGGCCCAGCGGTCGATCGCGTTCGTCGAAGCCCCGCTGTCGGCCGCGTCGAAGCCAAGCAGTATCTCCCGCCTCGCGCCCTGGGCGGCAAGGAGCTGGTTCGTCATCGTCGACCATACGGCCTGCGCCGCCGTTCCGCGCATGAACCAGCCTGTCGGCGGAAAGTAGTACGGAGTCAGCACAGACGCGCGCACCTCGGCAAGATGGTTTGTCGGGGCTGACACGAAAGCGAGCTGCGGTGCCTCCCATGCGGCGGCGGAATGCGACAACGCGGGAATGTCAAGCAGTCCAGGCTCGATCTCGTTGTCCGTTCCCATGTAGCATGCGAACAGCTCTGCAGGAATGTAGATGTCCGTCGCCACGAAGGCGGCAAACGCTTCCGGCCTGGAAAAGAGGTCGAGCAGCTCGTCGGCCAAGACGTTCCCGCCAGACGTGATCACGTAATCCTTGCGCCCAACGCACCACATCCTGTAATGTGTGAACGCGGCGCGGAAATCCGCAAGGATCGCCTTAAGGCGCGCGCGCGAAAGAAGTCTGCCGTCAATGCGCAAGGCCGCGACGCCGCCCTTGGCAAGTCCTGCCGCAAGTTTCTTCCAGCCTTCCGCATCCGGCATGTCGGACCCGACCATCCAGTCCGGCAGCGGCGCGACGAAAACGATGTCGGACGGCGTCTTGTTGTCGGTTCCCGGCAGGACCTTCACCCCGGCCTCTGCAAACACGTTGGTGCAGAACGCCGCCTCAACGCCAGCCACGCGTACCGTCCGCGCTGCCGGCATCTCCGCAAGCGCGATCAGCGGCGGCAGTCGTCGCGTCGCCCTGAAGCGAAAGCCGGTGTCGACGGGGCGTCCGTCGAGCGTCGTCACGCCGCCTGGGTAGTCCTCGTCCTCGTATCGGGCCACCACCCGCCCATTCATCTTCCATACGGCGACAGGCCTCCCCTTCGCGAACCCCGTATCGCGCGTCGCGAGGTGGACTAGCGCGTCGCGTCCCGTATCGCCCAGGGGCGGCAGGAACGCCGTAGCGAACGTGAGCGCCGCATAGGTGGAACTGCGCCTTCCGGCATTCTGCTGAAGATATAGCCACGCATGGTCGAGATGCGGCCCCGCCCACAGCCACGCCACGAAATACGCGACCACGCACGCGCATGGAACGCCCAGGCACAGAATGCGGCGACGCAACGAAGCGCCCTTGCGCGCGCCACGCCAGACGAGCCATCCGAAAAGCGCCGATACGACAACAAACGCCAAGAACGACACCACAAGCGCCGTCCATGCCAGAGCCGTAGGCCCCGCGTAATCGAAAACATGCCAATTCACGATGCCCCCATTCTACCACATCCCATCCGCTCCGTAAACGCCTGCGGTTACCACTTGAGCGTATTCCTCGCGTAGTCCATGAAGGATCGCCAGTCCTCGTGCGTGATGGAGTGGGGGCCTTTCTTCAGGTGCCAGCCGATCGACTTCCCGAAGAGACGGAAAATGGATTCCGCATCCTTGACGAACATGCGGCTTGCCTCCGGCGGCGAAGATTTGTCCTCGGTGGCGGCGGAGACGACGAGGGCGCGCGGCGCGATGCATGCGGCGAAAGCGCTCTGGTCGAACGGCGGGTCGGGGAACTTCGCAGCCTGCGCAACGAGTGCCTCGACAGGCTGTCCAAGCTTGTCGCAAGCCGCGTACTTCTTGAGCTTCTCAGAGAACCAGTACGGGTAGCGGAGGTTCGGCAGGAACTTGAGCGACTTGGTTCCGCCGCAGTTGGCGCACACGAGCGCGAAGCGGGTATCGTGCACGCCCGTCTCTATGGAGTTCTTGCCCATGCGGCTCTGCCCGGCGATCGCCACCTTCGCCTGGTCTATCTCCGGCAGCTTCTCGAGAAGGTCGCGCACGCGCATCGAGCCCCAAGCCCATGTAGGATGGGCGAGCATCTCCTTCGGACGAGCCTGTCCGGAGAAGATGCGCCAAACCGAATCAGGCGCAGCGTCGCGCTTTGAGGGCGTGTAGTCAGGGTAGATGGCGCCATAGCAGAACGTGGCGAAAGCGAATCCGCGCCTGACGATCTCCTCCACGGGGGCACGGTCCTGCCTCTCACCGCGACCGCGAATCCTGTTGCCGTAAGGATAGCCGTCGAAGATGCGCACGGCAGGATCGGGCACCAGCGAGTGGTTGCCGCTGAAGTTGGGATACACGAACGCCGGCGCCGTGCCGTGGCGCTTGGGCAGATACAGGAGAACGTCGAACGCGTGCGAACCGCACGCGTCCTCGCTGCGCACCACGTACTGACGGCGTTCAGCAACGCCTCCAAACGCCTCGCCCCGCTCCACGAGATCAAACGACAGCTTCGCAGGCTTGGGCGGCAACTGGCCATACACGTTCTCGTCGAAGAACGCTATCACGCGCGGACGCACGTCACGCGTCCATTCCTCCGACGTTGTGGCTGCGGCCAAAGCACCGGTTGCGATGAACGACGCAAGAAGCGCAGTCCGTATCATCGCCAGGTGTTCCTTGGGATTCCGATTACTTGGCAGGTTTCGCGTCGGTCTTGGGAGCGGCTGGCGCGGCTGGCTTCGCATCGGCCTTGGCAGCAGGCTTGGCGTCGGCCTTCGGAGCCGCAGTCACGGCAGGCTTCGTGGCAGGCTGCTTGGCCTCGACCTTCGGAGCCGCCTTGGGAGCTTCAGGCACGGTAGGCTTCGCGTCGGCCTTCTTCTCCTTCTCGAGCTGGGCGGCCGCACTGTTCGCGACGTCCAGCAGCGAAGCGCGGGCGCGCGGCTTGTAGCGCTTGACCGCGTCTTCCACGCGTTTGATGTGCGACTTCTCCGCCTCGTCCTTAGCGTTCTCTGTCAGCGCCGCAAAATCGGCGGTGGCGCCATCCTTGTCGCCGGAGAGCGCCTTGCAGCGCGCGGCACCAAGCTTGGCGTCCAGAAGAAGGTAGGATTTCTCGTGGGTTGCGACGTATTCGGCGAACGCTTCTGACGCCGCCTTGTACTTCGCCTTGCGCCCGTCCTCGCTCTCGTCCTGGGAGGCAATGCCCTCGAGCGCCTGTGCACGCCCAACAGCGGCAATGTCCGCCATGTCCTGGTTCTTGCTGGCATCCTTGACGAGTTCGTCATAGACCTGTAGCGCATCCTCGTAGCGTTCGGCGTCGAAGTAGCTCTTGGCGAGAACTATCTTCATCTTCGGACCGGCCTTCGTCGAACCGTAGGTGGCCACGGCCTCCTCCTGCTCGTCCACCAGCCCAGCACCGCCAGGGGCGTTCGGCGAGGCCATCTTGACCAGCGCGGCGCTAGCCGCCGCGTCGCGTCCCTTCATCCAGTTGCGCGTGCCGTAGAACGCCGCCACCGCAAGACCTGCGACCGCGACCATAATGGCCGTGGAACGGCCCTCCTTGACCCACCAGTCCCAGAGGGGGATGAGCTCGGGTGCCTTCTTCACGAAAGCAGGCAGTTCGGGTTCTACGTTCTTCTCATTTTCGCTCATGGCATTCACCTTGTTCGTTTTCGTTGCCGCCGTTGGCGGTTTTTTCGTCTTTGAAAAGCTTTCTGGACATCGCGTCCCACTCGTCCACGATCGCCTCGCTACGTCCCTCCGCGCGCACGACGATGCGGTTGAAGTCGAGCGCGTCCGGGAAGTCGCGGTTGTAGATGAACCTCGTCCTGTGCGCATTTGGCCGCGCCGAGAACCGCTTGACGGAATCTATCAGCAGCACCGCCAGGAAATACGTGGACCTTGGCACCTTCAGCATGCGGGACAGCTCGCCGACGATCTCCCTTGCACGCCCGGGGTTGGCCCGCGCCATTGCCGCGTATAGCGTCGCGGCGCGAAGGCCGTTGGCCACCTCGATCCCGCGCTCGTGCATCGCGTTCTCGTACCGGTCGAGGACCGACAGGTACTTCCATGTGGAAGACTTCTCCCCGCCATCCGAGGCGATGAATGCCGCCAGATCAGGCAGGAGATCCCCCAGCAGGCCGAAGCGGTACATCATTCGGAACGCGACCTCGGACTTGCCGTACGGGAACAGGCGGAACACCTCTTCGCAAAGGCGCGGCACCGCCGCCGTCATGATGCAGGAATGGAGCTTGCGGACCGCCCGCTCCGTCTTCCGCTCAATCGCGAAGTCGAGCCTGGACGCGAACTTGACTGCCCGCATCATGCGGACCGGATCCTCGCGGAACCGTATCATCGGATCGCCGATGGAGCGGATGAGCCGCTTCTTGAGATCCTTGAGGCCGCCCACCCAGTCGATCACCGCAAACGTCTTGATGTCGTAGAAGAGGCCGTTCACCGTGAAGTCGCGCCGATAGGCGTCCGTCTCCGGCGTGCCGAACGTGTTGTCCTCGAAAGGCCCCTCCGCCGCATGCTCTATGATCTCGCCTACAGTCTGCGACTCGCGCCTGAAGGTCGCCGTCTCGATCACCTTGTCACCGAAGCGCACATGCGCCAGACGGAACCTGCGGCCGATCAGGAAGCAGTTGCGGAACGCGCGCTTCACCTCGTTCGGCTTGGCGCTGGTGCCCACGTCGAAATCCTTCGGCTGCCGCCCCAGGAGGAGGTCGCGGACGCCGCCGCCTACCAGATACGCCTCGTATCCGAGGCTGGAGAGACGGTACAGCACGCGTAGCGCGTCCGGATCGATGTTCTTGCGGGAAATGCAGTGATCCGGCCGCGCGCAGACCACGGGGCCGAGTGCCTTTCTCACTTTTCTGCCAAAGATGCCGAACATGAATTCGTGATATTATGCCAAAAACGCCCTGAGGAATCAAGTGCGCTCCCGCGTTTGGCCGATTTTTGATATAATCCTCCGCGATGAGGCTTTCAATCGTAATACCTGTCCTGAACTCTGAGCGGACGCTGGGCGAATGCCTGGAGGCGATCGCCTCCCAGACGCTTCCGCGCGGCGAATACGAGATCGTTCTGGCCGATGCGGGCTCCGTAGACCGCACGCTGGAGATCGCGCGCTCCGCAGGCGTCGACCGGATCGTGCCCAACCAGCTCAAGACAGGCGAGGCGGGAAAGACCGCAGGCATCAAGGCCGCCACTGGCGACATCATCGCGCTCGTGGACAGCGACAACATCCTGCCCTCTCCCGACTGGCTCGAGCGCATGCTGGCCCCCTTCTCCGACCCGGAAGTCCTCGCCACCGAGCCCATCGCCTACACCTCCCGTCCCCAAGACCCCGCACTGACGCGCTATTTCGCCCTTCTGGGCATGAACGACCCCATCTGCCTCTTCACGCGCAACTACGACCGCACCTGCGCCATCACCGGCAAGTGGACCGGCCTGGACATCGAGACCGAGGACAAGGGCGACTGGCTGAAGCTGCGCCTCGCCGCCGACGCTCTCCCCACCATTGGAGCGAACGGATTCGTCTTCAGGCGTACCCTTCTCGACGGCGCGAACTGGGATCCTTACCTTTTCGACATCGACATCCTCTATGAGCGCATCCGCCGCGACGGCACCGCCGTGGTTGCAAAGGTAAAGACCGGCATAGTACACCTCTACTGCTCAAGGCTACGCGATTTCGCGCGCAAGCAGCGCCGCCGCATCCGTGACTTCCTGTTCTTCGCGCAGGAAAAGCAGCGCACCTACCCGTGGGACAAGCAGCGTAAGACTGGCATAATCCTCTTCTGCCTCGCGACAGTGACGCTGATTCCCCTTATCGTGCAGGCGATCGTCGGCTTCTGCCGCCGCCCGGACCGCGCATGGTTCTACCATGTGCCAGTCTGCTGGATAACGCTCTGGATATACGGGTGGGGCACTGTCTCCAAGATGCTCGGCCGCCGCCAGGCTCCGGTGGACCGGAGCCAATGGCAGCGGTAGCTCGACATCAGTCCGGGAACACCTTGTCGTCGCCGCGCACGACGAATGGCCGCTCCAGCCCGTCCGCGAGGTATTCGCGAAGCGCCACAAACACCGGCTCCATCAGCTCGTCGAAGGTATACGTGCGCGTGGGCTTCACCCGCGGCGGCTTGATAGGCCTGTCGAACGACACGGAACACTCGAGCGTGAGCGCGATTGCGCCGGAAGCGAGCGCCAGCACGGTGTTGAGGTTGATCGTGCCGCGCGGCGTGCGGTTATCCTTCGGCTTGTTCGGGTTAAGCCCTTCCCTGTAGATTGCGGCATTTACGCGGTCGGAGATCGCGTTCGCGCGCGCCACCTTCTCCGGCACGTCGATCGCGCCCGGCGTGAGGATCGTGGGCGCGTACTCGTAGGAGTGGCCGTTCAGGATGGCGTCCACGCGCCAGCGCTCCGCCAGCTGCAGGAGCGCGCGGCCCTCCGCCGTGCGGATGTGGCCGGGAGCGGCATCGTGCATGATGTTGAATCCGTCGGCGTTCGGATATCCGCCGGGGTAGGACACCTTGTCGAGCGGGAGCGGGAACCATGCCTTGCTGCCGCGCCAGCCGATCAGGGAGCCGTCCTTCCACGTGCCCTGGGAGGCGGCGCGGAATTCCTGCCACCCGAGGCCGTGCAGATGGTCTGGCGAGATGGCGCGGCCGTCCATGTTGGCGCAAGGCACCACGATGAAGCGGTACTTCGAGATTAGCCCCATGAGCTCGGGATATGACCTGCCGCGGAAGTCGGTTCCCGTCTCGAGCATCTTGATGAGGTTCATAGCGCCCGCCACGCACTCCGGTTCCGCGCCGTGTATGCCCGCCACAAAAAGGAACGTCTGCTTCGCCGGCGGCGGATTGCCCATGTAGTTCTTCCACGTCGTGGAGGACGACCCGGCGGACCAGTTGGTCTGCGGCGGCGCATCGTTGAAGTCGCCGTAGAAGAGAGCGTAGACCGGATATCCCAGCGGAGTGTGCGCAATCACCTCCTTGCGCGAGCACTTCTTGGCGCCTTCGCAGAGCTCCATGATCTCCTGCGGACGCACCTTCCAGAAATCAGGGCGCGGCGCGAGGCCCGGAATCTCTATCGGCTTGAAGCGCGTGGGACGAATCTCCTTCCGCCCTGCGTCTGCCGCGCACGTACCACCTGCCGCAAGGACCGGCACCGCCGCGCCGGCCGCAAGGCTCGTCATGAATTCTCGCCTGTTCATCTCATGTTCCTTTCCATAGATCGCCCTCCACCTGCCTGCAGGTTTTCGGCATGCGCCTATTATCGCATGTTCTTCCGAATCGTGCAAGGGCGCCGTTTATGGTATCATGTCCCCGCGTGAAGATAGCGTTCCAGACATTCGGGTGCCGGCTGAACCGGGCCGAGGCACTTGACCAGGAGGCCATGTATGCGGCCGAGGGGCACGAGGTCGTCGCCCTCGACGATGCCTGTTCGCCGGACGTCATCGTCGTCAGGGGCTGCTCCGTCACCGCAAAGGCCGAGCGCGACTGCCGCAAGGCCATCGCCCACCTCCGTGCCCGCTTCCCGTCCGCAAGGATCGAACTGGCAGGCTGCCTCGCCGGCGCAAGCGCAGCGCCCTCGGAAGACATCGCCCCGCAGACGATTCCCACCCGCACGGCACGCGCGTACCTGAAGGTGCAGGACGGCTGTTCCTGCAAGTGCGCCTTCTGCATCGTCCCGTCGTTCCGCGGCCCGCCGCGCTCTGTCCCCTTCGCGCAGGCGCTCTCCCGCGCGCAGGCATTCTTCGACGCCGGATACCGTGAGATTGTCGTCACAGGATGCAATCTCGCGCTCTACCGCGACGCCGGACGTGGACTCGCCGACCTTCTCGCCTCGTTGGCAGACCTGCCTGTGCGCGTGCGGCTCAGTTCGCTCGAACCTGGGGTTTGCGACGCCGCTATCCTGGACGCCTTCGCCGCCCGTCCCAACATCTGCCGGTTCATCCACCTCTCTGTCCAGTCCGGCTCCGACCGCATCCTCAAGCGTATGGGCAGGCCATACGCGATCGCAGCCGTCGACAGCTTCTGCTACGCCGCCGTGGAGCGGCTTGGCCCGCGCATCGCCCTCGGCGCCGACATCATAACCGGCTTCCCGGGCGAGACCGACGCAGACTTTACCGCCACGCGCGACTTCATCTCGCGCCACTCCTTCTCCAACCTGCACGTATTCCCCTACTCGGAGCGGCCAGGCACCACCGCAGCGGCAATGGACGGTGCGGTGCCCGTTGCCGTGCGGAGAGCCCGCGCAAAGGAACTGGATGCCATCGGCGCAGCCCAGCGCAAGGCTTTTGCCGCCTCGTTCCTCGGACGGAACGTCGAGGTCTGCATCGAGCGCGGCAACACCGGCTGGACCGCCGAGTACTGAAGTGCGCCTTTCCCGACACCGCTGTCAAACTCCAGCGGCGAAGCCTCGCCCAAGGACGCGTCATCGGCGTTGAAGGCGACTCGCTCGTAGCGGATATCTGATCCGGGAGGGTCGCGCTCCTGCGCGACCGTTGCGAGATGCAGACAAAAAAAGTGGCCCTTCCGCCGTGTGTTGGGGGGGAGCGGAAGGGCCGGACGGTCCAGGAGAAAGGGGGAGGAACCTGGATCCGTCCAAATTTGGCAATAGTATATCAGAAAGCGTCCGCCGCGTCACTCACTTTCTGCTTGCGTTTTTCGGCCGCGTTCTTGCGGGCCTCCTTGCGCATTTCCTCGTACTCGTCGGCGGCCAGGCGCACCACGGAGTTGTCCCACGCCGAGATCACCGTCTCGTAGTCGTCGGACGAGCCGTAGAGGCAGACCGTGACGTAGCGATCCGGAGCGACGTCGAACGCATAGCATGGACGGAACCAGCTGCAGAGCCGCGCCCACGTCTGGTAGCGCTTCTCCAGCGCCTCGATGAGGTAGTGGCGGCGCCAGTTGCTGCCCGGCTCGACGGCCTCCTTCGCGCACGCGCACACCTTCACGACCTTGTGGGTCTTGGGCGTCACGTACACGTAGTAGTCGTCAAAGCCCGCAAGCGGCTTCGCCGGCTTGAACTTGGCGCGCAGGAGCGTAGGCTCGTCCGCGTCCCTCACGGTGTTCGTCACGTCATGGACGGCACCGAACTTCAGGCCCATGAAGGAGTCCGTGGCGACGGCCGGCGCGTCCTTCGCGTCTTCCTTCGCAGGCAGCTTCCAGCCCGTGTCGCCAACGTTGTACGACTGCGCGTACTCGCTGGTGGTCGTCTGGAGGACGTTGCCCTCCATGTCCATGTTCGTGCGGGTCTCGCGGCGGTGCTCCGTCACGAGGTTGCCGTTCGTGGTGATAGAACTTTCGACGAAGGTGCGCGACACGCTCCCGTTGTCGTTGGTGACAACGGACGAGGCCGCGGTCTTCGACGTCATGTCCTTCTTCTCTCCGGCGTTGGCCACCCCGTAGCCGACGGTTCCCGTCAGCGCGAGCACCAAACCGCAGGATACGATTGAATTGATGTTCATCTTCATCTGATCTTTTCCTTTCCTGTTTGGAGCAACTTGTTGTTGTCGTTTGTTGTTGTTCTGGGTTGTTGAAACGCCGACAGTATATCAGCCCTTTGTTAGGCCGATGTTAGGAAAGGTGAAAGGTGAAAGATGAATGCTGAATGGTGAAAGATGATGGGTGAAAGATGATGCGGGTCACTTCTTTGGACCGAAGAGGCGGGTGGCGTCGGAAGCCATGTCGGCTCCGCCGGAGACCTGGTTGCAGATCCATTCCACGCCCTTTCCGCTCCCTTCGTATAGCTTCTCGCACTTGGCGCCGCCATGGAAATCGCAGAAGGCCACGTGCAGGGTGCCTCGGCGGTGGACGATCGCC
>JAEEGF011117147.1_pt1 | contig 13105 bp, 16 predicted proteins | sample 9134171 | NCBI WGS metagenome assembly JAEEGF01 (sample SAMN16246542, study PRJNA631951) | gut metagenome | biome: gut microbiome; feature: rumen; material: AP-attached | host: Bos | place: Iran: Karaj | collected 2018-10
TACGACAGCGTGTGCCCTCGTCGTGTCCCTGTTTGTTGAGACTTGTGGGATCAATAGCCTTGAAAAACATCTGCAACAGGAATTCGAGGCTGACCACATCGGGATAGAACCGCACAAAGACAGTCTCGGCAAAGCCTGTCTGATCGGTATATACCTCTTTATACGTTGGATTCTCCGTATGCCCGTTTGCAAATCCTACTTCCGTCAGGGCAACGCCCTCAATCTGCTTGAAGTAATGCTCCGTTCCCCAGAAACAGCCCCCTGCCAGGTAAATATCTTTCGTGGGCCTTGGCGACTTCTTGGCTTCCTCAGCCAGTCCGTTCAATAACTGATCATCTATTAGCTTCATACTCAATTACACTTTTAAAACCAAAAAGCAGATATAGGACATACATCAAACATCCACTAATAATACAGGCTGATATATCCACCCAGTCCAAATTCTTGGCCAAGAAACCATCTACGAGTTCCCATCCAATGAGAAGCAGTGCAACATAAACGATATTCTTGGGTATTGAACAACCTTCTGAGCGATATGCTTGCGTAAGACACACACCAAGCGGAATTCCGAAAAAACTCGTATAGCAGTCTGCCAGATGGAAGTCGTTAAGATGATGAGCATATGCGTAAGGCCGATAAATATAGCTCAGTACAAAACATAAAACTATCAGCGAGAAGCCGACAATCTTGTAGATGGTTTTTGCTTTCTTCTGTGTCATCTGTTTAGCATCTTTTCAAGTATCTCCACAGTGGCTCCGAAAATTACTACTTTCATTTCTATCACTATTGAATTTCTTCTAACGCTCCAGTCTCTGAATCAATGATAAACCCACGAACCACAATATCCTTTGGCACCAGCGGATGGGTCATGATGGTCTCAACGGTTTTGCGGACAGAGGTCGGCGTGTCCTTGAATCCTTCCAGCCACTGGTCGAGGTCAATGCCACACTTACGGATGGTGTCAAGCGTTTCATCCGTCACACCACGGGCAATCATCTCGTGGTGGAAGTGGTCATAGCTCATGTGACAGGCTCCGCAATGCGAGTGCGCCACCACCATGATTTCCTGGACGCCCAACTCATAAATGGCGACTATCAGGCTTCGCATAGCTGAGTCAAAAGCCGAGATCACCAAGCCTCCAGCGTTCTTAATGATTTTCGCATCACCATTCTTCAGACCGAGCGCCGCAGGGAGCAGTTCGGTTAATCGGGTGTCCATACAAGACAGTACCGCCAGTTTCTTGTCTGGGTACTTATCCGTCAGATACTTCTCGTAGCCCTTCTGAGCCACAAATGTCTTGTTGAATTCAATAATCTGGTCTATCATATCACAAAACATATTAAATCTGGCTGTAAAGATACAAATTATTGGCGAGATTTTGCTATATTTGCAGTCACAATTAACAAATGTTGGTTTTTATTATATGGCAAAGGTTCTATTGATAAACGGCAGTCCCAGAGAACATGGCAATACGTTTACGGCTCTGAGTGAGGTGGCAAAGACCCTGAACGAAGAGGGCGTAGATACTGAGATTATCAACATCGGCAAGCAAGCTGTGCAAGGCTGTATCGCCTGCGGCATGTGTGGACGAGAGGGCAAGTGTACATTCCGCGACGATCTCTATTTTCGAGTAATGCGGGCTGTTAAGGACGGCATCGACGGACTCATTGTTGGCTCCCCCGTCTATTATGGTGGTCCTAATGGTTCGCTGTGTGCCTTGCTCGACCGCGTGTTTTACTCTCTTGGCAACGACCTGCGCTTCAAGCCTGGTGCCAGTGTGGTGGTATGCCGCAGAGGTGGCGCTTCGGCTGCCTTTGACCGTTTGAACAAATACTTCACTATTCTAAATATGCCTGTTGTCAGCTCTCAGTATTGGAATATGGCGTATGGCCAAACTCCTGGTCAGGCGGCGCAGGACGAAGAAGGAATGCAGACCATGCGGACGCTTGGCCGTAACATGGCTTGGATGATTCGCAAGCTGAATGTTAGCGAGGATGGGCATCCAGAGTTGGAGAGTCCACTGAGAACCAATTTTATTAGATAACATGGCAAAACGAGAATACATACAGGCCAACAAGGATTGGCTAGAGGCGAAAGCCAAAGAGGAAGGTGTCAAGGCTCTGCCAAAAGGCATCTGTTACACCCTGTAATATACAAAAACTGCTGACATAGGCTTTCGCTTATATCAGCAGCTCTTGTTATTGTTCCTTACCCTTAGTAGATGGGCTTTACAACTTCCAGGCGCAGTCCTAATGCGTTGATGAAACGATAGAACACACCAACACTGGGAGTAATCACACCATTTTCCACCTTGGAGATATAAGATTTGGTGGTGTTGGTGCGACGAGCCAGCTCTTCCTGGGTCACCTTGGCCTCTTTGCGGGCATCCTGAAGAATCTGGCCAGAGTAGAAACAATAAGCTGCCTCTTCTGCCTGAGCACGCTCAACAGTTCCCTCCTTGCCGAATTTTGCGTCAAGAACGAGGTCGTAATCAACGATTTTGTGATTGTTTGTCTGCATAATATGCCTCCTTTATCTTTATTGCTTTTTCTATTTCATTCTGTGGCGTTTTCTGGGTTTTCTTCTGGAACCCGTTGAAAAGCACTACAATTTGTCCGTCATCAAAGATGAAGAACACTCGATAGATGTTCCCTGAGTATTCCGTACGCAGTTCATATACGCCGTCTCGGATGAGTTTCACGAACTTCTTCGACAGCCTGTTCTGCGTTTTCAGAAGGAGCAACCCGTACTGGATCTTCTCTTGCTCCTTTTCCTTCAACGTCTTCATAAAGGCTTCAAAATAGCCTCCGTATGTGAATATCTTACGATTCATGGTGCAAAGGTACAAAAAGTTGTCGTATCTTGCAACTTTTTCTTGATTTATTTTTCAGCTTATGAGTTCTTCGGACTAATTTGAGCTTTTAAGTCCGTCTTTTCGCCACTTTTTTATATGATGTACCTTTGCGCCATAATTCATACGCATTATGGCAACCAACACAAAAACTACAGACTATCAACTTCACCTGAAGGGCTTCGTCGGAGGTTATGACTTCGATGCCGACTATGTGGACTATAGGCTGTCTTCAACGACTACTACATGGCTTGCCGCGACCTCTGCGAGGAAAGCGACAGCGAACCCACGCTGAATAAAGAAGGGAACTAAAAAGAAGGGGCTGACAACTCTCAAAGTTTGTCAGTCCTTCTTTGTTATCAGTCCTCAGACATCAGCCTTCAGACATCCTACATCACTATCGGTCCATGCCCCATGCACGAGGTCGTGCCCAGTGCCGTCAGGGCTGCTGTCAGTATCGACACAATCATCTGAATGATGGTCTTCCAAGTTTCCTTTTTCATAGTATTTTGATTTTAAGGTTAATACTCAGGTTTTAAGAAGTGAGGGCCTTAGCCATCAGACCTTGGCCCTCAAACTTCATCAGTTGGTGTCGCCAGCGTCGTCATCGTCGGGGTTTTCACCGCCGCCATTATCGCCTCCACCGTTGTCACCGTTGTCACCGCTGGGCGTCACGGTACCCGTGCCGCCACCTTGGTTCTGACCACCGTTTTCACTCGAACCGCCACCGTTCTCGTTTTGGTTCTGGTTCTCATTCTCAGGGTCTTCCACGGTGCCGTCGTCGGTCGAGGTCACGCGCTTCACTTCCTTGCCGTCACGGTCGTAGCAGGTAATCTGCACGCTGGTGTTCTTCAACTCCTCCTTCAGGTCAACATCAGGGGTGAAGATGATGCGGCGGCTGGTGATCAGACCTGCCTTCACCTTGTTCACGTCGTCAACGCTCTTGGCGCGCAGGCCGAAGCGCATGGTTCCCAGACCGGGCAGAGCCACGCTGTGACCCTCAGTGGCCCACGCCTTGATCACCTCGCCGGCTGCATCCCAGCAAGCCTGCATCACTCCCTTGCTCACGCCGCTGCGCAGAGCAGCCTCCTTGATCACCTTGTCCTGAGCCAGTGCCGTGTAGAGCTCCGGCATCATCACGTAACGATACTTACCAGCATACTTGCCGATGTTCTGATACTGTTCCTTTGCTTTTACTTTCAGTGCCATAATCTTTCTTTGTTTTTCATGGTTTTTTACTAAAGGTTCTGGTCTAACGGTGCTAGCTTCCGTCTCCATCTTCCTTATCAAATCCGATTGCCATCTGCACCCATTTGTGAGTCTTTTTTATCTCTCCCGTGGGCGAGAAAAATTTCTCTCATGGGAGCGCAGATTTTCATCCTCATTGACGTTGCAAAGGTACAAAAAATAGAGATGCAAAACAAGGTTTTCTTTCATTTATCTCAGATTTATTTGAAATGTTAAAATGTAAAGAAAGTAGATAATCAAAGAAACTATGCAAAATATAGTAATGTACCAATGTACCATTGTACCATTACGAAAATCGATTTTGTACCCTGAGAAAAGAGGAATTTCAATATATTATATAATTATAATATATTATAATTATATAATATAAATATAAGATTAGCATTTTCAGTCATGTTTACGATGAATAGCAGAAAACAAATGGTACGATGGTACATTGGTACAATGATACATTATGTGTACTGAACAGGTTGACTACCACAACGAGAATAGTTGCCGTTTTTCCTGATAAGGTTGACAAAGCGCGAATCCTTTTGCCCTTTTCTATTAAAAGATGTATAAAATCGTAGTAAATCATTATATTCTCAGAAAAAAGTCGTAACTTTGTAGCCTATTAAACGAATACACGTATGAATAGAGATTTGAAAATACCATCAGGCGGGATGTATCAAGAATGGGACTGCTTGATAGATCTGCTTGATCAAGATAAGGCAAAGGAGCTTGAAAAGTTGGCCTCTGATAGCGGCTGGCGCGAGGTGAAACCCAGCGAGGCTGAAAGTATGGGCTTCAATGAGTTGGTTGAGTGGTCTGTTGCAGAAACAGATGTTCTAGTTCTGATTGACGATAATTTTCTTGTGTGCATACCCAAGAAGTTATACTGCGCTGCTGAGTGTTAATCAAATTAATGGAACCTAAAGGGTTCAACTGCTGCAAAATCATAGAACGTGAGGGCGAGCGGTTGAGAATCGGTATCATGGATGCCGATTTGCTTGATAATGGCACACGCCATCCAAACCTTGCCCTACTGAAGATTTCTGGCTATTGCAAAAGCTTTGGGCACAACGTCAGACTTATTCAGAGTTATGATGAAGTAGCGAAAGATGGTCAGATAAACTATCTGGACTTTGACTTGCTGGTAATGTCGCGTGTATTCAAGTTTACCCAAGTTCCTGATATCATATATATGATGATCAAGCAGGGATTCATTGCATATGGTGGAACAGGATTCTTTGAAATCAATGGTCCTGTGCTACCCAAAGTTGTTGAGCATTTCAGACCAGACTATACCCTCTATAATGACTACATAGAATGGAAATCGGGTGGCGATGAGAAGAAGAAAAAGCGTGACTGGGATGACTATATCAGCTATTCCATTGGGTTCACTACCCGTGGTTGTATTCGCCATTGTGATTTTTGTGTGAATCGCCTATCTAATGGTGTCACCTATTGGTCGCCTGTAAAAGAGTTCCTTGACGAAAGTCGTCCCAAGATTTATCTATGGGATGACAATATAATGGCCGCTCCACCAAGGGTATTCAAACTGGTTATGGACGATTTACAGGCAACGGGCAAACCTTTCCAATTCCGCCAGGGTATGGATATTCGCTTGATGACTGAGGAGAAAGCCCAACTTCTTTGTAGCGTGAAATACTATGGCGATTACATCTTTGCCTTTGACCATTATCGCATGGATGATCCCAAAGAAAAGAAACAGGTGGAGCAAACTTTACGTGGGCTTAATGTCTGGACGAAATATTGTACAAAAGAAACCAAACTTTATGTTCTTGTGGCTTTTGATAGTCAAGATGAAAAAGACATTGAGGGAACTTTCTTTAGAATCAAGACGCTGATGGAATATGGCTGCCTACCTTATATCATGCGATTTGAGAAATATAAGGAATCACGATTTAAGAGTCTCTATACTCAGTTAGCTCGATGGTGCAATCAGCCAAATTTCTTCAAGAAAATGAGCTTTAGACAGTATTGTGTCAGAAATGAAGAGTATCACCAAGGCATCCAGTACGACACTAAAAATGGCGAGTACAACAACGAATTGGTTTTCCCTGATGGATTCAATCCAAGACCCAATTTTTGTTCTTGCTATAGGGCTATGATAGAATTTGAAGAGGAATTTCCAGAGATAGCCAGCAAGTATTTTGACCTACGATTTGAAGATATAAAACCCAAAAGATAAACGATTATGGAAGTAGCACCAAAGTATCAGAAAATTGACATCAACTTGATAAAGCTTGATAGTCAGAACCCAAGAATCAAGCAGTTCTTGGAAAATTATGTTGGTGAGCCTACCAGCGAGCAAATTGCACTCGCTTTGTCTGACTCAGGAACTGGCGATGCGACTACATCTTATCGCACTTTGCGCGAATCTATTCGCGTCAGCAAAGGCATCATTCATCCCATTGTTGTGAACCATACAGCATCTGGCGATATGATTGTCATTGAAGGTAACACCCGTTTGCAGATTTACAAGGAGTTCAATGAGACCAACCCTGATGGTACATGGGCAGAAATACCAGCATTGCTTTATGAGCAGATGTCAGAATATGACATTCATTCCATCCGTTTGCAGTCACATCTTGTTGGACCTCGCGACTGGGATCCATACTCAAAAGCAAAATACCTGTTCCAACTGAGTGAAGTGGAGTATCTGCCTATGTCGCAGATTATCTCACTCTGTGGTGGTAACACCAATGAAATCAATAAGTCGATTGACGCTTACAAATGTATGCAAGGTGCCTATAAGACATACATTGAGGATAACAATTTGGACTTTGACACCCGCGAGTTTTCTAAGTTCATGGAGTATCAAAACCCAAGAATCAAGAACGCAGTAGCTAATGCTGGCTATACGATTGATGATTATGCGGAATGGGTGGCAGAAGGCAATATTGATAAAGCACTCAGTGTACGTAAACTGCCAGAGGTGCTAAAGAGCGATAATGCTAAAGCTGCTTTCTTGAAAAAGAATCTGACTGAGGCAGAAAAGGTCTTGGCACAGGAAAGTGCACCTTCTCCAGTAAAAGACCTCGATAAAGTACCATACGAGATGCTTTGCAATGAACTTGTTACTCGTTTTGACGGTATGCCTTTCCGTGAAATAAAAAGTCTTGCAACAGAGCCATCATGTGAGAAAAAACGTGATGCGATTTGGGCATTATCTGACATGCTTCAAGAAATCATTGATAATATTCGCAGATACGAACAATAGGCATGGAGTCAGAAGAACATAGACAGTTTGTAAGGAATGCTGTTCAATACATCAAGCGAACATTTGATTTGGAAGAGAATCAGATGCTCGTCGATCTTGGTGAACTTGGGAAGGCTCCTCCCAAGGTTATTGACGGTTTCCGTGCAGACATCTATGTGCATACTCCCAAATATATTATCATAGGCGAGGCCAAGACTGATAATGACATAAACAACAAGCATACCGTTGCTCAACTTGCTTCCTATATAAAGGAGGTGAAAACATTCAGCCAAGAGCGACATATTATTATGTCATGCTCGTGGAGTTCCTATGCCACGATGCGTAATTTCCTTCGTAATTTCAGAAAACCCTATGACTTGTCTGATATTACATTCCATACCGTTGATCCAATGAGGAAAGGAGAAGTTTTGCCATGAAGAAGTTAGTACAGAAGTCACACTACGACTATTCAACGAAGCATGAAGCCTTTCCCTATCAACACGAGGCTTTCCTTGAAATCAAAGACAAGGACTATGCTGCTATCTTCCACGAGCAAGGTTTGGGCAAAACGAAGATTGCTATTGACCTTTTACTCTATTGGCTTGAGAATAGAGAAATTGACACCGTTCTAATAGTTACAAAGAAAACGTTGGTGAAGAACTGGGTGGAAGAGTTTGGCGAGCATACCAATATTCGCCCTAAAACACTTGATAGTAACAGGCATAGCAATTTCTTTGTTTTCAATAGCCGGGCAGAAGTCGTTATCACCAACTTTGAAACTGTGTCTGGTGAAGTTGAGCGCATGGAATTGTTCCTGAAGACAAGGAATGTTGGTATCATTATCGATGAGTCCACAAAAATCAAGAATCCAGAATCGAAACTTACTCAGGATTTCTTCAAACTTTCACCCTTCTTCAAGATAAAGATTATTATGACTGGTACACCAGTGGCTAATCGTCCTTATGACTTATGGGCGCAGGTGTTCTTTCTGGATCAAGGTGCCAGCCTTGGTACTGATTTCAGCGCATTTAAGAGCGAATGTAACCTGAATAATGACTTGGGCCACAATGAATCTCAGCGTGAACGCTTTGAAAATGCTGTATCGCATATCTTCGAGAAAATAAACGATTTCTCTGTGCGTGAAACCAAAAATAGTGGTATCATTTCATTGCCTTCAAAGAAATACGTCTCTTTCTACGTAGGCTTTGAAGATGAGCAACGACGCATCTATGAGCAGATACGTACAGAAATGGTGATGACCATTCATCGTGGTGACACAGCATTATTCGATGAATCCCAAGATTCCTTGAAACGATTGCTTCGTTTGGTGCAGGTCGCGTCCAATCCGAAATTACTTGATGACAGATATGATGCACGCTCTGGTAAGGAAGATATGCTGGATGACCTAATATCAGACATTCTCAGCCGAGATGAGAAGGTAATAGTATGGTCTATCTTTACTGATAACATTGACTACTTCACAAAGAAATATAAACAATACGATGCCGTTAAGATAACAGGCAAAATGAGCGTTGATGAACGAGGACGCTCTGTTGACAAGTTTAAGTTTGGCGACGCAAAGATATTATTTGCTACGCCACAATCTGCAAAAGAAGGTTTGACCTTGACAGTTGCCAACAACTGTATATTCTATGATAGGGGCTTTAATCTAGATGATTATTTGCAAGCCCAAGACCGCATTCATCGCATATCGCAGAAAAAGCAATGCAATATCTATAACCTGATAGTTGCTGATAGTATCGATATGTGGATTGACAAACTCCTAAAGGCTAAGCAGAGCGCTGCTTTCTTGGCACAGGGCGATATTAGCTTGGAGCAATACCAAGGCGAAATCGATTATAGTTACGGTGATATGGTGAGAGAAATATTAAACATCAACAATAATGGGTAAGATAACTGTCCAAAACGAAACGATTGAATTTAGAGAAAGAGAAATGAAAGTGGATGATCTCAAATTCTGGCCTGAGAATCCACGAGTCTATTCTGCATTGCGATTAAAGCTAATGGGAGAAGAACCATCCCAGAAAGACATTGAAGAAGTAATGACCTCCTTGGATAATGTAAAGCGCTTGCGTTCTTCCATTAAAGCTGTTGGTGGCTTGACGCATCCGTTATTTGTCAGAAATGGAGTTGTTATTGAAGGAAATAGCCGTTTGGCTGCCTATCGTCTGCTTTGTAGAGTAGATAAAATAAGATGGGCTAAAGTTAGATGCAATGTGTTACCTGAAGACATGTCTGATGATTTAGTCTTTGCGCTTATCGGTTCTATCCATATCGATGGTGTCACAGAGTGGACTCCCTTTGAACAGGCTGGTTATCTTTTCCGTCACTTACAAAAATCTAAGAAACCCATAGAAGCTATTGCCAAGGATTGTGGTTTGACACCTTCAAAATCAAAGCAATATGTGAAGGTTTATGAGACAATGCTCGCTAATGATGATACTGATCAAAGTAAGTTTAGCTATTACTTGGAGATGCTTAAAAATGGTGATATCACTTCTAAAAGCGCCAAGAATCCAGAACTTAATCTTATTGATACACTTTGTCAGAAAATTAAAAGCGGAACTATCACCAAAGCAAATGAATTACGTGATATAGCAAAATTGGCGAAAGCTGATTCTGCTGATGCTAATATGGCATTGAAGGCTTACCTTAACGATGAAGAGTCACTAAGTAGCGCTGTTGCAAAAGTCTCTGAGGAGGATAAAAAGAGACATGCGCGCGATGTAGCGAGCAAGTTTAGAGAGTTCCTCACCAATGCAAATTATGTTGTTCAGTTAATGGCAGAAGACGAGGAATTCAAGTTTGAGATGGATAGAATTATTTCAAGACTTAATAGACTACCTTTACAGAAATAGTTATTTATGGATGAGCTGATAGAAGAGTTTTTCGATTTATCCTTTGAGGAGGTCATAACAGAGGACATGTTTGCGCGTGACTATGTATTTCCACAAAAACAAGTGGAAGATTATGTCATGTCTCTGGTTGCTACTCCATATCAGCAATTCATAGATTATATATATACCCATTATAATCCCAAACCGATAGAGACTTCTGGTATTCCTCAGATTAGCAATTATGATGCAAGTACTAGGGGAGTTTGCCAGGTTATGAAAGAAAGAGATAACCCAGGTATGGAATGTGCAGAACTTGGCGTTGCTCTTTTTCTGGATGAAGTTGCTCGAAATGACAGTGCATATTTCAAATTTGGTGAGAACCAGGTAAAAGGTGCTGCTTTTCATGGACTGACGCATTGTTGTTGGAAAAAGTGGTTTCTTACTTGCCTTGGTTATATTTATCCGGATCTTGATGATGAACTTCGTCAGTATTTATCAGCAAGGACACTTTTAAGAAATCCATTTTTTTATATAATAGTGTCTGAAGCCGTTGAGAAAGACGTTAACATAAGGCAATACATGACAGTCTTAAAACCGAGCACACAAGGCCGCCGCAGTTCAAGTTGTATGCACTTCTTTAATGTTATCCTTAAACAATGTGAGATAGAAAACGTCCCACTTCATTCCATTTATTTCCAAAAAGATGAAGATTCCATTTAAGCCATACAAGGCAGAAGATGCTGACATATTTTCCGTTGATGCAATACACCAGAAGTATTGGAAAGACTTCTGTGATGTGTGTTATCCTCATTTCGGTTTTGAAAATGAGGAAGACAGCGAGCGGACTTATGAACAAAAATATGACACGTTTAGGCAGTGTCATAACATGCTAAAAGAATACTTCGATTGGAATGAAGAATTGATGTTCAAGGTAAGCGAAGAGGATTTAAAACGGTTTAAGAATGCTTACTCCCTCTTTGCTAACCTATCTACAAAAGACAATGCAACCCTGCCGATGTTGTTAGTGTTGCTGAGAATGCAGCAATCTATCTGGAACAGATTGAGGGAAGACAGAAGGATGATGGATTTTGTATATCCAAGAAAGTACTTCTTGACGTATGATAATTATGAGAAATACGAAATGGGATCTTTTGAAGATCTTCCTTCTGACGAACATATCATGGCCAATATAGGGGATTTGGAGAAACGTATATGTGATGATCTCCTTAATGAGCGCAAATGGGATGATGGTTGGATACGTGAGATAGAGGACTTTTGTTGTCATCATACTGATTTCGAGGAAAACGACAAAATAAAATGGGATGTTACTGTTGGAGAACTGGCTCAAAAGCTGTCAGGGCATGTTTTGAGAAGTTTCAACTATGCACTTCATGAGTCTTTTACAAAGTTTGAATGTAATGTCGCAAAAGGAAGCGGCGATGTTGTAAAGGCTGTTGTATATCGTCTATTTATGACTTATCAGAGTTCGTTGCCGGAAGTTAAGACGATTTTCGATGACTACCCTGCACACCTTTGCATGTCAAAAATGATACAGACTCGTGAGGAATTGATAAATGAATTCAAACAAACAAAATTAGGTGCTCATTGGTTTGAATGCATATTGTTGCCTGAAGGATTGGAAAAAGTTGGTAAATATCTGATAAATCATAGAGATACGATTTCAGTAGATGAAGAATCACATTTCTTCTATTTGCTTGATGAAATCTGTATAATGACAGACATACTTCAAGGTAACATTTCTAAATATTGGCTGAATGTTGAATTTGAGGATGCAGAAAGTGTTCAGCGCCAAGACAAAGAACTCAAAAACAATCCTCATAAAGTAAATCCAGCAGTGGATGCCATTAAGGAACAGACAGATCAGGACAATCCACCTAGCCCTCTCAACAGCATATCCCCCTTTACTCCTGCTGTTATCGATACGACTAAAGCAGAAGCTGTTATTGCTCTGCTACGCCAGTTGATGGAGGGCAAAACCAAACCAAAAGATGTGTTGATGCCTGTGAGGGCGGCGATGGAAGCCGGCGTCATTCGCAGGCCGACATGGGAGGAGTTCTGCCAAGAGTTTGGATCGTATAGATTAAAGTCGAAGACATCATTCAGTGACTATACCAACCCAGAAAAAAGCCCCTACATAGGAGCTGATTTCCAAATGATGAAGGAGAAGTTTAGTCAGTTGATGTCTGAAGGGCAATAAATGGATTTTTAAAACGTTATAAAGATATGAATTACTTTATTAAAAACATCCACATCAATAAGTTGTTCCACCTGAACGACTTTGATATCCCTATTTCAAGGGAGGAGTTCCCACATCTTATCATAACAGGTAAGAATGGTAGTGGTAAGACGGTGTTGCTGAATGCAATATCAGACTTCCTGAATATCATTAAAAATGACAAGTCAGCAGACTTCCTTGGGTATCAAAAACAGCTGGATACCTGGAATAACAATTTAAGAAATGCTACAGATGAGCGTGGTAGAATGCTGGCTCAACAACAAGTTGAACATATCTCGAATAGGATTCAAAACCTTTATGGTAAGATTGATTTACAGTCAGACCTCTTGGGCAGTATCATTGAGAAATACAACAAAGGGGAGTTTGTCATTGCATTCTATCAGGCAGACAGGAAAGTGAAAATGTCTGAGCCGAAGAACCCAACAAAGCCCGTGTATAATAAGAAAGGTGATGTAAAGGATACGGCTACGTCGCAATTCTTGAATTTCCTGTCAGACCTGAAGATTCAGGAGGCATTGGCCCGTAATGAGAAGCAGACGAAGGATGCTGATGAAATCAGTGCCTGGTTTGAGGACTTCGAAGGTATGATGAGACAGATATATCAAGACAATAATCTCAGCTTGGAATTTAACTACAGGGACTATAGCTTCAAAATCTGTACAGAAGGTAAGAAGTTCAAGTTCACT